>Ga0209272_10000917_pt1 | contig 20295 bp, 14 predicted proteins | sample tdDd002_FD_187125 | JGI IMG/M metagenome (GOLD analysis project Ga0209272, IMG submission 187125) | Marine sediment microbial communities from the Atlantic coast under amendment with organic carbon and nitrate - tdDd00.2 (SPAdes)... | ecosystem: Environmental > Aquatic > Marine > Coastal >... | reverse complement strand
GGAGCGCAAACCTCTATCCCAACTCGTAAAGAAGTGGATGCCTTTCTTGCTGAGCGTAGTTAGTCGTATTTAGTCAGCATAGTAGGAGAATCATACATGGCTACGATGAAAGACATTGCCAAACTTGCAGGTGTTTCCACATCGACAGTGAGCCATGTAATCAACAAATCTCGCTATGTTAGTGAAGAGATTTCTGAGCGGGTGAACAAAGCCGCTCAGGATCTTAACTACGCCCCTTCAGCGCTCGCGCGTAGCCTCAAAATCAATCGCACCAAGACCATCGGTATGTTGGTAACTACTTCAACCAATCCATTTTTTGGCGAAGTGGTAAAAGGAGTAGAACGTAGCTGTTATCAGCAAGGCTACAACTTGATCCTTTGTAATACCGAGGGTGATAACGAACGAATGAGAGAGTCGATCAATACTTTGCTGCAAAAGCGAGTCGATGGTTTGATTCTCATGTGCTCTTCATTAGAAGGAGAGCGCATTGATGTGTTTGAGAAGTATCCTGATATCCCCGTCGTTGTGATGGATTGGGGGCCAATGCTGTTTACTAGTGACAAGATCCAAGATAACTCGTTAAGAGGCGGCTACATGGCAGCGAAGCATCTTATCGAGGCGGGGCACACAACAATTGGTTGTATTACTGGCCCACTAGTAAAACATCAGGCTCAAATGCGATATGAAGGGTATAAGCGCGCCTTAAATGAAGCTCATCTCGATTTTAATTCAAACTGGATTATAGAGTCAGATTTTGAGTGTGAAGGTGGCTATCAGGCGTTCATGCGAATGTTTGAAAAAGGCCAACTACCAAGTGCTCTGTTTGTCTGCAACGACATGATGGCGATGGGTGTCATCAACGCTGCGAATGAGAAAGGCGTAAAGATCCCAGACGATCTCTCTATCATAGGTTACGATGATATCCACATCTCTAAGTTCATGACGCCTGCACTCACAACGATACATCAACCGAAATACCGCTTGGGTAAAGCCGCGGTAGAAGCGCTGTTGCGAAAGTTAGATGGCAGTGAAACAGAGCCACAGGTTGTTCAATTGGAACCTGCGCTAGTTGAGCGAAAAACCGTAAAAGCCGTTTAGTGAAAGATAAGCCTAGCGAATAATTGTTTATCTTAATCACTGCGTCACATTAGACAAGCAAGTACAGAGTTTCAATTGAGCAGATTTGATGGCCGTGTGCTAAACCTAACTTAGGTACAACAAAAGTTGAGGGATGGCCGTTCATGGATCTATTTGCCGATCATCGTCAGGAAGACACACTCGACTCTTCTTTATCACCCGTTGATGAGGCTCCTCTTCATCCGTGGAAGGTATTGCTAGTCGACGATGATGAACAAATGCATCAAATCACTCGCCTGGCACTGTCTGGGTTCGAGTTTGATGGACGAGGTTTAGAGTTAGTATCTGCTTACTCAGCCCTTGAAGCGCAAAGTAAGTGCCAGCAAGAGCCGGACTTTGCTTTGGCGTTAGTCGACGTCGTTATGGAATCTGATCATGCGGGGCTAGGGTTAGTAAAATTTATTCGTGAAGAGCTACAAAATCGAGTCATTCGCTTGGTACTTCGAACCGGACAAGCAGGGCAAGCACCTGAAGATACGGTAATTCGAGAGTATGAGATTGATGACTACAAAGAGAAAACGGAACTGACAACCCAAAAGCTTAAGACTTTGCTCTATTCCATGCTGAGGTCGTATCGCGATCTAAAGCTGATCGAGGCGCAAAAAGAAGGGCTTAAAAAAGTCATTAAATCTTCTGCCAAAGTGCAAAACACCACTACGCTGCAAGCCTACGCGAGCTCAGTTCTTGAGCAGCTAACCTCTTTATTGCAACTTGAAGAATCCGCATTCTACTGCCTTGTAAAGCCAAGACCTCAAGGTGAGGAATCTCGCTCGATGACATTGGCTGCATCTGGGTCCTATGTCGATTGCTACAGTGAATGTGCGTTTGATAAATTACCACCAGAGGTCTCTGAACGTTGCCTAAACGTATTAGCAGAACGACAGTCTAAGAACTTTGGTGATGCCTTTGTGCTTTTCGCGAGTGACCATCAAGGCGTCGATAGCATCCTCTACGTCAATTACAATCGAGAGTTAAATGAACTGGACTTTCAATTGCTAGAAATCTATATGCAAAATATTGGATTGACGTTTGAAAACCTTAGTTTGTTGATAGATATAAAAGAGACGTCCAAAGAGTTGGTCTATAACCTTGCCAATGCAGTGGAAGCCCGCAGTAAAGAGACAGGGGCGCATGTTCAGCGAGTAGCTTTAATTTGTGAGAGGTTGGCGGTTTTATATGGGTTGAGCGATGAAGAAGCGTTAATGATTAAGCTTTCTGCACCTTTACATGATGTGGGGAAAGTCGCCGTGCCTGATTCCATTTTGCATAAACCGGGTAAGTTGGATGCACAAGAATGGGAAATCATGAAAAAACATGTCGATTACGGCGTCGATATCCTCAGTAAATCAAAACGTCGCTTGATTGTGGTTGCTAAAGAGATTGCTGGCCACCACCATGAAAAGTGGGACGGTAGTGGTTACCCAAATGGTCTCTCAGGCGCTGATATTCCTATCTCTGGACGAATTGCAGCACTCGCTGATGTGTTTGATGCTCTAGGAGCCAAACGAAGCTATAAAGAGCCGTGGAGCGATGCTGAGATACTTGCAGAGATTCAAAAGCAAAGTGGATTACACTTTGAGCCTAAGTTGGTCGAGCTTATGATCAATCATTGGCAAGATTTTATTGATATTCGAAACTCTCTCCCTGATTAAATCATATTTCTGCTTCGCTGCTATCAGTCTCACCGACACTTGAAGGTAAGTTTTGAGGCACTGTTAGAGTGAAGCAGACACCTTCTCCGACGGTAGATTCAAATTTAAGCTGGCCTTTGAGTTTTTGGGTGATGAGGTTGAAAACTAGGTTCAGCCCTAGGCCAGAGCCTCCACAGTTTCTTTTACTGGTATAAAACGGTTCAAAAATTTTATGGTGTAAGGAAGAATCTACTCCTATTCCATTATCACGATAGATGAAAATGATCTCCTCATCCGACGGCATGAATTCGATATCAATGGTGGCATTGGGAGTGTCGTCAAATGCGTGATTGACGCTGTTTAGGATTAGATTCGAGATCACCTGAGTTAATACCCCTGGTAGGCTATTCATTTGGAGCGCTGCGTTTCCTATCAACTTAGGTTCAACAGGGACCTTACGTGTTTCAGGGTGTAAGCTCGCAATCAGAGCATCAAGCACTTGATTCACATTGAATTGGCATCGACTTTCAGAAACTTGATCGACGGCTGTCTGCTTAAAGTCTCGAATCAGTTTTGCTGCCCGGTTGAGGTTTCCTTCGAGCATCGAGGTGCTTTCATTAATGCGCGTCATTACGGTTCCAAATTGAGTACTGGTCAGTGTTTGGTTTTTGAATGCATGATTGAGTTCGAAGTTTGAATCTCGGATAACAGATGTGGCTGTTACCGCAATACCTAGCGGTGTATTGACCTCGTGTGCTACCCCTGCAACGAGCCCTCCTAACGCTGCAAGCTTCTCTTGCTCTACTAACTGATCCTGCGCTTTTTGCAATTGCTTCATGCTCTGTTTTAGATCCATTGTTCGAACTGCAACCGTATGCTCCAAGTTTTGGTTCAATTCTTCCAGTTCAAGTTGAGCTATTTTCAACTCTGTAATGTTGATTGCTGTGCCGCGAAAACCGAGGAAGTTATCTTGTTCAAAACGAGCATGGGCTTGGAACATTAAATAGTAATTGATGCAATGGAGGGTTAATTGCTCTTCACATTTGGAGAAAGAACCTTGCCTCTTTAGGAAGCCATGCAAGGTGTGGCAATCTTTCAATGCTTCAACTTGAAGGAAATGAGGCTTGCTATCAGGATTTAATTCAAGTGCGGATTGCATGCTTTCAGAGCAATAAATAAGGTAACCATTTTCGTCGGTTTCCCATAGCCAATCGGATGAAATTAAAGCGAAATCATTCAGTCGCAATTGCTCTTGACGAATATTTTGGTAGAGCAAAGAGACACTGCTGGTAATTTTATTTGTTTCGTCTCCTAACCAATCTAGCTCATCTTCATTTTCTGAAATCCATTGATATCGCGGAAGTTGCAATGCTTTTGCTGGATGCCGAGGGTTATATTTACGTAAGTACTGCGCGATGGTGAAAAGGCGTTGGTTAATGCTTTTGTGGAAGATCATCAAAACAATGGAGCAAACCACTAAAGTACGAAACATGTTTAAAAGCAGAGTGTAAATAAACTGACGAATGAGATAGTCATAAACATCTTGGGCATTTGATTCGACATAAATAGACCCGACTCGCTCGAATACACTTGTCTGCGGGCTTTTATGCAGAAGGGGATAAGTTGAGGCGATCATACTTTCGGTAACTTGATCTCCAGCTTGGAAAACATAGTCATCTGAGTTAATGCGTAGATAAGCGACTCTAGGTAGATTGACCAATCCGTCGAGTCTCTGCTGTAAAGAGGTTAAGTCGAATGACCAAAGAGATTCAGCGAGCAAAGGAGCATGTACATCCCTGATCTCTAACTGTCTTTGCTCGATGGAGTTGAATTGTTCCTTATAATCCCAAAATAGCTGTAGAAGTGTTGTAAACAATGTGACGGTGGCACTAAGGAGTACCATGATTAGGATGATCCTACGGCCAATACGGCTAGAAAAAGGATTATCGATACTCTCCTCAAACTGTTTAGTTCGACTCATAAATAGTCTCTATGCTACTGACATTTCTTAGAGTATAGCTTCTCTATTTATCTTAATAATAAATTGGTTGGGTAATTAGATTTTTGCTGACTAAACTAAAAGTATTGTTTTTAATGAGGCTCTCATCATGCGATGGATTATTTTATTGGTCTTGTGCTCTAGTCAGGCGATGGCAGCAAAAGTACTCCTCATTGAAAGTTATCATTCTGAGTTCGCATGGGATCAAAGCTATATTCGTGGGTTGAGCGAGACGCTTCTATCTGACATCGAGCTGATCACCTTTCAAATGGACACCAAACGAATACCTCCATCTGAATACGACAAAATGGCAGAACTGGCCTTTCTGAAGTACCTTGAAGTCAAACCTGAAGTTGTCGTTTTAGGTGATGACAATGCGCTCAAGTATCTTTGGCCTAAGATTTATGATGATCCAATTTCTGTCGTCTTTTTAGGTATTAATGCGAATCCAAGGCAAGTACTTAGAAACCATCAAGGTCAGGCACAAATTACAGGAGTGCTAGAGAGACCTCTCTTCGTGAAAACGTTGGGAGAGCTTAAACGTTTTATCCCGAGTGAAGATATGAAAGTGCGCGTCATGTTTGATTCAGGCGTAACCTCTGAAATTGCTCGTGAATACATTCAGAGGCAATACCAATTGATAAAGAATAATCTCGGCGTTGAAGTGGAGATTGTATCTGTCTCAACAGAGTCTGAGTGGCATGACTACATCGAACGAGCACCAGAGGAAGGTTTTTCGGTGGTGATCGTTGGTTTATATCAAACCCTAGTTGATAGTAAAGGTGAGAGCGTCCCTGCCGATAACATCATAAAATGGACGAACCAACAATCGAAACTGCCAGTATTTGCCTTTTGGGATTTTGCTGTCGCGCAAGATAAAGCAGCGGGTGGTGTAGTTCTATTTGGCGAGAGTCAGGGCATTGCTGCAGGCTCGTTAGTCAATAAAATAGTCAGTGGTGAATCCGCAAAAACGATTCCGATTCAGATTGGTAATCAAGGTAAAGCGATATATTCGAAAGGTGCGATGGAAAAGTGGGGGTTAACACCTCCGAGTCATTGGCAATCAATTGATTAGCTAAATGAGAGATAGGGCGGATTACCGTAGTCTCTGGGCTTGCAAATGAAATAGACAAATGACTTAATAACAGTTACAAACGCATCTACCCCTAAAGTTGAAAGTAGGCAATTAGAAATATGAGTGTATCTAGCAGTACGATACTAACGGAAAGTGGTACCAACGAGTTAGAAATTATCGAGTTTCATTTGGTAAAGCAAATGCCAGATGGGACGACTAAAACTTGTTACTACGGTATTAACGTCGCCAAGGTTCGTGAAGTAATTCAAGTTCCAGAAACGACAGATTATCCCAATGCGCAACCACATATGGTTGGAGTGTTCTCTTCACGAGATATTCTGACGCCTTTAGTTGATCTTGCTGGTTGGCTAGGGGTGCCGACATCGAAAGATCTTACTCGTAAGTTTGTCATTGTTACTGATTTTAATAACATGACGAATGGCTTCTTGATTGATTCTATTAGCCGCATTCATCGCATCTCATGGAATGATGTTGAGTCACCAAGCCAATTCCTTGAAGCGGGTGAACAAGATTGTGTGGTCGCGGTTGTGCGTAAAGATGGCAACTTGATCATGATTCTAGATTTCGAAAAAATCATTGCGGATATCAACCCTGAACTGAGTATGGAAAAATACGATGTGAAGCTAGATAAGAATGTTGATTTGAATCAGCGAATGATTGCTAAGCGTAATGCGAAGACCATTATGGTAGTGGATGATTCTGCGTTTATTCGTTCAATGATTCAAGACACGCTCAGTTCATCGGGTTACAACATCATCGCATGTAAAGATGGTGGTGAAGCTCATGATAAATTGATGAATTTGATTGAAGTAGCGAAACAAGAAAACATTCCAGTCAGTGAGCTGATTGATGGGGTGGTGACAGACGTAGAAATGCCTCGTATGGATGGTATGCACTTAGTTAAGCGACTACGTGACACAGACGCTTACAGCGCGATTCCTATCGTGATGTTCTCTTCTTTGATGAGTGAAGATAACCGCGCGAAGGCACTGTCTCTAGGTGCAAATGATACCATTACGAAACCAGAGATCGGCCGTATGGTTACTTTGATGGACAAGTATGTTTTCGCGAAAAACGATTAATATGCTTTTTTCTAGAAGTTAAAAAGTTTCAGGTTTTAAACTTCAGATATAAAAAAAGGATACGCAATGCGTATCCTTTTTTGTTCAACTCGCTAAAGAAGGATTAACCTTCGTTGCTGTTGCGATCACGGCCGTGACCACGTTCACCACGGTAGTTGCCACGGTTGTCGCCACCACGGTTGCGGTCAAAGCGACGTTCGCCGTCACGACCACCTTCACGGTTGCCACGGTAACCGCCACCATCACGACCGCCTTCACGGTTGCCACGGTAACCACCGCCATCACGACCGCCACGGTTACCATCACGACCACCACGGTTGCCGTCACGGTTACCACGGAAACCGCCATCACGACGACCACCGTCACGACCGCCTTCACGGCGACCACGTGGCTCGCGGAAATCGTTGAAGTCACATACTACAGCGTCAACTTGCTTCTGACGGATACGTAGTTTGCTTAGTTTACCAGCTGTGTCTGAAGACATTGCTTTTGGAAGCTGAACGTAAGTCTCGCCTTGTGCAAGTTTGATTGCACCAATAGAGCCTTTAGTTAGACCTAGCTCGTTTGCTAGAGCACCAACGATGTCTTTAACTTGAACGCCTTGCTCACGACCTACTTGGAATTGGTAAGTATCCCAGTCTTGAGTATTGAAGCTACGACCACCTTCACGACGACCGCCGTCACGGCCACCATCGCGCTCGCGACGTTCTTTACGACGTTGCTTGTCACGCTCGATTGCTTCGATCATTGGGTCTTCGCCGATGTAGAACAGTGGGCGTTTACCTTGTTGACGTTTTAGCAAGATTGCAGCAAGTGTTGCAGCGTCTAGCTCTAGAGATTCTTGCAGTTTTTCAACTAGCTCAGAGAACTTCTCTAGTGCTTTGTGTTCTTTTTCAGTTTCTAGCTCAGCGCCAAGCTTAGCTAGACGAGCTTCTGCTACTTTGTCACGGTGCGGAAGTTGGATTTCTTCCATAGATGACTTAGTTACGCGCTCGATAGTACGAAGCATGCGAAGTTGGTTTGTGCGAACTAGAAGGATCGCTTTACCTTTACGTCCAGCACGACCTGTACGGCCGATACGGTGGATGTAAGACTCAACATCGAATGGAATATCGTAGTTAAATACGTGCGTGATACGTGGAACGTCAAGACCACGTGCAACAACGTCAGTTGCAACTAGGATATCGATAACACCTTGTTTGATGTGATCAACAGTACGCTCACGTAGAGACTGAGGAATGTCACCATGTAGTGCAGATGCTTTGAAGCCACGTGCACATAGCCAATCAGCTAGACGCTCAGTATCTTGGCGAGTACGTACGAATACGATAGATGCATCAGTCTCTTCAGTTTCAAGAAGACGAGACATTGCTTCGTCTTTCTCAACGCCTTTAACAACCCAGAACTGCTGTTCTACTTTGTCTACAGTGTGGTTCTTACCAGCAACGTCTACAGTGATTGGATCACGTAGGAAGCGCTCAACGATGTTTTTCAGCATCGGAGGCATTGTCGCAGAGAATAGAACGCGTTGAGCTGAAGATGGAGCGTGCTCCATGATCGCTGTTACGTCGTCAACGAAGCCCATGTTTAGCATTTCGTCAGCTTCATCTAGAACGAATGTGTGTACTTCGTCTAGGTGTAGGCGGTCACGGTTGATAAGGTCTTGAACACGGCCTGGTGTACCCACGATGATGTGAGCGCCGTTTTTAAGTGCACGCATTTGATCAACGATAGATGTACCACCGTAGATCTCTAGAACTTTAAGGCCAGCAATGTTTTGGCCAAGGTTCTTCATTTCAGCAGCAACTTGGATTGCTAGCTCGCGAGTTGGTGCTAGTACAATAGCTTGAGGCTTACGTTGAGACAGGTCGATTTTGTTTAGCAGAGGCAGAGAGAATGCCGCTGTTTTACCCGTACCAGTTTGAGCTTTACCTAGTGCGTCTGAACCTTCCATTAGGTGCGGGATAGCTGCAGCCTGAATTGGAGTTGGTGAAACAAAACCCATACCGTCAAGAGCTGAAAGGATAGAGTCGTTCAGCGCTAAGTCGCTAAACTGAATTACAGAATCTGTCATTGGGATCCTACTATATTATGTCAACAAAAGGTCCCACGAGCTCTACCAATTCCAATACCAATCCAGAAAAGAGCTGATTCCGTTCAGATGCGGAAAAGTCGTAAATCGCATCAAGCCACTAGGGACGTAAATAAGGGGGCGGATTATTCCTTAAATGCATAAAAAAAGCTAGAAAAAATTGAATTACATCACATATTTTTCTCAGTAAAGATAAAATCGGCCACATTATCGTCATGTATGACGGTTATTTAGACACAAATTCCATTTGTTCACGATAATTCACTCAATAGTCATGTGCTCAAGGTAGCCTGGCTATAGCGCCGATGATATAGTGAACGCAATTTTTCCTGTAAGAAATGTAGAGATGTTCCAAGATAACCCGCTACTGGCTCAACTTAAGCAGCAAATTCAAGAAACCTTACCTAAAAAGGAAGGCACCATCAAAGCGACTGATAAAGGCTTTGGTTTCCTCGAAGTAGACAGCAAAACCAGCTTTTTCATTCCGCCACCGTACATGAAAAAATGTATTCATGGCGATAAAGTGAAAGCGATCATTCGTACTGAGAAAGAGCGTGAAGTCGCAGAACCAGAAGAGCTATTGGAACAATCTCTAACGCGATTCATCGGTCGAGTAAAACTATTTAAAGGCAAGCTCAATGTGACGCCTGATCACCCGCAGTTGAAGAAAATGTCACTGAAAGCGAAGGTTAAAAAAGGCCTGAAAAGTGATGATTTTAAAGAAGGCGACTGGGTTGTTGCTCACCTGATTCGTCATCCATTAAAAGGTGATAACGGCTTCTTTGTTGAGATCTCTGAAAAGATCACCGATGCCGATGACAAGATTGCACCTTGGTGGGTAACTTTGGCGCAAAATGATCTACCAAATAGCGAGCCGGCGGGTATCGACAACTGGGAAATCAAAGATGATGCGGATTTAGAGCGCATCGATATGACGCACATTCCTTTTGTGACCATTGATGGTGAGTCAACAAAGGATATGGATGACGCTTTGTATGCGAAGAAGACGGAGTCGGGTGATTTTGAACTGACTATCGCGATTGCGGATCCGACTGCTTACATCACGCCAGAGAGCGAAATGGATAAAGTGGCTCGTGAGCGCGGATTTACCATCTATCTTCCTGGGCGTAACATTCCAATGCTGCCGCGCGATCTAGCTGATGAACTGTGTTCTCTGATCGAAAACGAAGTTCGTCCAGCTCTTTGTTGCAGCGTTTCTATCAGCAAAGACGGTGTGATTGGTGAAGATATCAAGTTCTTCTCAGCCAATATTAAATCACATGCTCGCCTTGTGTATGACCATGTTTCAGATTGGATTGAAAATGGTAGCTCGGATGCTTGGCAACCAAGTGAAGAGATCGCAACTATCGTGCGCGATCTGTATGAGTTTTCGTTGGCTCGTGCTGATTGGCGCGAAACCCACGCTGTGGTTTTCCCTGACCGCCCAGACTACCGTTTTGAGCTGAGTGAAGACAACGATGTTGTGGCTATTCATGCTGATATGCGTCGTAGTGCTAACCGTTTGGTCGAAGAGGCAATGATTACCGCAAACATTTGTGCAGGTAAAACGCTTCAAGCGAGCTTTGATTCAGGTGTGTTTAATACCCACGCTGGTTTTAAACCAGAAAAAGTTGAAGATGTCGTTGCGCTAGTTAACCCAGAAGGTGAGTTGCCATTTACAGCAGAATCTGTGGTAACACTTGAAGGCTTTGCTGCTCTTCGTCGCTGGTTGGCAACACAAGATACTTCATACTTGGACAACCGCATTCGTAAATCGCAAGCCTATAGTGAAATTGGTAACCAACCATTGCCTCACTATGCGATGGGCTTAGAGCTATACGCGACATGGACATCACCAATTCGTAAGTACGGTGATATGATCAACCATCGCATGCTAAAAGCGCACATATTAGGCAAAGAGCCAGTGCAGACGGCTGACGAAAGTGTCGGTGAAGAGCTAGCGCTACATCGTAAGCATCATAAAATGGCAGAACGAAATGTGGGCGATTGGCTATACGCTCGCACACTGATTGAAGAGCCAGCAAAAGAGACTAAGTTTAACGGTGAAATCTTTGATATTAACCGCGCTGGTATGCGTGTCCGTTTGATTGAAAATGGTGCAGCGGCGTTTATCCCGGGTTCACTGATTCTAGCAAACAAAGAACGCCTCGAATGTAACGGCGAAAACGGCACGGTTTCTGTTGATAAAGAAATTGAATACCGTTTAGGCGACGTTCTGGAAGTTGTGCTTGCGGAAGTAAACCTAGAAAATCGCAACCTTGTTGCTAAGCCGACTCGAGTTTTTGCTGATGTAAAAACCGCTGAGGAAGTAGCGCCTGCGGCAGAGTAAGCTTGAATTGTGAATAGAAAAGGGTGCCTCGGCACCCTTTTTTGATCGTCTTAAACCAGTGTGTACAAAGACGTTTAATCTTCCCAAAACATCGCTTTTGGATCTTTATCGATCTCGCGCATAATTGCTGTTAAATCGCTACTGCAAGCAAGAAAAGGATAAGGCAACCAATTTTCTAGTACTGCATCGTCAGGCATAAATAATTGCCAGCTATTGGTATTGGCATCCCATTCAACTTTGGCGACTGGCATCATGTAATCACAGTGACTTGAGTCTAGAAGGAAGTGCTGCTTAATAAACACAACACCATTGCCAATGGTTTCGTAGCTCGCTTTTCCGAGTTCTGCGGGCATGCTTTGATTGCGCTGCCTGCATATTAGCTGCGCACGGCTTTCGACTTGTTTCTGTAACAAACTCACAACGGCCATATCATTTCCCTTCTTCAACCCTAAGCATAGTATTGAATGGTTATTTCGCTGTCTGTTTGGTTTTTCACAAAAATGTCATGTAATCGCAATAAGATGGCTGCCAATTACGTCATATTGAAAGATCAAAAAGGAAGAAATTATGGTTCGTGCTGTGCTGACTGCACTTGTGTCTTTTTCGTTTGTTATTCCCAATGCGTTAGCAGAAGAAGTGAACGTTTCTGGTTCTACTTCGGTTGCGCGTGTCATGGATGTGCTGGCTGAAAAATATAACGAAACACACCCAGAAACTTATATAGCGGTACAGGGCGTTGGCTCAACAGCGGGCATTACTTTGATCAATAAAGGGGTGGCGGATATTGGCATGAGTTCACGCTATTTGACCGAGCGAGAGCAAGGGGAAGCGTTGACCGTGACACCAATTGCTTTTGATGGTTTAGCTGTAGTCGTAAACCAATCAAACCCAGTTCAAAATGTGACAAGAGAACAGCTGTTCGACATTTACAAAGGTAAAATCACCAACTGGAAGCAGTTGGGAGGCGCTAATCAGAAGATCGCTGTAGTAACGCGTGAGACGTCTTCGGGCTCACGTTACAGCTTTGAAAGCTTACTTGGACTGACTAAGGTTGTTAACGGCCGATTGGTGTCTGATATCAACCCAGATAACTTAGTCGTTAATAGTAATAGCATGGTTAAGACAATCGTAAACCATAACAAACAGGCAATTGGTTTTATTTCTACGGGTTCGGTAGATCGTTCAATCAAGGCTATTCAGTTTGAAGGCGTAGACGCGAGTCAGAAAAATATTTCTTCTGGACGCTACGAGCTTTCACGCCCTTTCTTAGTGTTATATAAAACGGGCCAACTCGACAAAGACTCTTCTGAATTTATACGTTATTTAAAGGGCCGTGAAGCGAAAACATTGATTGCTGAATACGGCTACACTCCAGTTAAATGATTTTAAAAGAGCCAGGCTATATTGCCTGGCTCTCTGTTTTAGGAGTTATTACTGGGTCTTAATCCAGTTGTTGATGCTGGTTTCGACGACTTCCATCGGCTGATCGCCATATTTAAGCAATTGATCATGGAAAGAGGCCCAGTCGAATTTGTTACCCAGTTCATCTTGAGCTTTGTCGAGCAGTGCTTTGATGACTAAGAAGCCTGACTTATAGGAAACAGCTTGGCCAACGTAGGCGGCGTAGCGGAAGGTTTCTGATTCAATATCGCCCACCCCTAGTGCTGAGTTCGCAGACATGTAGTCACGAGCTTCTTGAATGCTCCAACCTTTGGCATGAATACCCGTATCAACCGCTAAACGCATGTTTCTAAGCTGCGCTTCGTTTAGGCTGCCAAAATACTGTAGGGCGTTACACTCTTCTGCATCTGTGTAGATTCCACCTTGGAACTGAGTGTAATCTAGGTCTGGTTTACACATACCTGTTGCTTCGGCAAATGTCGGTTTACCGTCTGCATTTAGTGCTCCGTAAATACCCATTTCCATGCCGAGCCACTCGGTATACAGTGCCCAGCCTTCACCATAAGCGGTGTACCAGACATCTTTGATGTAGTCAGGCTTATCAGCCGGTGGGTATTCCGTTGCGTAAGCATTTTGGAAATGGTGCCCTGGCGCTGCTTCATGAAGCAACAAGGTAGAGACATTCCATTTTTGCAGACTGTAGTTAGGGTGCGTATTTAAGTTAAATACATTGCTGCCATAAGAGGCAACGCCCGCATACGGTTCGCGGGCCGCAGGTTCTGGTTTGATGGTGTAGTCAGCTTTAATTGGTTTAAAGTAACCAGCGACGACATCATTTGCGTCGGTTTTGAAGATGTTATAGTCCGTTAAGGCGGCTTCACACGCACTAGGGCTCGAAGCTACAGTGCACAAATCTTTGTATTCGGTATCAGCAATATTTCGTCCGTCACGGCCGTAGAAGAATTGTTCGCTATTGAGATAGTCAAAGAACTCATTGAGGTCAATGTCACCGTTGCCATTTTCAAGGGTAAAGGTTCTTGAAACAACGCTGTTGCCATCATGCCAATCGGCGGTAATTGTTTTGCCTCTTTTCTCAACAATAAGTTCGGCAACCCGTATCATTTCTGCTTTGGCATCAGCAACTAATTCTTCTCCAAGCTGACTTAACTCCATTGCGGACTTTCCGGTGGTACTGTTTCTATCGAGCTGCCACTGATACCAAGCTTGTCCGTTGGGTAAATCGCCCCAGCCAATATTTGCATCGTTAATGCTATCTGTCCCACGCGCAGCTGTGTAGTAGTCGCCTTCTAAGAAGAGAATGAGATCCTTGAGTGCTTCAATAGATACATCAACGGCGGTCTCATATTCCGCAGCTAATTCAGCGTCACCTAGTGTCTTTAAATGATTGAGTCCTTTTTTCATCATCGCATAATCATTTAAAGCAACGGTATTTTTAGTCGAATCAATAAATCGAGTAACCAGAACTTTAGGGAGTTGAGAACCATCAATAATCCCAAGAGAGTAGAGCGATTTTAGATTATTTACCCAAGAAGTAAATTCTCTGACGATTTGAATATGTTCTTCATAACCTTCTAATGTATCCTTGTTCCATCCCGCCCATTCGGCATTCCACTCAATATAGTTATAGAAGTGGGTAATAGGGACATCAAAATTACCAAAACGTGTATTCGGTAAACTAGCACCACGCAAAGATATATTTCTGTCAAACATAAATGTGTCGTAATATATTTTATCTTCATCAGAAAGTTTAGTTCGACCGATGGCGTCTAACTTATCCAAATAAAGCCTATCGACAGATTGCATTGAAGTCGCCATCTGGTCAGTAACTTGGCCAAATTCACTACTATCCAATGTGGCCATTGCCGATTGGTAGTCTGCAAAAACTTGACGCATCAGGGCGGATTGGTCTTGCGTAGGTGGTTGGATTATCGTGGTTTCTTCGTCCGTACAACCTACGATGCTTGTTGCCGCAATCAGTGCTAATAGAACAGGGTTAAACTTCGATTTAAATTGTTTCATGACAGCATCCTTGAAGGTGAATTCACGATACTTATACAAAACAACGGTTGATCAAAAAATAGTCAAGAATCAAATGTGTGATGGTGAAGAATTGGACAGTTTTGAATAATATTCACTATTTAATCTAGCTTTTGAATCAAATAACCTAGGTTTGAATTTTTATTTGCCTGATATGAATTATGAGCGATTTTTTAATTATTATTCGCATATTATGTTTAAATTTATATTTTTGGTGTTAATTCGAAAATATTAACATTGTCACAAAATGGTTTTCTTTGTCATTGACTGGTAACAAAAGACACTTCAGTGCGTGAATTAAATTTACATGATTACAATGAATAATTAGGAGAAGAGCCAAAAACTCAGAAGTCATGTCCGTATATGTTTGGGATTAGGACATATAGTTTGTCACTTTGTCGTGTTGATAATCGTGTGTGTTGAAATGGGATAGGCAATCTTTGCCATTTTCTTTGGCATGGTAGAGTGCAATGTCTGCGTTTTTAAATAAGGTTTCCTTGGTTTTGACTGCATTGGAAAGTGACGCAATGCCAATACTCAGTGATACTTTTTTACCAGCAATTGAGTCAACTTGGCGGTACTGACTAATTAGTCTTTGTGCATAACGTGTTGCATCTTTCTCACCAAGATTTGGGCAGATTAGAATGAACTCGTCACCTCCCCAACGGCCAATATGATCGTAAGATCGGGTGCTTTTTTGAAGGTAGTCAGCGGTATCTCGCAAGATCAGGTCACCCGTATCGTGGCCATAGTTATCATTGACTGACTTAAAGTTATCAATATCAATTAAAAGTAACGAAAGAGGTGAGTTTGACCGCTGGCAACGATCAAGCTCTTTTTGTAGGAGTTCATCAAGTATCCAGCGGTTTAAAAGGTGAGTAAGGCTGTCTTTCTCCGCTTTTACTTTGAGCTGATTGTGGTACGTCATATCACGAATGATGCATACACTTCGGTTTTCTTTTCCGACGAATCCAGATGCAATGGTTAGTTCTAGCTCAATCCTTTTATTGGACTTGGTCATCGCCTGCATTTTTTTAGGTTTACCGATTTTTGATGAAGTATTGCTGTTACTGAATACTTGTTCTCTATAGTAAGAGCAGTATTGTTGATATTCAGGTGCTGCCAATTGCTCTAGAGGGATTTGAGTTAATTCGGCTTCAGAATACTCAAGTAAGTTACATGCTTTGTTGTTGGCTTGTAGGATTTTCCCTTGTTCGGAAATGTAGAGAATACCATCAGGAGAAATATCGAGTATGGACGATAGTTGGTTGGATAGTTTGTTTGCGTTATTGATGATTTGGAGAAAGTAGTAGCTAACGCCGATGATGATTGGAGCCACGATAAGGTTAAATATTAAGGTCATCTGGCTGAGCTTAGACAGTTCTGCCGCTGTTTGGTCATAGATGCTTTCAAATTTGGGCAATAGATAGCGCTGTAATGTATGTAAGGAGGTGTCAGCTTGCGTATCATCGACTCTCACTATCTTATCCAGAGCTAGAGCGCTCGTATCACTAGATATACGCTTCGACGCAACGAGTTGGTTGTGATACTCCTCTAATGTGATCCTAAGGTGTTCAATCTCATGTATTAAATCCCCTTTATCTGTTAATGATTCAAACTCGATGATTTTTCTAACCGCATCGTCGTAACTCGCCATAGCACGGTCGTAATACTGTTCATCGCGGCGAATGATGTAATTTTTAAAGTGATGGATGAAACCAACATAGCCTATTGTTCTTTCTATATCGGCGAGCTTTTGCGTCATTTCAAAGGTGATAGGGGCCTGCTCCAATACAACCGATTCTAAACGATTTATGGCGTTGGCTTGAATAGTGAGATACACGACAAAAAGCACGTTTAATAACGTGGACACGCAGATAACCCAAGGTAGGTTTTTTTTGTTGAAGTGTGTGTCTTGCCTGCTCAAAGCTTGTACTCATATTCTGGGACTACTTAAAGTGTAGAATTACTATATGAATTTTATTGCTTATTTGTCAGGAGTGTGATTTGAGTTAAAGCTTGGAAGAATAAAAGGCGCGAGAGTTGACACAATAAAGCCCGAGCTCATGACTCGGGCTTTGTATTTGTAGAGGAAGAATTATACTTCTGGGCGTTCTACACCTGATTCTTGGAACAGGCGACGACAAGCTTTGCCATCGCTGTGGAATAGGTGACAGCGGTGTGCTGGAATGCCAACAGAAAGCTTGTCTCCAGGTTCGACTGCCAGTGTATCTGGCTGACGATAGATCATGTCAGCGTCTGCTGCGTCGATATGCATATAAACTTGTGTTTCGTTACCAAGCTTCTCGACGATGTTGACTTCGCCTTCGATGGTCGCATCACCTTCACTTGCTGGCAATAGGTGCTCAGGGCGAACTCCCATAGACATGCGTTCGCCTGCCGTTACTGTCGTACCATCAACAGGAATCCAGAAAGTGGTCCCATTTGCTAGCTGAACCATGACACGATCTTTCTCTACAGCTTCGATAAATACGCTCATGAAATTCATCTTCGGTGAACCAATAAAGCCAGCGACAAAGCGGTTTTGAGGGTAGTGGTATAGCTCAAGCGGTTTGCCAACTTGAGAGACAAAACCTGCGTCCAAAACAACGATTTTATCAGCCATGGTCATCGCTTCGACCTGATCGTGGGTTACGTAGATCATGGTACAACCGAGTTTGCGTTGCAGTTTAGTGATTTCAGAACGCATCTGAACACGAAGTGCCGCATCAAGGTTAGAAAGAGGTTCATCAAGTAGGAATACATTCGGTTGAGAGACCAAGGTACGGCCGATAGCCACACGTTGACGTTGACCACCAGATAGCGCTTTTGGTTGGCGCTCTAGCAAGTGGCTTAGCTGGAGGATTTCTGCAGCATGTTCTACGCGCTTATCGATTTCGCCTTTGTCTGCTTTCGCTAATTTAAGGCCGAAAGACATGTTGTCGTAGAGATTCAAGTGAGGGTAAAGGGCGTAAGATTGGAAAACCATACCCACACCGCGTTTTGATGGTTCCACGTCATTCATGTACTCATCGCCAATGTACAGCTCACCAGAAGTGATGTCTTCAAGGCCTGCAATACAACGAAGTAGTGTTGATTTACCACAGCCTGATGGACCAACGAAAACAACGAATTCGCCTTCTTGGATTTCTAAATCAACGTTCTTTGAAATTAAAACGTCACCGTAAGCTTTACATACATTTTTTAACGTGACACTCGCCATCTAGCTCGTCCTCGATCAATATTTTTATTTTTACTGCCCATCATTATATGAGTTATCGTGCGAGCAGTAACAGTAGGAATTCGGTATGGAGTGGTTTCTTTCATACTGTAAGAAAATTTGGGTGATGGATCACTCACATCACCCACCAAAGCCAATAAGAGTTTGCTTCCCCTGTATAGCATCAGCGTCTCCCCCGTGATTTGTTTGACCTTTCGACCTTAACCATTACGAACGCTGAGCTATAACAGCAAACCCCTGCGGCATTGCAAATCAGCATATCCTGTTGGTCTTCACCTGAGAACAAACTGTTAAGGGTTCTTACTATCCACTCTTGGATGTCTGCAGTTTCTCTTTATCTATGCTTGATTACATCCTCCTGAGCCTTTTTTTTGTAGGGGTAGTAGATAAGGAGGAGGGGGATAGGGGCGGATAGGGTGGAGTTAGATCAAGTTCAAAAAATTTCTCGTAATAACGTTGAATTCGATCACATAAAGTGTGGTTTTTGTGATTCCGCTCTCCAAGCTTGAACGATTGGGATCACGAAAATAGTCCATAATACTGAGGGCGTAGGGAGTAGGAGGATGAGCTAATGTTCAGTTTGGCTGACAATATATGTCGAAATACGGTGAAGCCTCTCGGTTGACCCCTACAACATAAAATATAAAAAGGATATGAACATGAAAAATGCCCTAAGCACAGTGGCACTAGGAACTCTAGTTGCTCTTGGCTCATTTGGTGCAAATGCTGCTATCGAAGAAGGTCAATTAACCATTTGGATTAATGGCGATAAAGGTTACAACGGACTTGCTGAAGTAGGTAAACAATTCGAAGAAGACACTGGTATTAAAGTAACGGTGGCTCACCCAGACGCTCTTCAAGACAAGTTCCCTCAAACAGCAGCAACCGGCGATGGTCCTGATATCGTATTCTGGGCGCACGACCGTTTTGGTGGCTACGCTGAGTCTGGTCTACTGGCTGAAGTAAAACCATCCAAAGAAATTAAAGAAGGCATTGTAGATTTCGCGTGGGACGCGGTGAAATACGATGGCAAGCTAATCGGTTACCCAGTGGCGGTTGAGTCACTGTCTCTTATTTACAACAAAGATCTTGTTCCTAACCCACCTAAGAGCTGGGAAGAAGTTGAAGCGCTAGACGCGAAGCTTAAGAAAGACGGCAAGTCTGCAATCATGTGGAACCTTAAAGAACCGTACTTCACTTGGCCGCTTATGGCAGCTGATGGCGGTTACGCGTTCAAATACGGCGCTGAAGGCTATGACATCAAAGATGCAGGTATTGCAAAAGATGGCGTGAAAGACGCAATGAGCTTCGTGAAAGGTCTAGTAGAGAAGGGCGTTATCTCTTCTGATATGGACTACTCTGTGTCTGAGTCTGCGTTTAACCAAGGTACTGCAGCGATGACAATCAACGGCCCATGGGCTTGGGGTAACATCGAGAAGTCTGGTATCAACTACGGTGTAACAACACTGCCTAAGTTTAACGGTCACTCTTCTAAACCGTTCGTTGGCGTACTAACAGCAGGTATCAGCACGGCATCACCAAACAAAGACCTTGCAGTAGAGTTTATTGAAAACTACCTACTGACTAACGATGGCCTACGTAAAGTGAACAACGACAAGCCACTAGGTGCTGTTGCGCTTAACTCTTTCCAACGTGAGCTAGATGCAGACAAGCGTATCGCAGCAACAATGGACAACGCAATGAACGGCGAAATCATGCCAAACATCCCACAGATGAGTGCATTCTGGGGCGCGGCTAAAAACGCTATCGTAAACGTTGTAGATGGTCGTCAAACTGTAGATGCAGCACTTGCAGATGCAGAAAAGCAAATGACTAAATAATTAAATTACACCTTTTGAGGAGGGGGTAACCTCTCCTCCATTTCTAAGTTTTAATATCGCTAGCAGGTTCTCTTATGCAGTCAGTTCAAGGTACAGATGCGATGGCATCTTCAACAACGAGCTTGCCATCTAGTAAAAGCGTTTTTATTAAATGGGCAATTCTGGCGTCTGTCGGTATCGTTAATGGCTACGCAACCGTCCTAATGTATTCCCGTGGTGAAACAGCGTTTGCGCTGCTTACCCTTATCCTAACCGCACTGGCGTTGTACATCTTTGGTAGTAAAAAGACTTACGCGCACCGTTATATCTATCCAGGTATCGCAGGTATGATCCTGTTCATCCTGTTCCCTCTTGCATATACGGTCAA
>Ga0209272_10000915_pt1 | contig 20304 bp, 16 predicted proteins | sample tdDd002_FD_187125 | JGI IMG/M metagenome (GOLD analysis project Ga0209272, IMG submission 187125) | Marine sediment microbial communities from the Atlantic coast under amendment with organic carbon and nitrate - tdDd00.2 (SPAdes)... | ecosystem: Environmental > Aquatic > Marine > Coastal >... | reverse complement strand
CCCCTGTGTTTTTTTAATTATCTACTGCTTTTTTATGCACAGGCTTCCTCTTCATCCTCTACAAATGTCAGCCACTTCTCATCATATGTCACCCTTCCATTTACAATATCAAAGTACTCATTCTGAATTCTTTTAGTTATCTCCCCTACAAATCCATCTCCCACTTTTTGATGATCCACCTGAGTTACACCAGTCAGCTCTGCTGCAGTTCCTGTAAAGAATACCTCATCAGCCATATATAGAAACTCTCTAGGAAGAGTCTGCTCCACAACCTTATATTCAAACTTTTCACAGATCTTCATTACAGTGTCTCTTGTAATTCCGCAAAGGATACTAGAGCTTATTGGTGTTGTATAGATTACCCCGTCCTTTATAATAAACAGGTTCTCCCCGCTCCCCTCAGCTAGGTTACCACTTACATCAAGAGCTATTCCCTCGTCAAATCCAAGCTCTAAAGCCTCCATCTTAATTAATTGTCCTGAAAGATAGTTACCACAGGCCTTTACCATCGTTGGAAATGTATTTGGTGCTGATCTTGTCCATGAAGAGATCTTAGCTTTGATACCCTTTTCTATAGCTTCATCCCCAAGGTATGCTCCCCACTCCCAGGCAGCTATGATTCCGTCCACAGGACATGTTTTTGGGTTTACCCCGAGAGAATTAAATCCTCTGTAGTAAAGTGGCCTGATATAAGCACTCTTTAGCTTGTTGGCTCTCAGGGTATCAAGTACCGCTTCCTTGTACTCCTCCATAGAATACGGAGCTTCCATTCTGTACACCTTCATTCCCTCATACAGCCTTTTGATATGATCATCCAGTCTGAAGATAGCAGCCTTACCGTTTACTGTATATGCTCTCATCCCCTCAAATACACCACTTCCATAGTGCACCACATGGGAAAGAACATGAATATTTGCTTCCTCAAAGGGTACCATCTCTCCATTCATCCAAATAAAATCTGCTTTCATAACTATCTCCTCCTTAATTTCTCTTTATAATTAAATTTAGTTTCAAACACCACCAGAACTTCTTTCCCCACCAACTTATACTTATAAAAATATATAAAAAAAGCCCAGACCATTTGGTCTGAGCGTATAAACCTGTGTTCCTATATCATCGCTCAAACCTTATCAATTGTATCAAAATAAGGCATGAACGTTAGGGATAATCTACTATCTCCTACTTTTCAGGCCTTTGCTAATAATTATTGATATGAGGACGTTTCTATTTAATACATTTTTCATTTCACTTACCTCCACTAATCGGACACATTTATTTATTGCTAAGGATTATATGACACTTTTGTCCCTCTGTCAACAACAATCGTATTATTTTTTCACTATTAAACTCATCATCTCTTTTAATCCCTTTTATTTTATAGGGTTTAGACTTAGGATTTTTTTTTGACCTCTCCTGACTCTTTTAGAAATCATCTCCCAGTCCCCATGAGAAACATCTTTAGAATCCTGTTTTTTCTTTTTTCACACAATAAACATCTGTCAGAAAAAAATCTTATCTTTTATTAAAAATAAAAAAAATTTAATCTCCATTGAATAACTAAACATTGTAATTTTTCCGGCTAAATAAATAGCTTTTATTACATAGTTTTACATAATTTTTAATTTTTTTTATAGTTTTTGTTAATTATAAATAAATTTTTGTGGAATAAGTCAAATGTCATTTAACTTTTTGGAAGAATTATAGTATACTTACAAAGTTGAGATTGGTTTAAGGTTATTTTAAGCAACTTCTATAGTGTTTTAAAAATTTTATATATACCTAAAGGAGGTAGTTATGATTTATCTACTACTATTAGTTTCTTTTGTTATTCTTATCAAAGGGGCTGACATCTTCATCGAGGCATCTGCTAAGGTTGCCAAAGCTTTCAAGATTCCTGAGCTTATCATCGGAATCGTTATCGTAGGATTTGGTACATCTTTACCTGAATTTGCTGTTAATATGGCTGCTATAAGTAGCGGCTCAAATGACATGGCTGTGGGAAACGTTGTAGGTTCCAATGTCTTTAATATCCTTTTTATCGTTGGTGTTATTGCTCTTTTCAAACCAATGGTAATAGATGACAAACTGGCTGATTTTGATTTCCCTATTGCTATTATAGCTGCAGCTGCTCTTCCGTTCTTTGCCTTAGACGGACGTCTTCTGCACCTTGATAACAACCTTACAAGAGTTGACGGAGCAATTCTTATCCTGATATTTGCATACTTTTGCATGGAAACTATTAAGAGATCCCTTGCCGATCAGAAGTTACATGATAAAAAAATGCTTATCTATGAGATTGCAGAGGGGACCTTTTCAATAAAGAAACACCTTTTCAATAAAGGAAGATCTGAAAAACCCGATATGAAGCATCTTATCAAAGACTTTGTCCTTATTGCTGTTGGATTATTTGCCGTGGTTAAGGGTGGAGATATGGTTATTGAATATGCTTCAGTTATTGCAGAAAATTTTGGTATGAGTAAACACCTTGTAGGTCTTACTATCGTAGGAGTAGGTACTTCCCTTCCTGAGCTTGTTGTATGTATCTTAGCAGCCAAGCGTGGACAGCAGGGAATAGTTGTTGGTAATGTTGTGGGATCTAATACATTCAATATCCTCTTTACTCTGGGGATTTCAATGTTTTTAAAGCCAATTACAGTTGATCATGCAATGATACTAGATTCTGTTAACGTAGCTGTAGCTACAATTATTGTGGGATCCATCGCCATCTTAAATAAAAAGATTGGTCGATTTGCAGGACTTGCTTTCATCGTAGTTTATGCACTTTATATGTATTCGGTTATCGCAGGAGCTTAATAATACTTAGGAGGATTTTATGGGACTTTTTAATAAAAACAAGGAAATACTTATTCACTCTCCCCTCAAGGGAACAGTTATGGATTTAAAGGATACTCCAGATGAGGTTTTTACAAGTAATATTATTGGTGATGGATTAGCTATAGATCCCAGCCAGGGAGACATCCATGCTCCTGTTTCATCTAAGGTTGAGATCTTTAAAACAAACCACCTTCTTATATTCGAGCCTAAAAAAGGTGTATATATCGTAATTCACTTTGGAGTTGGTACATCTCTTTTAAAGGGAGAGGGCTTTAGAAGATTGCCCAAGGGAAATCTAAAGGAGGTTAAGGTAGGAGACGATCTTGTTCTTTGTAACCTCGATTTTCTAAAGGATCATGCCAAATCTCTTATAACTCCTATTATCGTCAGTAACGACAATGTAGAAAAAATAGAGCTTTTAGTTTCACCTGGAGACCTTGTAGACCTAGGTACTCCCATTATGAAAGTTACTACAAAATAAGACCAGAGACCACATCTTTTAAGAGTGGTCTTTTTTTATTTACAGTAAAAAAAAGCGTGACTCTTCATGTCATAGATCAATAATATCTATTAAAATATAGACTTCTTAAAGTATAAAAAAAGGATTCCTAAGGGAATCCTTTTCATCTATTACTTAGCCTTTTTTAATGGCTTTTTTTCTTCTTTCTTTACCGTCACTTCTCTCAGAGTTTCAGTCTGCATAGCTACATACTTCTCTGCACCATAGTAAGCTCTTAGATACATCTCTTTTAGTTCTACCATTAGTGGGTATCTAGGGTTTGCACCTGTACACTGATCGTCAAATGCTGCCTCTACCATAGAGTCGAGCTTTCCTAAGAACTCCTCCTCAGAAACTCCATACTCTGCGATAGTTGATTTGATTCCTATTCTTGCCTTAAGCTCTGCTACCTTAGCTCTTAAGACCTTAGTCTTCTCCTCATTTGTCTGATTTTCATTTGTATATCCCAGGAAGTCTGCTGCTTTTGCATATCTCTCCTTAGCATTAGGATACTTATACTGAGCAAATCCTGCCATCTTAGTTGGCTTGTCTGTAGCGTTGAATCTGATTACTTCATCTAGAAGCAGTGCATTAGCTGTTCCGTGTGGCAGGTGGAAAGCTGCTCCTAACTTATGTGCCATAGAGTGACAAATACCTAGGAAAGCATTTGAGAACGCCATTCCTGCGATACAAGATGCATTTGCCATCTTCTCCTTAGCCTTTTTAGCTGTAGCTCCTCCCTCTACCGATTCTGGAAGGTATTTAAATGTTAATCTCATAGCTTCTAAAGCCAGAGGATTAGTAAAGTCTGATGCTACTACCGATGCATAAGCTTCCAGAGCATGAGTCATTACGTCTATCCCTGATGCTGCAGTAAGGCTTGCCGGCATTGTAAGCATAAGCTGAGGATCTACTATAGCTACATTGGGAGTCAGCTCATAGTCAGCCAGCGGATACTTGATTCCACTAGCATCATCTGTGATTACTGCAAATGGAGTTACCTCTGATCCAGTTCCTGCTGAAGTAGCAACTGCCCAGAACTCTGCCTTTCCACCCATCTTAGGGAACTGTACAATTCTTTTCTTTATATCCATAAATGTCATAGCAAGATCTTTGAAGTTTACTTCAGGGTGCTCATATAATACCCACATAATCTTAGCTGCATCCATTGGTGATCCTCCACCAAGAGCTATAATTGTATCTGGCTGGTAGTTTCTCATTAAGTCTGCACCTTTTTCTACGATAGAAAGTGTAGGATCAGCCTGCACATCAGAGAATATTCTATAGTCTATTCCTAGAGAATCTAATACAGATGTTACATGGTCTGTATATCCAAGGGACGCCAGTACAGAGTCAGTTACGATTACTGCTTTCTTCTTTCCCTTTAACTCCTTAAGAGCTATAGGAAGTGATCCAAACTTAAAGTATACTTTTTCAGGTACTCTGAACCAAAGCATATTTTCTCTCCTCTCAGCTACAGTCTTTATATTTATAAGGTGCTTAACTCCTACGTTTTCAGAAACTGCGTTTCCTCCCCAAGATCCGCAACCTAGAGTCAGTGACGGAGCTAGTTTAAAGTTAAATACATCTCCGATTGCTCCCTGGGCAGCTGGCATATTTATAAGTGTTCTTCCTGTTTTCATTCTTTTAGCAAATATTTCAACCTTATCTCTAGCCTCTAATTCATCAGCATATAATACAGATGTATGTCCCATCCCGCCAAGTTCGATTAGTCTGTCAGCTTTATCTACCGACTCCTCAAATGACTTAGTCTTATAAAGAGCTAGTACTGGTGATAACTTTTCATGTGAGAATGGCTCAGATAGTTCTACCGATTCTACCTCTCCTATAAGTACCTTAGTTTCAAATGGTACAGTTACTCCTGCCATCTCAGCTATCTTGTATGCAGGCTGACCTACTATAGCTCCATTTAAGTGACCATCTATTACTATAGTCTTTCTTACTTTATCAAGCTCGTCTCCCTTAAGGATATAAGCATTTCTTGCTTCAAACTCGTCTCTCACTGTATAGTATGTTTTTTCAGTAGCTATTACCGACTGCTCAGATGCACAGATTACTCCGTTATCAAATGTCTTAGATAGTAGGATTGAGTTAACAGCCATCTTAATGTGAGCTGAATCATCGATTACTACAGGAGTATTTCCTGCTCCTACTCCGATAGCCGGTACTCCAGATGAGTAAGCTGCTTTAACCATTCCTGGTCCACCAGTAGCTAAGATTATATCTGCTGATTTCATCAGTGTATTTGAAGCTTCTATTGAAGGCTGCTCTATCCATCCTATGATATCTTCAGGTGCTCCTGCTTTTACAGCTGCATCTCTTATGATTCTTGCTGCCTCTATCGTACACTCCTTAGCTCTTGGGTGTGGAGAAAAGATAATTGCATTTCTTGTTTTCAGTGCGATAAGTGCTTTAAAGATTGCTGTTGAAGTCGGGTTAGTTGTCGGTACGATACCTGCAATAACACCTATAGGTTCTGCTATCTTTGTCACTCCAAATGAAGCATCTTCTTCGAGTACTCCACAAGTTTTTGTATCTTTATATTGATTATATATAAACTCAGATGCAAAGTGGTTCTTTATTACTTTGTCCTCTGCAATTCCCATACCAGTTTCTGATGCGGCCATCTTAGCCAGCTTTATTCTGTTATTGTTTGCTGCTAGTGATGCTTCTCTGAAGATTACGTCGACCTGTTCCTGAGTAAAAGTTCCATATATCTTTTGTGCGTCCTTAACTCTTTGGATCATCTGTTCAATTGCCATTTTGAAATCACCCCTATGATATTTTCAGCTTTCAGATAGATCTCTTAGATGCTTACACACCCTTTTTCCATCCTTCTACTGTAAAATTTATTTTATTTCTCCATCTCCCTGCGATGGTTAGAGTTTCTTGTTCTCTATGGGTACACTTTACACCTTGTGAAAAAATATGTCAATTGATTTTTAATGATTTTTTTCACATAAACTAGTGGTACATTTTTAACCACTCAACAGGAACCACTGAAAAACCTTGTCTAAAACTCACAAACTGCATTTAAACTTACAAGTGAAAAGATTATTTTTTGAACTTTTTTAATTTTTAAACACTATATACGCTTTCCCATAATTGGTCATTTTCAACCTAATACCAGCACCATTTTCAACCAATCATACTTTTTTCACAACAAATTTTATTTTTACTCATTAAAAGCTGCATTATAAACATATAATTTTAATTTTTAATTGAATCCCTCTATAAATACTGGTAATATAATAACAGTATTTATATTTTCTACATAAGGAGGATTCAAAATGTTTCTACTTACAAAATTTTTAACTAATCTGATAATTTCTCCTGCCTTCATCGTGTTTGTTTTGCTGATCGGTGGAGTCATCATAGACAGATATAACTATCAGAGGTGGAAAAAGGTCTTTATTATTACTTCTATACTCTTTTATATTATTTCTGTGAGACCATCAAAGGAACTTATTGTAAGGATCCTTGAACCTAAGTCTGTTCCTTCAATGGAAAAAATAGAATCTACCCAGGCATATGTGCTTTTAGGAGGTGGAATTACCGAAACTCCCCTTGCAGGTTTTATACCCACAGAGACTGCTTATCCAAGGATTACCCATACAGCTATCCTCTATAAAAAATCTCCTAAGAAGATCTTCATTACAGGGGGAAGGGTCTATGACCAGACCAGACCAAGTGAAAGCTCAGTTTATAGAGATACTCTTGTAGCTTTAGGTATTCCTTATGAAGACATCCTTTTAGAGGAGGAGAGCAGAAACACCTATGAAAATGCTCTTTATACCAGCAGACTGTTAGAGGACCTTGATATCCATAGTATTACCCTTGTTACTTCTGCTACACATATGTACCGGTCGGAGAAGGTCTTTACCTCCACAGGACTTGATGTTATTAGAGCCCCTTGTGGATTCCTTTCCAGTGACAGTCCATATAGGGTCATCGACTTTATTCCTTCAGCATATAACCTTAATTTTTTCCTTAGAGCTGTATGGGAGTATGTGGGTATATCTTTTTATCAGATAAAACTCTTTATTGTTTCTCTGAAAATCTAGATATTTTTCTCTTTAAAAGTTAATTGTTCTTTTCTGTTTTTAAATAAGATAAAACAATAAAAAAAGAGTATCTGCACGCAGATACTCTTTTTTTATTGTTTTATCTTTCAGAATTTTCTCCCCTGTCAGATCTCTCGAGTTCCCTATGAAATTCTGAATACTTTTTCATATTCTCGTCCCTTAGCCTGTTTTCTTCCCTGCGCTCTTCCGGAGTCATATTTTTATATCTTTCCCACTGCTCCATCATAGGGATTACTATATCCCTCATTTCATTGTATTCATAATCTCTGGCTGAGGATAGAGAAGCTGCTATTAAGAAAGTTATTATGATCAGACACTTCATAGTAACACCTCCTCACTAAAGACATTACTTCATATATACTACCTCCCTTCCTTTAACTATATTTATACACTCCCTTAATATCTTTTAATACTTTTCCTTCCTTGAAGTATAAGAGAGTTTATACAAATAAAAAAGACTCCTAAGAGTCTCATTATTAAAATATCATTTCTTTTATTTTTTCCACTACTCCATTATCGTTATTACTTTTTGCTAAAAATCTTGCAGATTCCTTTAGCTTTGGATGAGCATTTTCCATTGCATAGCTATAATAAGCATCCTGCAGCATCTCCACATCATTTAAATAATCTCCAAAAGCCATGGTTTCCTCTGGTTTTATTTTAAGCATATTCTGCAGCTTTTCTATTGCTACACCCTTGTTAGCATCCTTATTTACTATATCCAGCCATATACTTCCAGATACAGTTATCTTATATCTGTCTTCAAAGTCTGTAAAGTGGGGATGACTATTTTCCTCTGCTCCAGTAAAATCACATAGAGTAACTTTTAATACGTCATCATCTACCTGAAGAAGATCAGCTACTATTTCATATTTTTCATAGTATTTTTCCACCTCTTTGATAAATTCAGCTTTATTTGAATCCACATAGGCTGACCTTTTTCCACAAAGAATCACATCTGCACTCTCTACCCTTCTGCCTTTTTCCACAAGCATTCTGGCATCCTCCATAGGAAGAGCATTTAAAAACAACTCCTCTCCCCTGTGAACTACATAGGTACCATTTTCTGCTACAAAGTAAACATCATCTTTAATCTCCTCCAGATTCTTCAGAAGGTTGTAGTACTGCCTCCCACTGGCACTGGCAAAATGTATTCCTCTTTTCTTTAATTTTTCAAATACTTCCCAGAATTCATCATTAATCATATGGTTATCATCTAAAAGAGTTCCATCCATATCTGTAATTATTAACTTTATCATCCTTCCTCCTTAATATACCCAACCCTATATTTTGATTTCATTTTTTTTCATTTGATTACGTTTTATTGTTTTATTATAACATGAAATCTGTTTTATTTTAAAAAAAATTAATACTCCCATTTCCAGACCTCATTTTACTTTATTCATAGAATATAAAAAAGGAATTGCCTCCCTTTATAAGTAAATGTTATTAGAATATTACATAATAGAGGGTGATAAACATGTCTTTTTATATTTTTGAATATACTCTTCCCAAGGGTTATTATCTAAAAGTAATAGACCACTATGAAGATACCGACCTTACACGGGCTTACCTTTACAGAGGCCGCCGTTATTTTCAAAAGCTTGTTAATGTTATGGATTTTGAGGAACACACTTCTAAACTCAAAATTGTTGAAAAATCCATCTCTTTTATCGAACTCTTAGAAGAACAGATGAATTCCAGAATCGAGGTAAGATAATATGAGCGGATATAATTATTCCTATAAAGTCTTTAAAAAATATGTTGTAGATATCTTTGAATTTTATGAAGAAACCAGCTTTACACGGGCTTTTATCTATAGAAGAAATTCCGTGGGTAAAGATCTTATTGAGATCAAAGATTTCCCAAACGGTACTGAAAGAGATGAAATTCTTAAGGAAGCAGCAAAGTTTATCACGTCACTGGAAAAGCTGATTGCTCCGTTAAAAATTAAGAAAAATAAAATCAAGACAGTTTCCCGGACTTCAGAAAAATCTATCGATGATCTGTAAAAGTTAATATTATGAAACTAAAATAAAAAGATCTTCCTGCCTGTGGCAGGAAGATCTTTTTATTTTAAACTGCTACTATAATTTTTTCAGAAACCTGATTTTTACTCAGCTTATATATTGAACCTATCATTATAAGTACACTTACACACTGAAGGGGACTTAGTACACTTCCATTAAATATATAGTCAAATACTATACTTGATATGGGAAAAGCCAGCTCACATATAGTTGCTACATTGGCCTTTATATACCTCAGACCATAGTAATAAAGAAGTATCGCTCCACTTCCACTGGTAAGACCTATTATTAAAAATATTGCCCAGTGCTGGGTTCCTACATTAGCGATCTCACTCAGGCTCCCTGTATAGAGACAGATAAGCAACATAATAAGAGTTGTAAAGGTATATCTCAGGTAGAGTGCTGTTCTAAATGATGCATTCTTTAATACTCTTTTTCCAAATACAGTACCACTACCAAAGGAAAAAGCTGCAATAAGTGAAAGGCCACATGCTTTTAAAAGATTTCCATTATCCAAAATCACCGGTAGATTTAGCTGAAATGTAAGAAAATATCCCCCTATCAGTGCCAGACCAGACCACAGCAGAAAGTTCTTTCCTATCTTCTCACCCAGTACAAATCTTGCAAGTACTACAGCAAATACAGGCTGTAGTTTCTGAAGAAGAGTCACTATCGTCAGATGATGAAACTCCATGAGAAACAGTGCCTTTACTATAGATAGTGTCCCAAGGGCTCCTCCAAATAGTGCCACAAGGAAAAAGTAAAATATATCTTTTCCAGGAAGCTTTCTTGCTTCACGGACCTCTTCTCTTCCAAATAATAAGCTCATCCCCACAAAGGGTATAAAGTGCAGTATAAAGACTACAAAGGGTACCTCAAAGTGAAACAGTCTTGGAATTAATGCTACTCCCTCTAATCCCCATAGAGAAGCTGCTATACATACAAAAGCCGCTCCCTTCATCTCTTTATTTTTAAATATGTCCATTATTACCTCCAGTATTTTGTATAAATAAAAAAGCCCTGCAAGGGGCTAAAATACAAATAAAAAAGGTATCAGATACCTATAGTGTCTTTATTTCATCCAGACTATCACTGTCGGTCCCGGAATTTCACCAGATCAAGAGAATATCTCTTCGCGGACTGTTACCGCCGGTAGGGAATCTCACCCTGCCCCTAAAGACTATTATTTTTAAATTAATTATATCACTCTATGTAATCTTTGTCAAAATTAAAAGGGTATCCAGAGCAGTAATACCGCCTTAGATACCCTTTTCCTCTACCAGATATATTGTATTCCTATAAGTGCTGCAATATACATTCCGGAGCTTGATTTGGAACCAAAATCCCCCTTATCCTTTGCATATCTATAGCCGGGAATCCCCACTTCTCCAAATACCCTGAAGTTATTAAAGATCTCCCTGCTGTATAAAAAATGCGGATAGAGAGTCAGCTCTAAATTATAGTCACTATTTGTCCCTCCTCCTGAATAAGTATCTATATCCACTCCTACTTCTCCTACAAAGGCCCAGTGTTTGGTGAGCTCATAGGTCCATCTTGTATAGCTCTCCAGTCCCAGTAGATAGGTCCCGTCATAGCCTCCCCAGTCATAATATTCATTATAAACTGTATTGAAGGTCTGGAATCCATATCCCCAGTTTGTAGCACTTATCAGGTTGGCTTCAAGGGAGTATCCGTTTTTACCTGTTACAAATACTCTGGCTCCCCAGAAATCAACCCCCCAGTATGTTCCTCCCATACCTATATCCGCTGTGGTTCTCACTCTGTACCTCACAGCTAGTTCACTTTTATCAAAGTTACCTCCAGCGCTGCTGGGTATATCCAGTTGATCATACTCCCACATAAATCCAAGGTCTGTATTCCATTCCCTTCCAAAGGCATCCCGTCTTCCGGTATTTCGTACAAAACCAACTAAGTTATCCCAGCCAGTGAGGTTTCTTTTTTCATCTCCCAGGTCTCTGTCAAAATAAAACTCTCTTTCTATACCATATTCAAAGTCCCATTTTTCATCTAGAGAAAGATAGCCCTCAGCTAACTTCCATTCTACTAACTTATAATCGTCATTAAATTCATATCTTCCATAGTGTTTAAAACTATTTTGTTCTGGTACTGGTTCATAGAAGTTTAGTACCTCTATTCCCCTTGCTTTCCCCACCACCGTCCTCTTTTGAAAATCTTCAAAATCTCTGGAAAAAGTATTACATATAATTATAAGTATACCTGTTATTAAAGTAAGTTTTCTATTCACCTATGTATACCCCCTCCCTGTTAAACCCTTCCTTATCTACTCCTTCAACACTATATCCCTTTCTATCGTATCTATTACCTGTTTTTATATTTATATTGTCTTCCCACTCATCTATTTCTATAGCTCTGTCTTGTTCTATATCTCCAGGTCTTTTCTGACCCTTTTTATTTATACCGTTCCTGTCATAGCCTTCTACGTCATACCTACTATTTGTTTCTTTATTTATACCCCTTGCAGTCCACCCATACTCATCATACTTGGCTCTAGTTTTCCGGTGGATGCCCCTTATATTAAATCCATAAAAGTCATAATAGGTATCGGTATACTTATATATCCCACTTCTGTTCCAGCCATTTTCTCTGTAACCCACCTCATCATAGCCATACTTATCATATCCCTTTTCATTATAGCCGGAGATATCATAGCCATCTTTATCATACCCATGTATATTATAGCCTTCCTGGTTATAGCCAGTTTTGTCATAGTAATCCTGAGTATCCTCATTGAGTCCGTAATAGGTCCATCCATCAGGGTTGTATTCACTTTCTGTATCCCTGTGTATCCCCTCTACATTATAGCCATAGTTATCATACTTAGATCCGTTCTCTCTAAAGTCACCTGCAAGATCAAATCCTCTCTCATCATATTTACTGAGAGTAAGGGCATTATAACCGCTTCTTGTAAATCCTCTGGAATCTATAGGTTTACCAGTATATCTGTTTACCCCGTCTATATTCCAGCCGTTCTTACTATATCCGGCTTCATCATATCCCTCTATATCGTATCCTTCTACATTATACCCTTCCATACTATAACCCTCGGTGTCGTAATAATCCTGGGTTTTCTTATTCAGACCATAGTAGGTCCACCCCTTTAGGTTATACTCTGTCTTAGTTACAGCATGGACACCGGATATATCAAAGTCTGTATCGTCATATAAAGAGTTATTTTCCTCATGAAACCCCTTTGCATTAAACCCTCTTTCATCTGTCTTTGTTCCTGTATCCCTGTTAACTTCCCTTACATCAAAACCATAAAAGTCATATGGCGACTGTGTATATCTGTGCCACCCTGCTGAGTCGAAGCCATTCTTATCTATTCCCTCATCATTATAGCCTGCCAGGTCATAGCTTTTTATATCATAGAGACTCATTGTATGCCAGTTATGCTTAGTTTCATTATTAAAACCCCTGGAGTCATAGTTTGTACACCCTGTAAAGAGACCAAGAAGTATTACTGCCAAAACTACAGCTATATATCCCTTTCTATTTAAAAACTTTTCCACCACGGTCAATAACGGTGATCCCACTGTGGTTGTAAAGTTCTCTCTGTAAAAAGTTATATAACTAAGATGATCTATAGTTCTGTCTAACATTACCTTAGCTATTATCAGTGTTACAAAAGATGCCAGAAAGAAACCTAAACCTGTATATGCTTCTCCATGGGGAGTGAGTATATACGTAAATAAAAGGTTGGTTGTAAAGAATGTCCCGCTGACCACCATAGCTTCGATCCTCGCATCAAAGTATAGAAATATAGTAATGAACATAGATATGAGCACTGTACAGAAAGCTGCAAAGATAAATATTCTGAATAGTTCTAAAAGATAAAGATCCATCTCAAAGTAATAAAATATAATATTTGCCATCATTGCAAAGGTCAGACTTATAAAAAACTGGAGTTCCATACAATAAAATATCTCTCTTTTCAGCACAGACATCATATTTTTCAGGCTTCTTTCTATCTCACCCATGGTTCCTTTATAGGATATATGGGCATAATATGTTTTATAGTCTGGGAAAAACTTTGTCTCTAAAAACACTACAAAATAAACCATACTTGGTATAGTTATAAAGAAGGCATAAAATAACGCCACTTCATAAAACGGAGATGTCCTGAATGTGTTGGCAATCAAGTAGTAGTCTCCCCTGAACCAGTTAACAAAAAGGTGCACCCATACACCTGCTGTATAAAATAAACCTATAAAAAATAAGGACGTATATCCCTTTAAATACCTTAGGAAAGCAAATTCACTCTCACTCTTTTCACTAAATGTAGAGAGAAGGTGATAGGATAACATTAAAAATGTCAAAAGTATTCCCAGAGTATATGCAAGCAGGAGATTAGTAGGTATTATATGTTCTGTAAACTCTATAGGAGCTCCTCCTAAAACTACTCCTAAAACTACAGCAAGTACATTTCCCGCTATATATGAGTACGCCACAAACCTATAGTTTTTAAGCACACTTACAAAACTCATACAAACCCAGGAAGCTGAAAGAACAGTGAATAAGGTAGCTCCTACTCCCTTGTAAAATAGTGTAAGGGGTGAACTTATCAGATAAACCCTTGCTACTAAAAATGAAACTATTATTGTTATCTTCATTATCCCTACAAAAGCTCCCCTTAGTTCATGGGTCTTCTTCTTATATATACAGTCAGACACATATCTTGTGACTATATACTGCCATGGACTTACAAGGAGTTGTGAGAATATAAAGGCATAAACTACTGTTGCCATAAAAAGTACCCGTTCACTTCTAAGGGCTATATACCCCTTAGCTACGGCTAACAGAATATTCAGACTTATAGCTGTTATAATCCAGGGTCCTACACTTATAATAGTGGAAAAAGCTATGGCTTTTAAATCTCCTAAAGTACTCTCACTTTCAGAGAACATCTTTCTCAGTTCAAATCCTATTCCTGCCATCGCCCTCACCCAGCCTCTCATATAGTTCCTTATATCTTCTTATGAATTCATCTCTTCTATAGTATTTTTTCACGATTTCTATCCCGTTATCCCCCATCTCTTTTAATCTGTCTCTGTTTTGATATAGTTTTACCATGGCTTCTGCTAGATCTGTATATGATGTGGGAGGTACTATGATTCCCGCTTCCCCTATATCTTTTTTCCCTATGAGTATCTCTCTGCAGTTCCCTACATCTGTTGCTATTACAGGAATACCACTAGCCATTCCCTCTAGTATGCTAAGGGGCTGTCCCTCAGATATAGAGCTTAAAAGCAGGAGATCTAAAAACTCATAGTATTCATCTACATTTGATTTCCCTGTAAATGTCACATAGGATTCCATATTAAGATCCCTCATAAGTTTCAGACACTCATCATAATATTCTTCATTTTCATCTGTAGGTCCTATGAGATAAAAGTTTGCATCTTTCATCCTCCGTTTAGCTGTCTTTATAGCTTTTAGCATCATCTTTACGTCTTTTATAGGAACTACTCTGAATACCGATCCTACATTAAACCCCTTTCTACTCTTTTTCTCTATCCTCTGAAATCTTTCTATATCCACTCCATTTGTAATAACTGTACACTTTTTCCTGTCAGCACCGTATTCTATTTGAAGATTCTTATTGTATTCAAATAATGAAACTATCTCATCAGCATAGGTGTATGTCAGTTTTGAGAGGTAGTAAAAAAAATCCACCCAGGTCTCCTTAAAGTTTTTTTCTATCCACGGTGAGCCGAGTATCTCCTCCTCTCTTTCCCTTGGATATATTCCGTGTTCTGTTAAAAGTACCTTTCCCATATTCCTCTGACCAGCCACCGCTGAAATAAATCCTGCATAACCTGTAGCCACTGAATGATATACATCAGCTTCTGGTATCTCCTCTGTCATAAGACTTAGAAGGTTAAGAAAGATATTTCTATGGGTCCAGTAAAACACATTATAGTTTGTATCATCATAACTGCTATTATAGTGACCTACAAGAGAGTTCCAATAGAGTTTACTTACAATGATCTCCTTTGGATTGCCAAATTTTCCTCCTGTGAGCTCATCCATTACTTCAAGCGACTCTCTAGGTTCTACCTCCTTAAAATTCATAGCTTTCTTAAACCTTTCTTCAAGGGTTTTATCTCTTAGAAAGTTATTTTTCATTATCTTTAAGGTAGACACCTCGTGTTCTGGATTCAAAACTATATTTTTTACTTCCCTTACATTTTCAGGAAGTTCATATTTTTCAACTGCAAACTCCTCTGAAGGTATTATACACAGTAAGGCAAATTCATGTTCCTTATTTATCTGTATAAGATCATGAACCCATGAGGATACCCCCCCTACAACATAGGGATAGGAACCTTCACAGATTATACATATCTTAGCCATCCCTCTCACCCTCTCTTAGATCTTTTTCTAGTATAGTAAAGGGAAGATTTCTTACCCTTTCCGGGAACCTTTCCTTTAACCTCTTTATATCTTCATATAGGTTATTTTCATAGTAAAACCTCATCGCAAAATGGATTATCTCAGAATCTTCTTCCCCTTTTAAAAGTTCATCTATTATCTTCTGACACTCTCTTTTGTGGCCCATATCCTTTAAAAGGTGGAGTTCCTCTAATATATACATTCCCTTGGGAAGTACCATTAAAATTTCAAGAGCCTTTTTTTGATAAAGCTTTCGTATCTCTCCCTCTAAAAGCTGGGATTCTGCATAATCCTTATATACTTTAAATAAAGATTCTCTCTCACCTTTTTTTTCAAGATCTGATATCTGCTTCTGAAATCCCTGGTCTATATTATTTAGTTCAGTAGCTGCATAGTGGATTACATCTAGATCGTCATCCACAAGAGCTTTCTTTAATACATCTATCTTAAATGACCTTTCCGGGGGATTAAACCCCATTAAAAACTTCTTCTTTTCCATGGGAGTCCCAACAGCCAGACTGTCGTAGGCTCCTATTATTCCAAGATCAGCTTCCACATCGATATACTCTAACTCTCTTCTGTCTTTAATATAGTTTTTCAGATCTATACTTTCTTCAACCTCACTATATTCACTTTCCCTTTCAGGAAGGACCTCAAGAAAAAAAAGTGCTCCATACCCAAGCACTGGAAAGAGTATTATAACTACATCAAAATAAGCCAGATCTTTTTTAAAAATCACTTCATTAACCAGGAAAAATAATCCTCCTATTAAAAAATGATATATCCAGAACTTACTTAAATGCATGCTCAGATCAAAATATGTATAAAATACCAGAATTGAATCTAAAAACCCTGTTATTATCAGTAAAGTTATAAATAGCAGCTTCTTCATTATGCACCTCCTAGGAGTATCTCTCCCTCTTCCCTTTGAAACTTCACAAGGTAAAGGTTGTACTCTGGAGCAGAATCTATTATATAAAATTTTCCACCTACCACATCTTTAATCTTTTCCCTACGAAGCCTCACATAGGTATTTACCTCACCTCGAAAATTTTTAAAATTAACCCTTATTGTATCTTCTACCCTTTGAGATGAGATCTCTAGGTCTTCCATGAGCATATACCTTCTTGTGGCCATACTCTGGACCTGAGGATCCATATCAGAAAAATTAGAATTAATATCCTCAAATATCTTCTCATAGCTTTCCTTTAACTTCTCCCATGGTTTCCCCTGCCCTCTATCCTCATCTAGTATGTCATCTGGATGAAAGAAGTGAGAAACCATACCATAGGCAGCAATTCCATTATATATATTCCACATTGTATCCTCTGTGCAGAGTAAGCCCGATGAAAATCTCGGAAGGGAATAGAGTTCTGGATAATCAGGGTCTCTTCCAATCTCCTGTACAAGAACTCCCTTTTCACCCCCTACATATAATCCACTGAGGGTTTTCAGGTTTGGGAAGGTAGTTACAAGAGCATTCTTTCCACGGAGTGTAAGGATGTTACTAGGAGGAACATATGAATATACCTTTACATCCTCTCCGTAGATGTCATTCATAAGATCCTTCAGAGTTCTCAGAGCAAATACCATCTCCTTTTCACTTTTCCATGGCTTATAGTTGTATTCTTCAAAATCTATCTCTCCTCTCACAGCTAGAGACAGGTGATTATATCCGTGTGCTCCTATCTCTCCCCGCTGCTGTACCAGCTTTCTTCCTAGATAGCTCAGATCTTCCTCGTGTATCTTATGAAATTTACCCATCTTACCAGGGTCTACAGCATCGTTATAAGCACCTATGAGAAAGCCTGTATATTTCAGATTCTGTCTCCTTCCTATACCTTCCATATCCTTCCACCATATATTTTTAATAAAACTTCTGGTTTTCATCCGGTAGTCATCGTAGATGAGTTTATTACTACCATCTGGAATAGGAGCCGGAAAGTCGTCTAAATGAACTACCTTGGAGTTAAACACCGGCATTATTGAGTAGTCATTTCCGTAAGCTATGAGCTGAGTCATTACTCCCCTTAAGATCTTTCCCTCTAGCAGGGTAGTATTTACATTTATTATATTTCCGCTGCCTACTCTTCTCTCCCATATGAGAGGTGTATCCATATCATCTGTTGCTATAACCCTTACATCGCCTTTCAGCTCTACATCCAGTGAACTTCCTGGCATCATCTTTTTACTGGGTTTCAGGGTATCTATCCCCGGAAAAAAACTCTCTTTAAACTGAATCCCTTCTGTTGCTATATAATCTCTGTTTCCTACTATACCTATATCCCTGTTAAAGGGACTTGAATATGAGGTCTTGAAAAATATGAGATTCCCCCCTCCCTTTAAATATTCAGATATCTTTTCAAAGTTATCTCTCTTCATCCCTCTATAGGACTGGGATATAAAGATAATACTGGAATATCCATCTAGATCTTCAAGGTCTGTAAAGAGGTTTTTCTCTTCATAGTTTAACTTGGTAAACTTTAATGTTTCCATGAGGTTATAGTGGACATCCTCGTCATCACTACTCTCTGAATAAAGAACTAAATGCTTCTGAGGACTGTCTACCTCAATATTCCCGTCCCTTCCTGCTGGTTTATTAAAATTGTACATCTGATTCAGGGAGTACCTCTCACTGGTTTCCGTGGTTCTTATGTACTGAAATGCCCCTACTACGATAAGGGTCATAACCATAAAGTAACTAAATTTCATAAAAATCAGTCCCCTCAAATACTTCATTTAACTTATCTAACAGGAGCTGTTTATAGCTTGCTTCAGTAGCCGGGAAGATCAATCTTATGGTTTTTTCAGTCATCCCCACTACATCTTCCTCTCTTATCCTTCCCTTTATCATTTCATCTATCTCTTCAGGTGTCTCTCCCTTCAGCTTTCCTTCAAAGGCTAAAAACTCCATATTAAAGAGCTTCTTCCTTGTAATGGCCTCTTCTAGATTTTTATTGAAGTAATCTATCTTTAGTACCCTTGTTCCTTCATATGAATTTTCCTTCTCTACCTCTTCATGCATAACGATAGCTCTAGCCAGAGCTCTGTTAAGCCAGTGAGATATTATCTTAAACATCTCAAAACTGTAACGCTCCTGAGCACTAAAGCTCAGTCTCTCAATATTTACAAACCCTATTACATCCCCGTCTCTCAATATGGGAGCAATGTATAGTGGATCATACCCCTTTACATCCAGAGGAAACTCCAGAGTTTCTCCTTTTTTAAGCACCTCTTCATAAACCGACCCCTCCTCTATCTGGAAAAAAGACGGCATCCTTCCATTTCCTACTTTAAGTCTCAGTCTTGCAAAGTTTTTCTCTGAGTTATAGCTGTATATGGAAACCACATCACACTCTATAAACTGCTTTATATTTAAGATAGTCTTGGTAAAGATCTCCTCTACCCCCATCTCATCGAGGGATGATGTCACATGATGCAGAGTAAGGATACTTTCCTTACTGTTGATAATCTGTTTTTTTAATCTGCTGTTGGTAAATGTTAATTTCATGTTATTTGTTTTTTGCTTGGTAAACCCCTTCTTCAATCTTGCTATCTCACTTTCAAGGTGAACAAGCTTTTCATCTGTACTGTCTCTTAACTTTCCCACAAGGAGAGCAGTGAAGAAAAACATCAGTATAAACTTATAGTATTCAAATGAAGCAAAAAATATTATAGGATCCCTCTCGACGTTGAGGTAAGCTAAAAAATAAAAGAATGAAGCAAACATTATTCCAAAAGTACTTAGATGGGTACCATACTTTACTGAAATCAACGCCACTACAATTAACAGCGGATGCAGGTTCATCTCTAAAAAACTGTGTTTAAATGGTGATAAATAAAAAAATATATAATAAACCAGGCCTGTATATAAAAAGCTTTCAGTAAAGCAATAGAAGGAGCGGCTTAATTCCTTTTTATATGTCTTAATCTTCATTATTCTCCTCCTTAAATGTGTATTTAAAATTATGTACGGCTACCATTTTCTTCTTTAATCAACTCTTATCAGTCATAGATATAGTAGTCATATGTATCCACTGTATCTAAAAAGACACCGTCAAAGTCGCTTTTTACTATCTCTTCCAGGTAGTCCAGTACAATCTCTTGCCACTGTGCATTCCAGTATTCAACTCTGTAATTCCCCTCCCAGTTTTCATTTTCCTCCCTTAACCACTGGGGCTTCTCTATACCCCATTTTTCCTTCCAGTAGTATCTGTAATCCTCTGCTTCCCCAATGCTTAAATACGATATAATCAATCTTTCACTCCCGTTTCCCTTTTTTTTCAACCTCACTATATCACGTTTAGTTAATTTTTTATCATTAAAAAATGCATCTATAATTATAAGGTCATAGTTTGTTGCAGCCAGTACTTCTATATACTCCTCCTTATCCTTAAAC
>Ga0209272_10000914_pt1 | contig 20307 bp, 12 predicted proteins | sample tdDd002_FD_187125 | JGI IMG/M metagenome (GOLD analysis project Ga0209272, IMG submission 187125) | Marine sediment microbial communities from the Atlantic coast under amendment with organic carbon and nitrate - tdDd00.2 (SPAdes)... | ecosystem: Environmental > Aquatic > Marine > Coastal >... | reverse complement strand
ACTCATATTCGGTAATGGCTAACCGCGTATTTACCATACTATTCCAATGTGTCGAATACAAAGATCCCGTTTTTATACAAGCAGCAAAATACGATAGTGAACTCTTCAGTCTACAATTTGACATAGCAGTTGATCCAGAGATAAAAGCAGACAACAAACTCAATTTTATGCAGGCAAATGCTGTCGGAGAACTTGCACGCGCTGCTTCTATTAATGAGCTTTTACCACAAGTGGAAAATCACCTCGTAGCAATTGCCCGATTTTTCGATGAAATGCACGTAAACTGGCTACGTGCAGTGGAAGCCATAAATAAATATTCTGACTGCTCAAAATATAACTTATGCTACGACTTAGTTGATTTACGAGATAAACTTATAAAAAAACTTTTCCCTCACACTTGGTCCTTTGAAGATGGTAAAATGTTGATAAAAACGCCTTTAAGCTACGAGCACGTTGAGCCCCTTTATTATGCTGCCAAACAAGTTCAAGCTCAAACATTTAGAATCCTTAAGTCAGATACACCTGTTGTAGGCGATAATAGTGAAGTACTTACAATGATGGTCTACGGAACATTAAATGATTACGAAACTTATCAAGCTTATTTAACAGGACTACCAACAAATAATGGAGGTATGTATATTGAGAGAGATGCAACATTTTATACCTATGAAAGAACACCTGAAGAAAGCACGTACACTTTAGAAGAATTATTTCGACACGAATATACTCATTACTTACAAGGAAGGTATATGGAAGAAGGATTATGGAGTGAAACAGATTTTTTTGATAATGACCGTCTGACATGGTTTGAAGAAGGTATGGCTGAGTTTATGGCAGGAAGTACCTCTTCGGATGGTGTTCAGTTAAGAGCAAGCATGCTATATGGTATCGAAAATGATGGCAGTAATCGAATGTCCGTATATGAGACTATAGGAGCATCCTATGACAGTGGCTTTAAGTTTTATAGATATGCTTATATCATCTGGCTGTATATGTATCAAAAAGATATGTTATTAATGCGTGAATTAATTAATTACGTAAAATCAGATGATATTGCTGGTTTTGATGCAAAAATCAACACTCTCAGAAACTCATCAGATTTTCAACGACGAATTGATACGTATACAGACGAAATTCTTGCACAAAAAGATCAATGGTGGACAACAGAAACAGCATATCTACCAGATGATAATTTAAGTGTAGGGAATATATCAGATATAGAGCGAGAATTTAAGACTATATCAGGTCTTAGCAACATTCAAGTTGTTACGGATGCCAATGCATCAATTAAACGTTTTGGTGTAAAGGGTAAATTAACTGGAGCTAATTTAGACAACCAACTCAATCAATTAATAAAAAGACTTGAGGCGGATAAATATATTAATAATTTCGACTATTTAGTAGGTTATTACAAAAACACAAACACCTATGATACTGACTTCTACATTACAGGCTCATTACGTGATGGATCTATAAGTTCAACCCCTGTTTGTAACTTCAAACTAGATTCAAAAGTTCAATTAGTAGGAGAAACTATTAAATTAACCAGTACATCAACAGGCTATATTAAAGGTTTTAGATGGGAAGCACAAAATGCAAATTTCTCAGATCAATACGCTAGTCAATCAAATATTAGCTTTAGTACACCTGGCAAATATAATATCAAATTAATTGTAACTGGATATGATGGGCAAGTTTACACCAAACTAATTGAGGATGCTGTTGAAATTTTCGCCCAACCAGGAACTGAATATTGCAGTCCTAAAAGTGAAAATAATTATGCCTACATTCAATATGTTAAAGTTGGTAACATTGAGAACATTAATGATAAATACAACCCTTCAGGCTACGCTGACTTTACAAATATTGTTACAACATTAACCAAAAACACAAGCCAGCAAATAAGTGTCGATGTGAGTTATTCATATGATGAAACACACCTAAAAGCCTGGATTGATTGGAATCAGGATGGTGCTTTTACTGTTACTGAAGAAATCATCAATACCACTGGTAAAAATCCGTTAGAAAATTACTTTTCAATACCAAGTAATGCTTTAGATGGTATTACACGTTTAAGAGTTCGGTATGTTCATACCAATGACTTAGATGCTTGCGAATACAATACTTATATTGGAGAAACACATGACTACTCAGTCGTTATTACTGGTGGTGGCGATAATACTGATTTCATAGCACCGACTACACCTACAAATCTCACACAATCGAATGTAACATCCAGTTCTGCTCTACTTAACTGGAATGAAAGTACAGATAATGTAGGTGTAATGGGCTACCAAATATTTGCAAATAATACATTACTTAAAACATGCAGTGAAAACTATAACGAAATTACAGGTCTTACTGCAGATACCTATTATGAAATATATGTACGAGCCATAGATTTTAGTGGCAATACATCAAATGCTTCCTATGCTGTATCATTTACAACACAGGCCGCTGAGTTAAGTTACTGCGCATCGCAAGGCAATTCTCAATCTTACGAATGGATTAAGGGTGTTAGCATGGCAAATTTGTCTAACCGATCGGAGGCAAGTCCATATTCTGATTTTACTCATGTTGTTTCCAGAGTAAACCCAGGAGAACAAACCTGGATTACAATCGAACCTGGATTTAGACCCAACCAACCCTATAGAGAAAATATTAGAGTTTGGGTTGATTGGAATAAAAATGGAGTCTTTGAACTTGACGAAACTATTTTAGATCAAACAGGAAATACAGTTATGGGAACCTGGTTTACAGTTCCATCGACTTTTTCAGGTTCTACAAGAATGCGGGTGAGTTTACAAGAAGGCTCTAAACCAAACGCATGCGGTACTTTTCCTAACGGAGAAGTTGAAGATTATACGATCAGCACTACTGGTTCTAAATCAGGAAAACAAGACGTAAGCAATATCCTGATGCCAGAAAAACAAGCTTCTTTCACCGCATACCCTAATCCTACTGATGGAATAATATCTCTGATTATTCCTGAACAATATAATGATGCATCTATTCTTGTTGTAAACACTCTTGGAGTTACCGTATTATTAGAAAAGGTAAACTCATCTCTTCAGCAGCTAAATCTTAATAGCTTGTCTACGGGGAATTATTTTATCATCCTTAGAAATGATAAGGGTTCTCTTAAAAAACAAATAATTGTGAACTAAATCAGACATTATATCTGTACAGGGTTATTGAAGCATTTTCAATTCCCTGTACAAATAAATGAGTGAAAAATTATTTGCTTTATTAATTTCTTTAAATCCAATCTAAATCACGTTAGTACGGCCCAACTGTCCCCACTGTGAAATTTAAATAAAAGGATTTCATTTAACTCCATCTTGAATTTCCATTATAGCATAATGTAATCGATTTTGAGTTTATCTCACTGAGATTTAATACTGCTAAAGAAATATGTATAACCATTTTTCGGGGATAAGTGTCGAACTGACATCGAATAAACTTTTTAGTTTAATTCTAATTTAACAATACCCAAATGAAAAATTTCAACAAATTAGTGCTCTTATGCGCTATGCTATCCATTACAATGATAGGATGGTCACAAATTCCGCAACCAAAATCGAAAAAGCAACATAATGATCGATGTGTGCGACAAAAGAGTAAAAAGGACAAAACAAAAATTGGCCCCCCTCCTGCAAAAACAATAAGCCTAACAAGTACTTCAAGGACAAAGGCTGCACAAAAAATGAGTTTGAGCGACTGGAACGCCTATTCGGGTTCGTCACTCGTTCAAAAACTGAAAGAATCAGTTGAGTATGACAATCAGCTACGTTCTTTGTACGATTACGAGGAATCCTATAGTATCAATATTTTCTCTGATTCTAATATCGAATCTGTAGCACGTGCGATGTACAATATTTCAATATCCCACGATGGCACCTACCGAAGTGGTATGTATGGTTTGGTTTGCTATTTACATGCTGCCGTATACCATGAGTTTTTTCAAGCCCCGATCTCCTTAGGTCCAGATTCAAAATACTGGTATAAATTAGCTTGTGAATCTTTTTCTCAAAATTCACATTTGTTTGATATGACTGCTGAAGCCATAAGTATTTTAGATGAGTATCTAATTATGGTTGATGATCCCCAATTGCGACACAATTCAAAAATCATTAATGTCATAAAGAAAGTAATGAGAAATATGGTTGTATATAAAAACTGGAAACAAATTACTGATTCCAATTTACTACGAGCCTATTCAACCATGGTAAATCGAATTTATTTTGTCATGTTTAGAGGGGTTCAGGAAGCAGAGCAAGTATTTATTGATGCTTTAAAAAATGACACAGAATTCTATAGACTTGTCTATCAAATTGCAACTGATAATGAAATCATGAACAATGATGAATTCTCATTTTTATGTGATAATTCTGTCGGTGAACTCTCACGTGCACCTATGATACCGGAGTTTGTTAACCTTGTTGATGATCATTTAGCAGGTATAGCAGAAGTTTATCCACGCTTAAGTGGTAATTGGCTAGTGGCTATTGAAGCTTTAAATTTATATTGTGACTGCTCCAAGTTTGGCTTGTGTAAAAACTTAGATGCCTTAAGAACTGAAATAGAACAAAAATTATTTCCTAACACCTGGACTTTTGGAGATGGAAAAATAAAAATCAGAACAGGGCTCAGCTACGAGCACGTCGAACCTCTTTATTATGCATCACAGCAAGTAGAAGCTCAGGTATTTAGAATATTACAAACCGACGAACCTGTTGCCAATGATCCCAATAGAACTTTAAATATTGTACTTTACAGCACACTCTCAGACTACAGTGACTATCAGTTGTTTCTCAATGACATTCCTAGTGATAATGGAGGCATGTATATAGAACGTGGAGCAACCTTTTACACTTACGAACGCACACTAGCTGAAAGTACCTATAGCTTAGAAGAATTGTTTCGCCACGAATACACTCATTATTTGCAAGGAAGGTATATTGAGAATGGAATGTGGTCAGAAACTGATTTCTATCTGGATGACCGCCTTACATGGTTTGATGAAGGAATGGCTGAATTTATGGCAGGAAGTACTTCTTCTGATGGTATAAAATATCGACAAAGTATGATGAATTATATTCTTGGAGATGGAGCTGATCGTATGACTGTAAGTGATGTTATTGGTGCAAGCTACGATGGTGGATCAAATTTCTACAGATATGGCCACATAATCTGGCTGTATTGGTATCATAACGATATGGCAACCATGAGAGAGATAATTAACTATGTTAGAACTGATAATATAACTGCATTTGATGCAAAAATGACTGAGCTAAAAAACTCATCGAGCTTTCAAAGAAAAATAGATGACTTTACAGATCAGGTTTTAGCCAATCCAGATGCTTGGTGGACACCAACGACACCTTATCTTCCAGATGCAGAACTTAATGTAGGTCGATTAACTGATATTGAGACTGAATTTAGAAATATTACAGGTATCAGCAACATTCAAGTCATATCTGATGCCGATGAATCTATTAGACGATTTGGTGTAGAAGGAAAACTTAGTGGAAGTAATTTTAATCAGCAATTAGATCAAATGATCAAAAAATTAAATGCTGATGAGTATATAAATAACTTCGATTACTTAATCGGTTACTACAAAAATGTAAGCTCTTATAGTACCGATTTCTACATTTCAGGATCTTTAAGAGATCAAGCTGTTAGCGACACTCCTGTTTGCAATTTTACGATGGGATCATCCGTCGGATTTATTGGACAAGAAATTGAACTAAAAAGTACTTCAACAGGTTATATTAAAGGCTTCAGGTGGGAAAGCGAAAATGCTCGTTTTACTAATGCTTCGGCCAGAGAAACAAAAATTACTTTTAACAAAGTTGGTAAGTATAATATTAGACTAACTGTTACAGGTAATAATGGTGCCACTTATAACCATTTGATAGAAGATGCTATTGAAATTCTTGCAGAACCAAACTTTAATTATTGCGAAGCTACAACAAGCAGTGATTATGCACACATTCGCTATGTAGGTGTTGGAGATATCAGTAATATCAATTATGTATTCAACCCCAACGGATATGGGGATTTCACAAAAATGGTAACCAAACTTACACCAGGAGCAAGTAGCTTTTTAAGTATTGATGCCAGTTATCCTGTAAAAAGTACAAATATGAGAGCCTGGATTGATTGGGACCAGAATGGAAGTTTTGAAGCTAGTGAACAGATTATGGACGCTAAGGGATTAAATCCACTTGAGAATGATTTCCAGGTACCAAGTAATGCGAAACCTGGTTTAACCTGCTTACGTATTCGATATTCTTACGATGAAGTCATTGATGCTTGTCAACCCAATGGATATATTGGGGAAACTCACGATTATTCAATCATAATTGAAGGAGATGCCACAACAACACCTCCTGATCCAAGTAATTATTGTGAAAGCAAATCAACCTCATTCACCTATGAGTGGATTAAAACGGTTTCAATGGCTAGTTTCTCAAACTCATCTGAGGGAAGCTATTATTCCGATTATACGAATACCATTGGATCTGTTACTCCTGGACAACAAACATGGGTGACCGTTCAACCTGGCTTCTATGCGGGTCAATCTTATACTGAAAATGTTGGTATTTGGGTCGACTGGAATAAAAATGAGATATTTGATCCTGAGGAACTCATTTTTGAAGGATCAGGTACTGGCTCAATAGGAAATTGGTTTATGGTTCCTGCTACATTTTCAGGATCAACTCGTATGAGAGTTGCTTTACAGCAAGGTTCTAGGCCAAACTCCTGTGGCTCATTTCAGTACGGAGAGGTTGAAGATTATACCCTAAGTACAACAGGAACTAAAGCAAGTAATCTCGCATTTGACGAAAGTTTAATTCCAGTAAAACAAGATGCTTTAAATGCTTATCCAAATCCAACTAATGGCATGATATCTCTTGAAATACCAGAACAATATAATGATGCCACAATTCTTATAGTAAATATGCTTGGAGTAACTGTATTTTCTGAAAATGTTAATTCATCACTTCAGCGTATAAATCTTAGTCAATTAACTTCTGGAAATTACATCATCATTATTAGGAATGATGAAGGTTCCCTTAAGAAGCAAATTGTTATTAATTAATATCTAGAAATAGAATAGACAAGAATTGGTCCCTGTACAATCTTGTACTTATTGGACTAAAAATATGATGTATCATAGATCCCAGCATTCTGATTTGCTGGGATCTTTTTTTTGTAAATGTAATTCAAATGATCTATTCCAAATCAAAAAAACAATAACCGCAAGTTTAGTCTTTCCAACATAGTAGAAAAAAACTCGACTAATCAAGAGACTAATTTAAAGCAAAAATTCCTTCAAAGTTTTGTGTTTTAGCCGAATTAGATGTTCTATAATACCGCAGATAGTGTCAAAAGTGCATTTTCAACTTGGGTTTAGATCTTTTGTAGGCTCAAAATCTGAATAATTTGAAATTATACGATTCCTAATTCTTATTACATCGTGCCAATTCTATTTTTTATCGAAAAATGACACTTATTGATGTTTTATGTTGTCCTGTTGCCTATTTTAGAGGGCTTAAATGGAAATCTCACAATTTGTGAGATTCTAGACAACCAATAACTCATAACAATCATGAAAAGAAACCTTATCACACTCCTATTAGTCATGATAGGATTTGGTTTGTTTGCTCAGGAAACGCCTGTAACAAAAGCAAACTTTGAATTGGCGGCTAAATTCTCGCCAAACAGAATAAAGAAAATGGTATTCTCAACCCAAGTAAGACCTCATTGGCTAAAGAACAGTGAAAAATTTTGGTATACCTATCAAACTTCAGAAGGAAAGTTCTACCATTTAGTAGATCCTGTGAAAAACACAAAAACAAAATTGTTTGATGTTACTAAAATGGCCTCGGACATGAGTCGTTTAACCGGTGACCCATTTGATGCACAACACCTATACATTAGCAAACTTAAATTCATTAAAAATGAGAAAGCGCTTCAATTTGAGGTGAAAAGCAAATTGGCAGAGGAAGAGGAAAAAGAAGAAGAAGGCGACACTCAGGAAGAAAAGAAAGATGATGAAAAGAAGAAAAAATCCAAAAAGAAAATGGTTCCTAAGGTGTGGCATTTCGAATACACTCTAGCTTCTAAAAAACTAAATCTTCTTGAGGATTTTAAAAAACCACTTGAACAAAAGAAATGGGCATCAGTTGCTCCGAATCAAGAGTATGTGATTTTCGCTAAGCAGCACAATCTTTGGTGGATGGATGCAGATAATTACAAGAAAGCTCAAAAGAATGAGAAAGATTCAACTATTGTTGAGCATCAACTAACAACAGACGGAGTTGAACATTATTGCTATGGAACCAACTCTTATGGAAAAACCAATAGAGAGAAGGAAGAAGAAAAGGATAAGAGAAAAGAGGCTTATGTAACGTTCTCTACTGATTCTAAGAAATTTGCTTTAACCCGCGAAGATGAGCGTGAAGTGAAAGAATTATGGGTAATCAACTCTGTAGCTAAAGGTCGGCCTACTCTCGAAAGCTACAAATACCATATGGCTGGAGAAAAAGAAGCACCTCAGTACGAGCTTCAGGTATTTGATTGGGAAACTAAAGAGTCTGTAAAAGTTAAAGCGAATGCTTTTAAAGATCAGACCATTTCGATTATAAGAGCTCCAAGAAAAAAGCGTAATGAAGCTGATGATGTAAAATTCTCAAAATGGATTAATAAAGGCAGCGACTTAATTTACTTTAAGCGTACAAGCCGTGATATGAAGCGTGTTGATATCTGCACAGCTAACACAAGCACTGGTGAAGTAAATGTACTAATCGAAGAACGATTAAACACCTATATCGAGGGAAGAAGTCCTTTTGCACTTGTCGATAATGGCAATGAAATGATTCACTGGTCAGAACGTGATGGCTGGGCTCATTTTTATCTATATGACAAATCGGGTAGAGTAAAAAATCAAATAACCTCTGGTGCGTGGCATTGTAGTCGAATTCAAGGAGTAGATGAGACAAATCGAGTTCTTTATTTCACTGGTAATGCTCGTGAAAAAGGTGAAGATCCTTACTACTCGCACCTATACCGTGTCAATTTTGATGGTACTGGCTTAAAACTTCTAAATCAAGGTGATTTTGATCACAAAGCGAATTTGAACGATCAAATGCATTATTTCGTTAATAACGCATCAAGAGTAAACACAGCTCCTATATCTCAACTATTCAATTCGAGAGGAACTAAGTTAATGAATCTTGAAACAACTGATCTGACACGCTTATTTGAGACTGGATACCAATTCCCAGAGCCATTCAAAGTTAAAGCCGGTGATGGAATTACTGACATATATGGTGTGATGTACAAGCCGTTCGATTTTGATCCTAATAAGAAGTACCCAATTTTGACATACGTTTATCCAGGACCTCAAACTGAAGCTGTTTACAAAAGCTTCTCAACTCGTATGGATAGAGCAGATCGTATGGCTCAACTTGGTTTCATTGTTGTTACAATCGGTAACCGTGGAGGTAACCCAGCTCGTTCTAAGTGGTATCACAACTACGGCTATGGAAACCTTAGAGACTATGGTTTGGAAGACAAAAAAGTTGGTCTTGAGCAATTAGCAGACAGACATAGCTTTATTGATATCAACAAAGTTGGTATTTTTGGTCACTCAGGTGGCGGATTCATGTCAACTGCTGCTATGTTAGTTTACCCGGATTTCTTTAAAGTGGCCGTTTCTGCTGCAGGTAACCACGATAATAACATCTACAACAGATGGTGGAGTGAAACGCACCATGGTGTAAAAGAGGTTGTGAGTGAAAAAGGCGATACAACTTTCCAATACAAAATAGACACGAATCCTAGCCTGGCTAAAAACCTAAAAGGGAAATTAATGATTGTAACCGGTGATATTGATGACAATGTTCATCCTGGTAACAGTATCAGAATGGCTAACGCTTTGATTAAAGCGAACAAAAGATTCGATTTCTTCTTGTACCCTGGTCAGCGACATAGTTTTGGTAATATGAATGAATACTCATTCTGGTTACGTGGTGAATATTTCTGTAAGTATTTACTGGGTGATTTCCGATCGTCTGCTGATTATGTAGAAATGCAAAGAGACAAGCCTCGTAAGTGGTAATACTCTTTTAATCTAAAACTGGAATCCCGATTTGCATTAAGCAGGTCGGGATTACTTTTTTTAATCACATTTAGTAAAAAAGGAATAGTGTCATTTCTTACTTATCCTATAAAACATTAAATTTGATTGAAAAATTACAGCTCCTTTTTTCAACTAAAAAAGGATACACACTAAATAAAATATAACATGAAAAGCTTATTTACTCTATTATTTTGTTGCAGTTTAACTTTTATTGCCCAAGCTCAAAAAAATGCTGTTACTGAAACAGGGGAAGAAATTGTAATTTATGATAATGGAACTTGGAAATATCTCAATGAAGAATTAAATAATGAAGTGAAAGTAGAAATTCCCACTAATCCTAAAGCTTTTAATAAAAGTAAAAGATCATCATTCCAAATCAAAAGTAAAATTCTAAATGTTGGCGTATGGTTAAACCCCAAAACTTGGAGCTTTAAAAAAGCAGAGAGCAACCCAGCAGCTGAGTATGAATTAAAATTGAAAAATGGAGATTTGTATGGGATGTTAATTACAGAGAAAATCGAAATACCTATAGAATCATTAAAAAACATCGCTCTTGAAAATGGGAAAAGTGCAGCTCCTGACCTACATATCGTTCATGAGGAATATCGAATGGTGAATGGTATAAAAGTACTTATGATGCAAATGGATGGAACAACCCAGGGTATTAAATTTTCATACCTAGGCTATTATTATTCCAGCCATTCTGGAACAGTTCAATTTATCACTTACACGTCACAAAATCTATTAAAAGAATATAGAAACATAAGTGAGGATCTCTTAAATGGCTTCAATGAAATTCAGTAATAAACATTAGATCTTTAGAAATTCTATATCCCGATTTGCGTTATGCAGGTCGGGATTTTTTTATACAATTTGAAGCGTAAATCATTTCAATTACGAAATCATATTTAAACAGAACAGTCTTATAATAATTAATTTATACTGAATATACTAAACAAAATTTATTTAATTGATTATATTTAGAATATCAATTATTAAAATAGACCTGAAAGGCCGTTAGAGTAGATTCGCAAAGGAAACATCCAACACTTTTCTATTATTATAAAAAGCAAGCCATATCTGTCCTTATTTGGCTAGAATGTGTATGGTATTAATTATATACCATATGAAACAGATATAAAATATTTTATTTCTGTAATCAATACCCCTAAATATGCCAGAACTTTTAACCGTCGGTATCGTCGGAAGCTCACTAAAAGAAAACGAACAACGAGTTGCAATTCACCCTGAACACATTGAACGTATTCCTCCAGAATTACGTAAACAGATGACTTTTGAAAAAAGCTATGGCTTAAGATTTGGCATTGATGATGAAACAATTGCTAAACTCACGTCCGGTAGAGTTGCTTTAAGAAAAGAGATATTAAATAATTTTGATTGTGTCCTTATGCCAAAACCTCTTGCTAAAGACCTTTCTCAAGTACGCGAGGGAGCTATTGTATGGGGTTGGCCACACTGTGTTCAACAAAAAGAAATTACTCAGGTTTCAATTGATCGTAAATTGACTCTAATAGCATGGGAAGAGATGTTTACATGGAGCCGTACAGGTGAAAAAAACATGCATATATTCTATAAAAACAATGAAATGGCTGGTTATGCTGGGGTCAATCATGCATTAAGCCTTAAAGGAATTGCAGGCAACTATGGTAAAAGTCGAAAAGCAGTCGTGCTGAGTTTTGGTTCGGTTAGTCGTGGGGCTGTATATGCATTACGAGGTCAAGGAATTCAAGATATCACAATTTACACCAATCGAGTATCAACAGATGTGAGCGATCAACTTCCAGGAATAACATTCAAACAGATGAAAAAAGATGATTCCGGACAATTGCTTTCAATTGAGTCTGATGGCAGTACACTTCCTTTTTCAGAAGTTTTATCTGATGCAGAGATTATTGTTAACGGCGTTCTCCAAAATACTGAGAATCCCATCATGTTTGTACCTAAAAAAGATGCTGGTAAATTAAGAAAGAGTACTCTAATTATCGATGTCAGCTGTGATGAGAGTATGGGATTTTGGTGTGCTAAGCCAACCAGTTTTGATCATCCTATATTTGAATCGGAAGGCATATACTACTATTCAGTCGATCATAGTCCAAGTTATTATTGGCAATCGGCATCATGGGAAATTTCAGAAGCCCTACTCCCATTCTTATCCATTGTTATAGGAGGACCCAAAATCTGGAAACAAAATCTCCCAATATCAAAAGCTATTGAAATAAATAAAGGGGTGATTCAGAATTCAAAAATTTTGTCATTTCAAAACAGAGATAAAGAATACCCGCACCCTGTCAAAGAATTAACGCCACACATCTAACACATCTTTATCCCGATTTGTTTCATGCAGATCGGGATTCATTATTTTTAGCTCTACAACGATGCATCCCGACTCTATTTAGAATAAAAGTCTAAGCCTGATGTTCTTTATCTTATAGTTATCTTACAGTCCACACACAACTCTTTCTGGTTGACAATAAACGCTTTAGCAGAAACATCCTTTGTTGAAAACCACTGTTAATTACTTCTTGATAACTAAAAAAAATATTCCCATTTAGCATATAATTTTATTATACTTTTACATTACAAAATTGAACAAGGGAATACTGTTTAAATCAGTAGCTGTCCCCGCAGCCGTAAATTGCCTATAAGTTTTGCTTTCTGTGTGCCACTTTTCGCCTTAAGCGAATGGGAAGGCCTAGTAAAATGCAATAAGCCGGAATACCTGTCTTTTTTGTACGTAATTCGTAGCTTTCGGGAGAAAAAGCTTAAGAAGACTTCACTGCTTTCTTGTGTTCTACCCTCTGCTACCATTAATTGTTTAATTTTAAAATTAAGACATGATGAAAATTAATGGTGCTATTAAAACAGTACAAAAACGCGACGGTCGTATCGTCGCCTTTGAATCCGAAAAAATTGCCTTTGCGGTATTTAAGGCCTTACGTGCCGTTGGTTCACCCAATCGAGCCTTATCCGAGGAAATTACACAAAGTGTTATTTCAAAGTTTAAAACAGACACACCCTGTGTAGAAGATATACAGGATGCAGTCGAATTTGAACTCTTCGAACAAAAACAGTATAAAGCTGCTAAAGCTTATATTATTTATCGAAAACAACACGAAGGTATAAGAGATGTAAAGGAACTTTTTTCGAATATCGATATTATCGATGATTATTTGAACAACAATGATTGGCGAATTAAAGAGAGCGCTAATTCATCCTATTCATTACAGGGCATGAATCAGCACATTTCGACTATTGTGAGTTCTCAATATTGGTTAAATCAAATCTATCCAATAGAAATTGGCCAGGCACATAAACAAGGAAAACTCCACATTCACGATTTAGGTTTTGTTAGTGTTTATTGTGTTGGATGGGATCTTCAAGAACTTATTCACATTGGATTTAAGGGTGTACCTGGAAAAATTGAAAGCAAGCCTGCAAAACACTTTAGAACTTTACTTGGGCAAATTGTAAACTTCTTTTATACCATGCAAGGCGAAGCTGCAGGAGCCCAAGCATTCTCCAACTTCGACACCTATTTAGCTCCATTCATACGTCATGATAATTTATCATACAAGGAAGTTAAACAAGCTTTACAGGAGTTCATGTTCAATATGAATGTTCCAACACGTGTGGGATTTCAAACACCTTTTACCAATATTACTCTCGATCTGGAAATTCCCAATAACATGAAAGATACTGCCGTGATAATCGGTGGTAAAATTATGGAAACAACTTATGGCAATTATCAACATGAAATGAATGTTTTTAATAAGGCTTTTGCAGAAGTGATGACCGAAGGTGATGCTTGCGGTCGAATTTTCTCCTTTCCTATCCCAACCTATAATATCACCAAAGATTTCGACTGGGATAATGAATATCGCCAGCCAATCTGGGAAATGACTGCCAAATACGGTATCCCCTATTTCTCGAACTTTGTAAACTCCGATATGTCTCCTGACGATGTTCGCTCCATGTGTTGTCGATTGCGTTTGGATACGACCGAATTAAAATCGCGTGGTGGTGGTCTTTTTGGAGCTAATCCACTGACAGGTTCTGTTGGAGTTGTGACGTTAAATTTACCGCGTCTTGCCTACGAATCGAAAAATGAAGAAGAATTGCTTCAACGAATTGAGAAGTTGATGGTTTTAGCTAAAGACAGTTTGGAAATCAAAAGAAAAGTCATCGAACAACTCACAGAGAATGGTCTATATCCCTATTCAAAATTCTACCTGCGAAATATTCGTAAAAAGAATGGTGCCTATTGGGATAACCACTTCTCAACTATTGGGCTTGTGGGTATGAACGAATTACTTTTGAACTTTCTTGGCACCGATATTACAAGCAAAGAGGGCAACGCTTTTGCCGAGGCAATTATGGGATTCATGCGAGATAAGTTACAAGAATTCCAAGATGAGACGGGGCATATTTATAATTTAGAGGCAACTCCTGCCGAAGGGACAACTTATCGTTTAGCAAAACTTGATAAAAAAGAATACCCAGATATTATTGTGGCAAATGAAGCTCTGGTTAAAAAACAAAATGCAGCTCCTTATTACACAAACTCAACACAATTACCCGTTGGCTATACCGATGATATATTTGAGGCTCTTGAATTACAGGATAATTTACAAACCAAGTATACGGGTGGAACTGTATTTCACACCTTTGTAGGCGAAAGCCAGTTGCCACCAGAGTCCGTTAAGAAATTAGCCAAAACCATTTGCGAAAATTTCAAACTACCCTACTTTACACTATCTCCAACATTCAGTATCTGCCCTGAACATGGTTATATTTATGGAGAACACAAAACTTGCCCGAAATGTAAGGACATAGGCGTAACAAATGTTTGCGAGGTTTACTCTCGAATAGTAGGATATCTGCGTCCTGTAGACCAGTGGAATAATGGGAAACGCGCCGAGTATGGTGATAGAAAACTTTTGGATAAGAAAATCCTTGTAAACGAAATGGAAGCTGAACTCATTTAATTCAAAAGAATGAAAATAGCAGGATTCAAAAAACAAAGTCTCATCGACTATCCTGGAAATATCAGCTCTGTTGTTTTTACACAGGGCTGCAATTTTCGTTGTGATTACTGTCATAATCCAAGTTTGGTTTTACCCGAAAAATTTGGTTCATGCCATAAGGAGGAAGAACTATTCACCTATTGGCACAAGTATCAACATTTATTGGATGCCGTATGCATAACAGGTGGCGAACCTTGTATTCACAAAGACCTACCCGACTTTATTTCTAGAATTAAACAGCTGGGATTAAAAATAAAGCTAGATACTAATGGAACAAATCCAGATATGTTGAGATATCTCCTTAGTAAGGATCTGATTGATTCTGTTGCGATGGATATCAAACATATTCTGAATATTGAATATTATAACAAATCTGTTGGTCAATTATTAACTCAACAAAATTTCAATCATATACTTAAATCAATAAAACTAATAGAAGAATCAGGAATAGAATATGAATTTAGAACAACTGTAGCAAAAGGTTTACACACTATTGAACAGGTTAAAAGTCTAAGAAATCAATTTAATTCAGCGTACAACATTCAAAATTTCAAGCCAGATATTACGCTGAACGAAGATCACCATTATCAAGCCTGGACTTCCGCTGAATTAGAAGAGATGTGCCAATAATTCATGTAAAAGACAGTCTTCGTCTAAAATAATTTCAGTAAATTAAGGAAACAGACAATAATTCTGAACTCATATAGTTTATGCATAGAGATTCAAAATTGTTTACTTTTGCACTTATATATAAAATACATTAACTGAAAATTATGAAAAAGCTGTTATTAATTGTTTGCCTGTTCTGTATTGGAACCTTAGCTCAGGCACAAGATTACGGTACGGGAATTGGTATTAGAGGCGGTTCAGCAAATGGATTAACGATAAAACATTTTATCAGTAATGATGTTGCTATAGAAGGTATCGTTGCAACCAGATGGAATGGACTAAACCTAACAGGTTTATACGAAATTCATGCGCCTGCTTTTAACGAGCCTGGCTTTAACTGGTACTATGGATTTGGAGCACACCTAGGTTTTTGGGATGGTGATCATTCACATTGGGATGACGATAATAGTAATCATACTATTTTCGGGATAGATGGTATTCTAGGTTTGGAATACAATATCCGTGAAATTCCTATCAATCTTAGTTTAGATTGGAAACCAGCCTTAAACATATTTGGTGACTCCGATTTCTGGGGCGATGGCTTTGGTCTATCCGTCAGATATGTCTTTTAGTACCCTAATACGGATTAAAAAAACTCATTCAAATAATCCCAACCTGCTCTGGCAAGTTGGGATTTTTGCTACAGTTCTTTTAAGCTTACAATTTATATAAACACCCGCTAACAAACGATTATAGCCATATTTGTTAATACGCACTGCTTTTCATAAATTCGATGCAAATTAATAATTGATTCTTTATGATTTTGAATTACATCAACTGGGATATTGATCCTGAAATTATAAAACTGTTCGGATTTTCAATTCGTTACTATGGACTATTTTTCGTAACAGGCTTAATCCTATGTGTATACCTATTGGGATGGATTTTCAAAAAGGAAAACATAGCTCAAAAGGATCTTGATTAACTGACAATATATGCAATCATTGGAATTCTGGCAGGTGCCAGATTGGGACATTGTTTGTTCTACCAACCCACCTATTTCTTATCCCATCCGCTTGAAGCTATTCTACCCGTTATATTCCCACCCGAGGGCGGGATTGAATTCGTAGGCTATCGTGGACTTGCAAGCCATGGAGGAGCATTAGGCTTAATTATTGCTATAATTCTGTATGCACGTAAAACAAAACATTCTTTCATCAACACCATTGATCTAATTGCTGTTGTGGCAGCTTTGGCTGGCTGTTTCATAAGACTTGCCAACCTAATGAATTCGGAAATAATAGGCACGCCAACAAAAAAGTCTTGGGGATTTGTATTTAAAAAAATAGACTTGATCCCACGACACCCAGCACAACTTTACGAAGCCCTGTCTTACTTGTTTATCTTCACCATCATGATTAGTCTTTACAGAACAAAAAGAAACAGTTTGCGACATGGAGTTTTCTTTGGGCTATTACTGGCTCTTATTTTTACCGCTCGCTTTTTTATCGAATTCATCAAAGAAAGACAAGTCGATTTTGAAGCAAGCATGCCACTAGATATGGGGCAGATATTAAGCATACCCTATATTTTAATCGGAATAGGCTTTATCGTGTATGGCTTAAAGAAAACACAAAGCGAGCTTCTCACATATAGCTCGTAATACCAAAAACCTACAAAAATCCTATTGACCCAACCTGCTCTAACAAGTTGGGATTTTTTCTTTATTGATAATCAACTCTTTTAACTACCTTTAATTGATTACCAAATTCATTATTAAAACCAAATTAGTTATGAAAAAGACTTTTTTTATTCTAGCGATTTCTTCGCTATTCTTTATCAGTTGTGCTGAGAAGAAAACAAAATCCGAAAAAGACACAGCCGATACACCTAAAATTGAAAATTTAGATCTTGAAATCAAGCAAATTGATTCCCTTTCTAATCAATTAGAAAAAGCAAAAGGTGATATCGATGAGGCAGCTAAAGAGCTCGACAAGTTATTAGACGAATTATAATTTAAAAATAATGTTATGAAAAAGTATATTATTATAATCTTATCATTGTGTTTAATGGTATGTACAAGCCAGCCTTCAATGGCTCAAAAAGGAAAAGAAAAAAAGAACAAAGCTAAAATTGAAAAAATTCAGAAAGGAAAAAAAGACACTACTCTGAACAAAGGAAAAGCTAAACTAAAGGAAAAAAAAGACAAGCAAAAGGACAAACTTAAAAGCGATAAAAAAGAGCTTGAAAATGAGGCTGAAAAGAAAGGTCGTGCTTATGGAAAAGACAAAGCCTTAAAAGGAAAAGCATTTGGACAAGAAAGAGCTCGTCAGGCCAGATTATCAAAAGATAAAAAGTCTGAAGAACTGAATAAAGCAGTCAAAGAAAAAGATGAGAAAGTAAAAACTGCCAAAGAGAAAATAAAAAAAATGAAAGAAAAGCTTGAAAAAAGCAAAAAAAACAAATCAATTTCTGATAAAGAATATCGAGAGAAGAAAGCTAAAATTGATCAAGCTGAAATGGGTATTAAAAATCTTGAAGAAAAAGTGAAAAAAGCTAAAAATTTGAAGAATAATTAAAATCATTCGACAAGATATAATATTAAAATAATCCCAAACTGAATAAAGTCAGCTTGGGATTATTTTTGAGCTAGCATTCTAAAATTTGAGTCGATCGCTTGAGTTAATTTACCTCCTTTATATTAACGCCACCATCAAATATTCTTTTACAGACTAACTAATAAATAATTCGGATACTTCAGATTTTCCCTATGTTAAATTCATACATCCAACAGGCAATCTGAGCTTTATACCGCTACACCAAGCTCTCTCGCTAAACGGAGACCATAAACATTAAAACAAACCTCAGTTTTTATGTTCTTTTTATTAGATTTGACCCAGATTTACTAGGCTTTATGCCTGATAATTGCAAAATATCTGATAAACAATAGTATTAATTATTTAAAACTTAAAACATGAAGGGTAAATGGAGCAATAAAATTGCTTTACTGGGACTAATGGTCACTTTATTTTTAGGATGTCAACGCAAAGTTGAACTAACACAAGGCGAAGGTCATGTCAATGTAACAGGCGGGAAAATGTGGTATAAAATTACAGGTAGTGGTACAGAAACGCCTTTGGTTTTACTCCATGGTGGTCCTGGATTCCCAAGTCATTACCTAAATCCACTAGAAGATTTGAGTAAAAACAGACCAGTTATCTATATAGACCAAATAGGTTGTGGCAGATCAACTCACACTACTGATACAACATTAATGACTATAGAAAGCTTTGTTGAACAACTGGAGCAATTTAGCGATTCTTTAGGCTTAAAAAAATTCCATTTATATGGACACTCTTGGGGAAGCATGCTGGGAATGGATTATTATCTTAAATACCCCAATCGTGTTAAGTCTTTAATATTCGCAAGTCCATGTTTAAGTATACCAAGATGGGCAGCTGATTGCAAAGAGTTGGTTAAAACACTACCGGATTCTGTACAACTCGCAATAGAAAGCAATGAAAAAACTGGGAACTACGAATCGAAGGAATATCAAAATGCCATTCATGTTTTTTATGAGAATTTTATAGCTAAAAAATTACCTTGGGATAAAAATATGGGCGATGCATTTGCTGGTACAAATATGAAAGTGTACAGTTACATGTGGGGGGCCAGCGAATTTTCACCAACGGGAACACTGCAAAATTACGATCGCTGTGATAGACTCAATGAAATAAAAGTCCCACTATTGTATATATGTGGCGAATTTGACGAAGCTCGTCCTTCAACAGTAAAATATTTCCAAAGTTTAACCCCTGGTGCAAAATTTGCAATGATTAAAGATGCAGCTCATATCAGTATGCACGATAATCCAAAACAAAATAATGAAGAAATAGATAAGTTTTTATTGGAAATTAAGACCCAGTAAAACAAATATCAGTAAAGTATTCTCCACAAGGGAAATAAACCTGTGGAGAATATTTTAACTCTTTGCTATACGTCTTCTGGAAAAAAACACCACAACTAAATCCAATATACGCAGCTTAAATTCTATTAATAAATCAATTACATATTCCTGCGATACTTACCTCCAACATCGAAAAGTGCATGTGTAATTTGTCCAATAGAGCAATATTTTACTGCTTCCATTAAAGTCTCAAACAAATTACCATTAGCTATTGCCTTCTCCTTTAAAGATTTAAGCGTAGAAGAAGATTCCTCCGAATAAGTCGTATGAATACCCTCTATTGTGCTAATTTGAAACTGCTTTTCTTCTTCTGTAGCACGAATTACTTCTTCAGGAATTACTGTAGGCGAACCTGTACTCGATAAGAATGTATTGACTCCAATAATGGGTAAGTCTCCTGAATTCTTAAGCTTCTCGTAGTAAAGAGATTCTTCCTGAATCTTATTACGCTGATACATGGTTTCCATGGCACCCAAAACACCTCCCCTTTCTGTAATTCGATCAAATTCCATTAATACAGCTTCTTCTAC
>Ga0209272_10000913_pt1 | contig 20323 bp, 19 predicted proteins | sample tdDd002_FD_187125 | JGI IMG/M metagenome (GOLD analysis project Ga0209272, IMG submission 187125) | Marine sediment microbial communities from the Atlantic coast under amendment with organic carbon and nitrate - tdDd00.2 (SPAdes)... | ecosystem: Environmental > Aquatic > Marine > Coastal >... | reverse complement strand
GCTTTATATTTAAAAAATGATTATGTTCCTTTTGACTGTTGCTGAAAACTTAACATCATATTTTCGTTAAGTTTTTCAGTAAAATCCATATGTCGATGCCAACCGAGGCAATGATCTAGATATTTAGTTGCAACGCCATGGAATCGCTTCATCCATTCTTTGATCCAGCTATGGTCGGCATTTACATTTTGGACAGAAAAGACCTTATCTATCACTTTCAGACCAGCCGACATATTTAGACACTTACGGATCAAGTCATGTGTTTGCTAATGTGGATTAGTCTTCTTTGACACCTACAAGAGCTTTTTTTAACAGTGATACCAATGTATGGTATTCGTCAATAGTTAATGTATGTAAATATACCTCTTTTCTTTTTTGCACTATATCTTGCACTTGGTGCATTCTCTCTAAACCACTGTTTGTTATAGTTAAATATGTTTGACGGCGATCGTTTGGATCTACTCTTCTGACTAGATATTCTTTTTCTACTAAGTCATGAATTAACCTCGAAACTTGACTTTTGGCACCAATGATTTGTTCTTGAGTAACCAAATCAGATTGATGGACTCCTTCATCCAATTTTTCGTAAGCTTTAGTCAAAATCCAAGCTTGTTCTGAGTTTATATCTAGCGACGCTTGTTGAAACATTGCTTCACTTTTCTGCTTTGAGATCGTAGCAATTTTGTAACAAAGGATACCAATTAAGCCATCGCTATCTCTTTCTCCTAAATACTCACCCGCCATATTTAACCTTAACTATCATGATACTGTTTCAGTGGAAATCGTTCCTGAGTGGATAAATTTAGCAGAATTTTACAATAATTATAATGACGTCCGTCAATATAATGATTTTTCTGCAGCCAGATCTCATTATGATAACTTATTGCTGACAGCTTGTGACGCAGACAAGACTAGTGTTACAACACTCCCCGCTATGTGACATCAACATTGCGAAACGTCATGTTGTTTGGCGATCCGGTAGTTATTGGACATCCCGAAGTAAGTAAGAGGATTTAAATGGCTATATTCCGTTTAACTGTTATTAAGGGCTTAACTCCATGTTTCGTTAAGTTATTCAAGTAGTATTCATATATCCAACCATATCATGACCTAGATATTTAGTTGCAACACAATGTAATCACTTCATCCATTTTTATTCAGTTATGGCAGGAATTTACATTTCACTCCTATGCATTTGACCCCGTACGAATATACAACTAGTTGTTCTTGACAAGAAAAAGTAGTATTGAATGAGCATGCATGTCTCTAAAATGCTTATTTTATGTGGTATGTCCCATCTCGTTACGGACAGTAAGGCGCTTAAATTCTCAAAAGGTCATGTCTTCTAAAACAAGCAAACAATCATAACTTGCATATACTCAGTCAGATGGCCAATAAGAACCATAATTTGAGTGTAACTGTTCACCCACAAGCACATTACAATTAAGAACTTCATCGACTGGTACAACGGAGAGCACTGTCACAGTTGTATAAGCTTCGTGAGCAGGGCAACGTCATCGTAGCAAGGATGCCAACATACAAGTAAATAGAAAGGTAGTGTACGAGCAGGCAAAGGCTCAAAGCCCAAAGCGTTCGCTAGGAAAAATAAAGAATTGCGAACCTATACTTGCCCAGAAAAAACAGAGATCAATGAACAACTGTAACAAGCGGCTTAATATGATTTGGCGACAACTAACTTAAAAAACGCCAGCCCCTACATCCAGTAATATTACTTGGGAGAAGTTTTATTCTCTTTCAGCCTAATTGTGTCTAAAAACAATGTGTTTGCTCTTCAGCACAGCTTTGTAACAGAATACACAAAGTGTAACTAATAATTTCTACTTTTAATAACGTGTAATATTTCCCCCAAATACAATCTCGACAAAAACACATAAGTCATTGTCTAATAAGATAAATAAAAAACTCCCAATTAATTTATTACAACATGTGAAAAACAGAGCGGTTTTTACTCGAAGTAAAACCCAAAAAGTCAAAATAATGTGATATAAGTCTTCTCATAATAGTAATGATAATCACAACCAATAAGGCGTGGCTTTAATGATCGTTTTTAATTCTAAATCAGCTTGCTACATATCTCGGATGCTTAACTCCCAAAACACTCATCTTCACAGTGAGGTTTTCTTTTATGACGGATTACAAAGTCACCGTGTTATTGATATTACTCAAATAAATCAAGTGATTGAAAATAAAGGAGGATTCCAATCTATACTTACTGGATTTAGCGTATATTTAGATGATGGATATAAACTTGAATTAGATGTAATAAACTCTACTAGTAAGCTTATTACAAATGATAACAACCAAAACCTGCTATATTCGTGATAATTAAAGATGCTTGGTTTCTATTACCACTAGGATTATGCATATACTATTAAAATGAATCAAGTCTAAAGGCAATGTTCTCTTTAGTTATTCTTATATACGGGGCATTAAAAATCAAGAACCTTTGATGCTCCATCTAAACTACTGAATTGTTTATGATTTTGTTGTTCTCGAGGTGTTTTTCGACAAGTATTCAAACACCCTCCTAATTTCATGCTCGATTTAATTCCAAACACGGTGAACAATCGCTTTGATGACGAGTAAAATCAAACATTCAAATTCTTAGCTGATTTGAACACTGATAGTTTCGATCCACTTTTTAAAGCGATACTTCGTCTAATGGTTAGTGTGATCAATCTAGCCATATGAATCCTTCGACGGTGCTTTCTGTTCAGTAGCGAGACAAATCCAGTTAATGATCTGAACCAGCAGTTTAGACAGCATGACAATTCAATCTACATGCTTCCCGAATATGCGGTTGGCGTAAGAAATCAATAAAGAAAACGCACCTAGTTCGAAAAACGTTTAAAGGAGCAAGTCTTAAGTTCATGAATGAACACCTTAAGCAATTCTCCGTAATGTGAATAGCGAAGGTTCTTCTGGTTTACTACTGGTTAAAGCATGTCAGTAAACGAGATAGAGCACGCACGCTGCGTGACATAAGTTCAAGAAGGCACTCGAAACTGTATCAGATAATATGAAAAGGAAGAGCCTAGTCGAAAGTGCCGCACGAAGACTTAAGGTGATAACAGATACTAATCATTCCCTAGCCGTTGCACCTAACCATTTGCGGCACAACTTTACGGCTGATGCTTCAAATCCGAATTGGGTTGGCAATATTACTTATTTGATGACAAGCGAAAGGTGGCTTTACCTTACTGTTATTTTCGATTTGCACTCACAACAGGTAGTCGGTTGACCGATGAATAACCTTCTAACAGAGAACTCTACCGAGATACGTTGAAATAGTACCGCTCTGATGGCATCGGGCTGCAAAATAATCGTTCACAGTGATCGTGATAACCAATATTGTTCAAAAAGTTACCGCAATATAATCAATTACACATAATTTAGGTAAAGTATAAATCCCAAAGGGAATTATTGGGGCATACTTGCGTGCAAAGCTTCTTCTGGTCTTTAAACTTGGAGCTATCAATTCAAACCGATTATGACCAAAGAATTGATTCATCAAGAGGTATTTTGTATAGTTAGGTTGATTACAACCGAACAAAAAAGCGCAGTGTTCTTGGGTTAATAACTGCGAATTTGAAAAGATGATGTCAATTAACTTGATGTCCAATCTTCTGGGGCAAATCAATCAGGCGTATCCATTGAGTTATGACAGAAGAATTTTCATTTTAATTAAAGTAATCGCATTCTCTTACGGCAACGTTTGCATATGAAGGCTTGTTTAACACCTATAAATTTTTCCCATAAATTACGTTTCACTCTAACTACTGAAAATCTGTCATGAGATAAAATCTCATCCATAATATCACCCTAATACTGTGAACTTAATTATTACTAGTAGTAATTATTTAACCATTCAAGAGTTATCAAATACTATTAAATCATTATGTTATTATTGATATTCAAATGAGAAACGATGCCCTATTCTTTCTATACTTGCACACTCAATTAAGGAACCGTAATAATACCCTTGATGTAAACACTTATATTTAGACAGTTGTTCATGTTGATGATTTGTTTCTACTCCTTCAAAAACTATATTCCTACGACCAAAATCAGAAGCATCAGCAATTAGATCTAACATATATTCATAATCACCCAAGTATTTGTATATTATGCTTTTGTCTATTTTTACCAAATCCCAGTCTGCAATAAATAACATTGACTCTGATATTTCTTCCGATAAATAATCATCAAGCCAAACCTCATGGCCTCGCGATTTTATATTAACAATAGAGTTTATTAATTTCATCTCCTCTATATTACTTGATGGTGATGTTGTTATTTCAAACGCGATTTTCTTATTTACCTGGTTAAGTATGCATGATATAAACTTATCATCTGCCATGATCTTAGTATTAAAATTAATGGAAGTGTAAGATAAATCATCAAATTTAATCCTATTAATTTCATTAACCTGAAGACGTATGATTGCCTTTATCCATCCATCTGATATTTCATTAAAGAAATCTTCAACATTAATCTTTGCATCTTCAAATCTTGTTAGCATTTCAAACGCAATGAAATTCATTGTTTTTGGACAAACTATAGGTTGTAGTGAAAATTTCACATCTATAAAACCCTCTGTATTGTCATTACACATTTCATAACAACCATTATTTTTAAGTATCACGTTAATCATAAAAACCCTTACTATCATTCATCCCAAAGATTTTTTGACATAGACTCTAATTTCATCTTTAATAATTGTGCTTTTAAATTTCGTATTTCTAATTCGTATAACCGATTGCAATCAATACGCTTTCTCTTCTTACCTATTGGAATGACAACTTGAGCATATATACCAAAATTATCTTTGCCTTCAAGATTTTTTGAGTCATACATACTAGAGCCGTTTGAATAATCTTTATTTACTTTTACCCCCATTAAACCGGTTTGAACATACATATCTGATGCAATACTGGACTCGCATGTTGTACCATCACTAGTTGTGATTCTGTCATAACCAGATGGTATTGTTGCATTAGGAATACTTAGAGATTCCGCATTAACATATTTAACATAAAAAATGGCAATCAAAACACTGATTAATAATATTCTTTGATACATCATTCATTCTCAATCAAGGCTTTTATCTTTTCTTTTGGATATAAAATCAATACATCCGTACAAATCCTCGTCCTCAAATATGAACCACTAGCTGGCTTCGATATTGAGCATAATAAGTTTTTACTCACCACTGATGGTTCAACCTCTTCAATAAAGGTAGAAAAAGACCTATTTTTATTAGCCCCAACCTTCATATTGGTACTAATTATTCCCCCATTTAACTCAATATCAAAAAACCTTGTTTCATTTGAATCATTACCAATTTTTATCGTTACAAGCTGACTTCCATTTAAACTTATTTCTCTTATTTCTATTGGAGATTGATAATGTGCATTGCTACAGGCTGAAAACATGAATAATGTGACCAGTGCAAAGTTAAATATCATCGACCGCATGTTGCTGTAACCTCTATTTTATATCTTCCAGATAATAGTTCACCTTCTTTTACGTTAAAAAAAGGAATAATGGAAATCGTACCATAACCACTAATTTTAAACTTATCGTTTTTTTGTCTTTTCATTAAACCTGAACTATTCACCACAAACGAACCTGGCTTATTTACATAAAATATTTCAGAGAATTTATTATTCAATTCTCTTAAGTATGATCGTTTAACACTCTTTTTAATTACCCCATTACTTCTAAGCCTTATTCTCTTATATGAGAATGTTACATTACTAGAACCAATCGTTTGATATAATAATGACGCAGAATCCATGGTTGATTTATCATCAAACGCTATCCCTCCAACACTGTCAACAACAGTCAAAGCACAATATGAGTAATGTCGTACCCCACTATCAAAAGTCATATTAAAACGCTCACCTTTTATATCAAACACTAAATTATGTCTTTGAGGTTGAAGTTGAGGTTTAGATGTAGATGGGCCTGCAATAAACATTATTATTTTCGTTTGGTTTGATTTCTTTCCGCCCGTTTTTTTGAATTTTAGACTATATTCCCCCCCTCCAACAATTCTCGTCGGAGTCTGTATTCCTAATGAAGGGTCTAAACTATAATGGTAATAATTATATTTTCCTCGACTATTTTCAGTCACTTTGATTTTAATGTTATAATCTTCCTCTCCTAAATATTCAAAAAAAACATACCCCCCAGCATTTCTCATGACGGCTGCAGAAGGCATGGCATCTCGCACCATTACTATATTAGGATTTTTATAGCAATATTTTACAACACTAACGCCATTTTCCTTTATAAATTGGCAATCACTCGCATTTGAACTTAATGAAGTACTCCCATATGAGAATAAAGACACAAAATAAAAGCTAACGACAAGTAAGTGTCGCTGTAACTGTGTATTCATAATCATCTGCTTTTACCTCGGTTGACGATATTTCTAAAGCTCCTAAACCCACATAAAACGCTTTGCTTAAATCAACAACTGCAGTGTTCACCACAGTTGGTACCGATACTGTTCCTGCATTTAGTGAAATCGGGCTCGAAGCGCCATCAACTTGCGTTATAATTTTTAAGCTATCCTTCACACTGAAAGCCGTACCGTCCACGCGCTTCAAAGGCTTAGTTGCAACAGTTGATAGCTCCAAACTTGAACTATTCCCTTGATTATTAATCACGTTCAATTTTACATAATTGGCATCATCATTATGCGAGGTATCCTTAAATGTGAGTTCCTTTTCTAAAGCACCATCAACGTTCACCCCGCACACAGGATCTACGCTTGCTTTAAATTTCATTGTTTGTGTACCCGAAGAAAAAACAGGGGCTGCATTGCTTACTAGCAGCGCAATTACCGATACTTTCAGAATATGTTGCTTCATACTTAACACTCCCATACAAAATAATTTCAGAAAAAACAGTTCCAACCGGGACGGTATATTCACAATAGTACTATAAACGTGACATTGATCAATACTTTTTTGTACATAACATAAAAAACTTGATTATCCTCAATACTCACCCCATGGACTATCACTGTTGTTAGTAACTTCATGGGGATGAAATAATGACTAAGAATCAAATGAATTTTCAAAAGGGTTGTTTGATATGCTATGGCCAACGGGCTCTTGTTGTAAAAACAGCGATTATGTTAAATATTGTGAATTGAAATCAAGACAACTATTTCAATGTAATCAACGCCATTACCAATAGGTCATTTATCTCATTACTTGCGTATTCCGGAGAGTTGAAACCTATTCCCACTAAACGTGAACACTTGATTTTTCAACGCAGCATCAAGAGTCATTTTTGGCTTAAGTGTTCATCTTCCGTCAACATTCCCTGTTTAATCTTATCGATTATCTTCTCAACTGTAGCCTGTGAGCACGGTGCATAAGGCTATCTAAGATAGCGTCTTCAAACGCATTATCGCCTATCTATGTGTACCGTTGATCAGTCGGTAATATTCCTCATCCCTCACTTACTTGGTTTCGAATAAGGAAAGAGAATTTCACCAGCTTCTATAATGCCTCACGCTTGAAAGCTAACAGCTAGCACACAATACTTTGCTTTCAAGCATAAATTTATATAGTGTCCCCATTAATCTTTTTAATAGAGTCAAGCCAATGGTGTTCCAGTCTATGCAATAAATGTTTTCAAACAGTTTTTACAACGACATAGCTGCATATTGTCTACCTTGCCGTAACATCCAACAAGAGAGCTATGACAGTGGGAACATTTCGGGGTATCTATTATTCTTTATTCTAAATTGCGAATGATCTGAGAACTTGAGTCAGTTCCTTGAAGCAGTTTTTCAAGCTAAGTCGACAGGCTATTAATGAGCTTAGTGCATGGTGATCCCCTCCAGTTGCTGTCGACTTTAAATGCAGCAACAACTAAAAGGGAATATAGCCAAAAAAATAGCCGTTTCTACGCCTACAACCTTGGGATTAATGTGATCTACGCCTGTTTACTCATCCCTAACAAATAACAACAAGGATGATGATTTTTTAACCACCAAACGACAGGATGTTGCTAATCAACCAATTGTATTTAGTTCGAGGGTATAACTACATGCTTATTTTTAATAAGGCACATGTCTTTTCTAACCGACCAGATAGTGAAATTTCTGATGATGCGCCGGCCCCATCTTTTGCTGCGAAAGAACAAGAAGCAAAGCGCCTGGCAATGCTTGCATCGGTTCAGCAAAGCGGTGGTTTTGAACTATCGGAATGCCACCAGCATTAGTTCCCTACTTCCCTCCCCATAATAAAGAGTTGCCAGAGCCATAAGTGTAAGCGATGGCAATTCTTTTCCAACAATCAAACAACGATACCCAGTTACCTCAAATCTCTAAGTTTCCCCGCTTTATCTGTTCGGCTTGTTCGGTATATAGTCAGCTAGTAATTCGTCAACCAAATGATATAGGACCTAGATATGTACCAATGGCTGTTATCTGCTCTTGTTGTGACTTTACTGTCGTTTCCTGCATGGGGGCAGGAGAAGTACTCGCAAGAGAGTCTTTATGACAAACCACTAATGGAACGCTATGTCCTGGACGAACTCAAATCTCTGCGCACAGACCAACAAGATCTTGAGCGTAGGCTTACAATTGAAATCACCGACCGTGAATTGAGTGTCGCCGATAAATCAATGAACTATGCCAATGTCACTGTGACTTATTTTTTCTACCTTATCGCGGGTGCGGCTTCGTTATTCGCACTGGTTGGCTGGCAGTCACTGAAAGAAATCAAAGAAAATACCAAACAAATGGCCGACCAACAGTTACGGGATATCGCGGAACAATACGAGAAAAAATTCCAGCTACTCGAGCGCGACCTGAAACGAAAAACACGGATCATTGCCCAAAATAACAAGGAGATTGAGATCATCAACGAGGTCCACAATCTCTGGCTAAGAGCCCAAGGCTCACAGACCCCCGAACAAAAAATGGAAATATACGATGAAATCCTGAAAATCCGCCCCGGGGATCTTGAGGCATTGACTCATAAAGCCGATGCCGCGATGGAAATTCGCGAATTCCACTGGGCTCTGAGTATCTGTAACCGGGTACTGGAAGTGGATACCTCCAATGCCCATGCCTTGTACCAACGTGCTTGCGCCTATGCCTGCCTGGGTGCCGAAGAGCAGGCCATCTCTGATTTAGAACAAGCAATCCTTGGCAGTGCCTCGCTCAAAGAACTGGCCCGAGATGAGCAAGACTTCGAATCATTGCTAGGTAACGAACGTTTTGAAAGCTTAATAGCGACAACCGAATAGGCAAACCATGCTTATTCCGCGCAACCTTCGCGGGTCTCGTCGTCCAAATTATTAGCACTTTATCCTAAGCTGCTGTAAGCTAGCCGGCTTCCTGCCTCTGTGAGGCCGGTCACGCAATACCAATCGAGATAAGTATCTAACCTCTCCGCAAGTTAACGAAAAGTAAACTGCTCTGAGACCAAGCGCTTGATTGTAGGTGTCTTCTAACCACTATTGGTATTTATATAATTTTGACTGAGACTATCTTATGAGTTTTGCCTCTCTGGGCCTATGTACCCCGATCCTTGAAGCTGTCGCTAATCAAGGCTATGAAAAACCTTCGCCAATTCAAGCTCAGGCAATCCCTGCCGTGCTCGAAGGCAAGGATGTCATGGCGGCTGCGCAAACAGGAACAGGCAAAACCGCAGGTTTTACCCTACCTATTTTGGAGCGTTTGTCGAAAGGTCCCAAAGTCCGAGCCAATCAGGTGCGTGCTCTGATCCTTACCCCGACCCGCGAGCTTGCCGCGCAAGTTGGCGTAAACGTCGCAACGTATTCCAAGCGACTCCCGCTTAGCTCGGCTGTTGTGTTTGGTGGCGTAAAAATCAACCCTCAGATGATGCGCATGCGTCAAGGTGCCGATGTACTGGTTGCCACTCCGGGCCGTTTGCTGGATCTCTATAACCAGAAAGCAATTAAGTTCGACCAGCTTGAAGTACTGGTACTTGATGAAGCTGACCGCATGCTGGATATGGGCTTTATTCGCGATATTCGCAAGATCTTGGCTGTATTGCCAAAAAACCGCCAGAACCTCCTGTTTTCCGCCACATTCTCTGATGAAATTCGTCAGTTGGCAAAAGGTCTGGTGAACGATCCGGTAGAAATTTCTGTTACCCCGCGAAATGCAGCAGCACCGACCGTAAAACAATGGATTCATCCGGTTGACAAGAAGAAGAAACCGGCGGTACTGGCCAAACTGATCCAAGAAAAAAAATGGAAGCAGGCACTTGTCTTTACCAGAACCAAACATGGCGCCAACCGTCTTACTGCTTTCCTTGAAGAACGTAACATCAAGTCAGCAGCAATTCACGGTAACAAGAGCCAAGGTGCGCGTACCAAGGCACTCGCCAATTTCAAGAGCGGTGAAGTCCGAATTTTGGTTGCGACCGATATTGCGGCCCGTGGTATCGATATCGACCAGCTGCCTCAGGTTGTAAATTTCGACCTACCGAATATTGCCGAAGATTATGTTCACCGTATTGGCCGTACCGGCCGTGCAGGTGCGGAAGGACAGGCGATCTCTCTGGTCTGTGCCGATGAGTACAAAGAGCTGACAGCCATTGAGCGCCTGACGCAACAAATTCTGCCACGCGAGGAAGTATTTGGCTTTACACCGGCCATCAAACTAGCGGAGTCACAACCACTGCGCCCGCTAAAAGCCAAAAAGCCCAAGAAACCGAAAAAACCAAGAATTGAACACAAAGATGGCCAGCGTTCAGGCGACAGTGCAAGCGGACACCGCACTGCATCCAAAAAGCCGCAGTCTCGCCGGACAAACAGCGCCAGCAATGACAACAAGCCTCAGGGCAGAAAGCCACAAAAAAATAAGCCAACAGGCACTGGCAACAAAAGCCGAAAACCTCGCACATCTGCATAGGTCTGTGATCTTATATAAATTATGAACCAGGATGGCACTATATAATGCCATCCTAACTTCACTACTGGGTCACTAACATGTTTTCTGTCAGACGGTTACTCGTACCTCTCTCTATCCTTATAAGTACCCCGCTAATGGCAACCACTTTTGATGAGCTCGCCAAGCTACCTGCTAGCGATATCCAGGTGATCGACTGTCGTTCCAGCAACAACTACAACGGATGGCCTGAAGCCTCACAAACCCGAGGCGGACATTTCCCTGGTGCTATCAACTTTGACTCAGACTGGTTAAGTACGCTTCGTCCACCGCACCTCGAGCACCTATTACAAAGCAAGGGGGTGGAATTAACCAAGCCAACCTACCTCTACTGCGCCCCAGAGAAAGCCACTGTCCTTAGCAAACAGCTTGATAGTATCGGCATCAACAATATTACAACCGTCTCGCAGAGTATCAGCGACTATTCCGGCCAACTTGAACGATTGGCTAGATTCGAGCAGCTTGTTACACCGCAGTGGCTAAAACAGATCATCGATGGTGAACAGGCTCTGTATGCACCGGAAAAAGGCTTCAAGGTAGTTGAAGTTGCCTGGGGGCCACCAACCAAGTATCTTGCTTCCCATATCCCGGGCGCACTGTATCTCAATACCAACAAGATTGAGTCGGAGCCTTGGTGGAACCGAGTCGACGATCAAAAACTTGCAGAAACCATCAAGCAGCTCGGCATCCGATTTGATACGACCGTTGTATTGTACGGTCGTGACAATACAGCGGCAGCCCGTGCCGCCAACATCCTGATGTATGCTGGTGTCGATGACGTGCGCTTGCTCAACGGCGGCTGGAAGTCATGGGTAAACGCAGGTTATATTACCGAGCCGATGCTTAACAAAGCGGGTAAACATATCGATTTTGGCCGTCCGATCCCATCGCGTCCGGAGCTGATCATTGATGTGCCGGAAGCCAAATCAATACTGGATGATCCAGAGCATCAGTCTCTGGTTAGTATTCGCAGCTGGGAAGAATATATCGGCAATACCAGTGGCTATAAATACATCAAACCCAAAGGACGTATTACCGGTTCTAAATGGGGCCACGCTGGTTCGGATGCCTATCACCTTGAAGACTTCCGTAACCCGGACGACACTATGATCAGCGCCGATATCATCGAAGCTTTCTGGAAAGACTGGGGAATTACCGAGTCACAAAAAGTCTCCTTCTATTGCGGCACAGGATGGCGCGCTTCGGAAACCTTCTTCTATGCCTACGTCATGGGTTGGGAGAATGTCAGCGTCTTCGACGGCGGTTGGTTCGAGTGGAGCGGTGATCCTAGCAACCCAAGCTCAAGCGGTGAAATAACACCAAGCCAAAGCTAGACGAATCCACTCATTTTAAAGCTCAAACTTGTGCCATCCTTGGCTGACACAGAATGATCTTAAACAGACTTCTGTGTCAGCAATCATTACTACGCGCTTGTTATTCTGCTTATCACAAGGCTGATTTGCAACGATCCCGCATATGCGATCCATTTCACTGTAATTATTTTCATTAATACTAATATATGCACCGCTACCTCTTAAGGAGTAGCACTTCCTGCCGTCATAGTCCGGCTGTTAGGTGTTTTAGGCTGCATCCCACAAATGTGGCGATTTAACAGCCTGGTATTAAGAGATATTGTAATCATGATTTACCTTGATCACGCGGCTACCAGTAACCCCAAGCCTGCCCAGGTTGTTGAGGCGATGACTCATTATATTAGCCAGGGTTGTGCCAACCCAGGCCGTGCCAGCCATCCATTGGCCAATGATGCTAGCCGCCTGACCTTTGAAGCCAGAGAAAGACTAATCGACTTTTTCAGCGCTGATGAAAATGCACAAGTGGTATTTACCGGCAATATTACCGAGTCTCTTAACTTGGCATTAAAAGGCCTGCTACGCCCGGATGATCAAGTATTAGTCAGCAGCATGGAACACAACGCCATGATGCGACCACTACGCCAGTTAGAACAAGACGGTATTATTGTTACCGTTATCCCTTGCTGCCCAGAAACAGGCCTTATCAACGTTGCAGATATTGCTGCAGCAATTACACCAAAAACCACGTTGGTTGCCATCAATCACGCATCCAACACCTTTGGCACCATTCAACCTATCGATGATATTGGTCGGCTTTGTCGTCAGCAGCAATGCTTATTTCTGGTTGATACAGCACAGACCGCAGGAGTTGTTCCCATCGATATGGAAAGCGCCTGTATCGACTTGTTGGCATTTACCGGACACAAGGGCCTATTGGGGCCTATGGGGATCGGCGGCTTAATCATTGGTCATCGGCTACATGACACTGCCATCACACCATTGATCACAGGTGGCACAGGTAGTAACTCTGAACTCGAATTTCAACCCGATTTTTTACCTGATGCTCTGGAAAGCGGCACTCCAAACTTACCGGGGATTGCAGGCCTAAACGCAGGAGTACGTTGGTTACAGGAAAAATCTGTTGAATCTGTATCCCTACACGAACAGAAACTGACCAGGCAATTACTAAAAGGCCTACGAGAAATTCCCGGAGTTATTCTATATGGCCCAGATGACACACAGCCACGTGTCGGTGTCGTTTCCTTTGTTATTAACAACAAAGATAACGGCGAAGTTGATGAACAGCTGGCCTATGAGTACGGCATCTACTGCCGGACAGGCTTGCATTGCGCGCCAGCCGCACATAAAACCTTGGGTACCTTCCCAAGCGGCACCATACGGCTAAGCGTCGGTGCTTTTACCACTTCAGAACAAATAGAACAGGTTATTGCTGCAATTAGACAGCTGGCCTCAGATACCCACTAATCAAGTACAGCTTATCGGCGACAGGTTTAAGCAATAGCCTATGCCTGGTTTCCGCTATCAGATAACAACACATTAAGATGCAAAGGGATGCTATGTTAGATACGAGCAAAGGCGGCTTCACGCCAGAAAAACAAGCACCATCACCATTAGACTATTTTAAAAGCGCAATTTCAGATGAAATACGCTATGTCTCTGAGCAAAAAGATGCAGGCCGGGGTATCGTCGGTTTTTACTGCGAATTCACTCCCAGAGATCTGATTATGGCGGCGGGAGCCACTCCCATTTGTCTTTGCGGCACCAGTCAAAATACCATCAGCCATGCTGAAGCCCTGCTTCCTTCTAACTTATGTCCGCTAATCAAATCCTCCTTTGGCTATGCACTAACCGGAGGTTGTCCGCTACTCAATGATTCTGACTTGTTAGTTGCCGAAACAACCTGTGATGGCAAGAAAAAAATGTATGAAATTTTGTCTCGTGACAAAAACATGCACGTACTTGAGCTGACCCAAAAATCAGACAAAGAGCGAGCATTCAAGCACTGGCTGGCTGAAGTTGAAGAGCTAAAACAAAAACTGGAGCAGACTTTCCAAGTCGACATCACAGAACAGAAATTACGAGCAGCCATTAAGTCGATGAATGAAGAGCGTCGCCTGATCCTCGCAATTCAAGAGCTCGGTCAGCATAAACCCGCCATAGTGTCAGGTTATGAGATAGCTCAGACCCGATACCGTGTTGCCGGATTTTCTAAGCATCATGAGCAGATGAAAAGCTTTTTAGACATGGCAGAAAATAGACTGACCCAAGGCTATCAGGCTGCACCTGCCGATGCTCCTCGTGTTCTGCTCACAGGCTGCCCTACCGGTCATGGCACAGAAAAACTCATTGAGATCATCGAAGAATGTGGCGGCGTGGTCGTGGTTCAGGAAGCCTGCTCCGGTATTAAAGGGGTGTATGAAGAGGTATCAGAACAAGGTGATCCCCTTGAAGCCATTGCCCGTAAACACTTTAATATTCCCTGCTCCTGCATGACCCCAAACAAAGGAAGAGAAGATTTATTACGAAAACTAGCACGGGATTACCAAGCCGATGCCGTTATCGATCTGGTTTGGCAAGCTTGCCATACCTATAACGTTGAATCTGTCTTGATCAACGAATTCGTCCGAAATGAACTAGGCCTCGCTTATCTAAAAGTGGAAACCGATTATTCCAGCTCAGATCGAGAACAGTTAAAAGTTCGGGTACAAACGCTACTGGAGCTAGCTCAATGATCACATGTGGTGTCGATATCGGATCTCGGACCATAAAGGTGGTCATATTTGATGGTCAGAATATTATCGATTCTGCTACCACCTTAAGTGGTGCAGCACCGAGGGACAATGCAGAGCGTCTGTATCTGGAAATGCTCGCAGCAAACCACTGCACTCAATCAGATATCGCAATGACAGTAGCCACGGGCTATGGCAGAAACTACTTCGAACTGGCTGATAAGGTCTCTTCTGAAATCATCTGCCATACAGCAGGCGTTGCCTTCTTGTGCCCACAAGTTAGAACCATCATAGATATTGGCGGCCAAGATTCCAAAGTTGTTCAGGTTTCAGCCGAGGGAAAAGTCGCCGACTTTGTGATGAATGATCGCTGTGCTGCCGGAACCGGCAAATTTATTGAAATGGTTGCCCACACCCTGAACATGTCACTAGAAGAAACCGGTACTGCCGCCTTGTCCTGCGATGAAATTTGCGAGGTATCATCCATGTGTGCCGTCTTCGCAGAATCAGAAGTGATTGGTTTGCTACACAAAGGAGTACCCCCAGAAGTGATTCTGCGCGGGGTATTCCGCTCAGTGGCCAAGCGCGTTGTATCACTGGGACGTAAGCTAGGGTTCGCTGAACCTATCGTGTTTACCGGTGGTGTCGCACAAAACCCAGGAGTACTTGAAGCAATTCGAGTCCAGGTCGGCGATCCATCGGTTGAAATACCCAGCAACCCGCAACTGACAGGATCCTTGGGGGCCGCCATCATTGGTCAGCAAATTGCGACCAAAAAACTGCAGTAGAGAATACGCCATGACAGATTCAACCTCTACCTCAATAGATTACATTATTACCTTCAACTCAAGTCATCAGGCATTAAAAGCAGAAAGCAAACTGAAAAAGGCAGCGTTAATACCAAAACTAATCACCTCTCCAAGAGCTATCAGCTCACAATGCGGTTTTTGTATTGCCCTAGAAAATTGTGGCTGGCCGGATATGGCGAGTCAACTTGAACAATTAAACGTGGAATACACCCACTTCTATACGAGACAACTTATCGATGGAGTAAAACATTATGAAAAACAAGATTGATGTTCGCGGTATCTCACAACAACAAGCTCTGAATCAGTTAGAAAAAGCATTAGAAGATCAAAGCATTAAAACCGTAGAAATTCTAAGTTCAGAGCAAGATAGCACCTCAACGCTAATCAACTACCTAAGCAATAAAGGTGTAGCCGTTGAAGAAGTCCTGCAAACACCTGAAGGACAAACGATTATTGCCAACATTAGTCGCAAGCAGATAATGACGCAAAAGTCCTATGTCGTCGGCAACGATACCCTAGGCCAAGGCAATGAGGTGATCGGCCAAAAGCTGATGAATGCTTTTTTCAATGTCAGTTCCGATTATGAACAGGTTCCTGCCTCTATCTTTTTTGTTAATACAGGTGCCAAACTCTGTGTTGAACAGGCTGACACAGTCGACGCTCTACGTAAACTGCAAGAAAAAGGAACAGACATCATTGTTTGCGGCACCTGCCTAGATTTCTTCGAAATCAAAGATAAGCTGGCTGTTGGCCGAATCGGCACCATGCACGATCTCATTGCTATCTACCACGGTCAGGAGCAGGTGATTAGCTTATAAAACAAAGGCTAATAATAAAGAATGTCGCGCGGCTAATTAGCCAGCGCGGCAATCTAATCAGCCGCTAGTCAAATCAACAACCCAGTCACCGCCGAAGACAAATTCAGCCACTCCCAATTCGGCCACCCACATGCGATGGAAGGCGGGTCACGTAAAGAGAATGCCACTATCTTCTATAATGGTTGCAAGCTGTAAAGCAAGAAGTAGGATGAGACAAAACTCAAACTACTGGCAACCGAATTTAGATTTATAGTAAGGAAGACTATGACCCAAAAGGTATTGGTGCTTTTTGCACATCCTTCTCAGCATCGTTCTGAGGTCAACCAACCTCTATTTGAATCGGCCAAGCAAATTGACGGCGTCACGACCGTCGACCTTTATGCTGAATACCCCACTTTTAATATCAATATTGACCGCGAACAACAGCGTTTAGTCAAACATGATGTGATCATCTTCCAGTTTCCTCTGTATTGGTATTCCACACCTGCCATCTTAAAAGAATGGCAAGACTTGGTGCTGGAATACAGCTTTGCGTATGGCCCCGATGGCGATGCTTTAACAGGCAAGGCATTTTTTTGTTCGCTAACCGCTGGCGCAAAAGCGGATGCTTACCATACGGATGGCTATAACCATTTCACCATCCGCCAACTGCTTTATCCTCTTGAGCAAATGGCAAGCCTGACAGGTATGTGCTACCTCCCTCCTTTTACGCTGTTTGGCTCACGCACCGCACTTGAAGAAGAACGCATTGATGGACACCTTGAGTCTTGGCGTAACCTGCTGAAGAGGCTCGTCGCAGGAAAGGTTGATCTCGACATCGCAGCACCAGCTGAAAAACTCAATCATTATTTGGATGCTAATCCAACCCAAAAGCAGGAGATAAAATGACCAGTCTCTTTTTACAGGCGTTTATCTACCTTGTCGCCGCAGTTATCGCAGTGCCAGTGGCTAAACGCCTCGGCTTAGGCTCTGTATTAGGTTATCTCATCGCGGGCGTCGTCATTGGTCCAGTTATTGGTTTGGTGGGAGAAGAAACCAATACGATTCAGCACTTTGCTGAATTCGGTGTGGTAATGATGCTGTTTCTTGTCGGCCTGGAACTGGAGCCGAAAATGCTGTGGGCGATGCGTAACCGCCTGATGGGACTTGGTGGGCTGCAAGTTGGCGGAACAGCCGCCGCAGTGATGGGGATCGCCTTGTTCTTTGATCAGCCTTGGACCATTGCACTCACGATCGGCCTCATTTTTGCGCTCTCTTCCACCGCTATTGTGCTGCAAACCTTCAACGAGAAAGGCTTGAGCAAAACTGAAGGTGGCCAAAACGCCTTTTCGGTACTTTTGTTCCAAGATATTGCTGTGATCCCAATGCTGGCATTTATTCCTTTGTTGGCACTACCAAAGCTGATTGAACAAGCGCAGGCAGCAGCGACCACAGCCGCAGAGCATCACGATGAGTTAAGCTTAGTGGCCGGTTTGCCGGGTTGGGCGTATGGTTTAGTGATCACAGGATCCATTGTTGCTGTTGTAGTCGGAGGGCATTACCTCAGCCGCCCGCTGTTCCGTTTTGTTGCTAGTTCGGGTTTGCGCGAAATTTTCACTGCCACCGCATTGATGCTGGTTATCGGCATTGCCGCGTTAATGAGCCTTGTCGGTTTATCTCCGGCACTGGGTACTTTCCTGGCCGGCGTCGTATTGGCGAACAGCGAATTTCGCCATGAGCTTGAGTCCAACATCGATCCGTTCAAAGGATTACTGCTCGGGCTGTTCTTTATCACCGTTGGGGCAGGTATCAACTTCTCGGTGCTGTTAAATGACTTCACAATCATTATCGCTCTGACATTGGGCGCCATGGCAGTAAAAGCCTTGGTGCTCTATGGTCTTGCGTTAATCTTTCGAATAAAGGGCAGTGACCGCTGGCTGTTTACATTAAGCCTCGCGCAGGCGGGTGAATTCGGTTTCGTGCTGCTTAGTTTCTCTCTGCAAAACCACGTTATCCCCGCGGAGATAGCACAAACCCTCTCTTTAGTCGTCGCACTTTCGATGTTCCTCACTCCGGGGCTGTTTATCTTATTTGATAAAGTCATTCTGCCGCGCTTTGAAAAAACCTCCAACGACCGCGAAACGGATGAAATCGATGAGCAAGGTACCGTCATTATTGCGGGCATCGGCCGCTTTGGTCAGATCGTCAATCGCCTGCTGGTATCAAACGGAGTGAAAACAGTAGTGCTTGACCATCAGGCTAATCAGGTCGATGTCGTACGCCAAATTGGCACCAAGGCATATTTTGGTGATGCAACACGCCCTGATTTACTACACACAGCAGGGATTGAACACGCCGCAGCGCTCGTGGTAGCCATCGACCATCACGAACACAGTGTAGAGCTGGTGAAATACGTCAAGCACACCTATCCAAAAATCAAAATCATTACTCGCGCCTTCGACCGAGGTCATGGTTACCAATTAAGACAAGCCGGTGCTGATATCATTGAATCAGAGACCTACCACTCGGCCTTGGAGATTGGCGGACACGCTATGAAATCTCTTGGCCTGCATCCATTCTTTGTGGAACAACAAAAAACCACTTACAAACGGGTTGAAGAGCGCAAGTCCGACAAGCTGTATGCCGCGTGGAAAGATGATTCCGAAGAAGAACGCTTCGACAATAACTATCGAGATCTATTTATTCGCCTAGAAGAAGTCATGGCAGAAGAGATGAAAAAAGATCGCAGCGATAAACATTCGCGTTCAGAACGCGGCTGGACACCGCCTCCGAAAGGGTATGCTGATACATTCGACGATGATCAACCTCAGGTCAATTAAGCATTCATTCCACCACTCGCCCCTGCTATGCGGGGGCAATTCAACCAAACATAAAACCATGCAGGAAGAGAAGTCAAAGTGTACTCACGTTTAATTCAATGAAAAGCTGCCATCACTACATGCACATAAAGAAAGCCTACATCCGGCTTTTTTCTGACTCTTCGACTAAATCGTTAAATCTTTCAAAAAGAAAATCCAAAAAGAGCCGAATTCGTTTAGGCTGATACTTCTTGCTAATATATACAACATTCAAGTCAGCACTTGAAGCCGACATCGATGTATTGAAGTTCTTCATGTATCCGTTAAGCACAGTGACAAGACGTAGGTTAGTAATGTCAGCTTGCACGTCTAGAACTGATTTCAGCGCTATCCCTGCCCCCTCTACTGCCCAGCGCCTAATAACCTCACCATCATCTGAAAATCGCCGAGGTACAACGGTTATTGATTTCTTCTTGTCTCGTTCCTGAAAATGCCATGTCTTTAGCTCTTCATTACTTCGAAGCATAACCAGACAGCTATGATTGACCAAATCCTGTGGTGTTGATGGCGTTCCATGCTTTGCCAGGTACTCAGGCGATGCACATAGCACCCGTCGGCTTGGTGCCAACCGCCTTGATATCAAACTACTATCAGCAAGCTCTCCATACCTAACCACAATGTCCATCCCAGATTCAGCAATGTTGGAGATTTGATCGTTCAAATATAGATATGGCACGACATCTGGGTACAGTTCAGAGAACTCATTCAAAATAGGGAGAATATATTGTTTACCAATATCCTTTGGCGCGACTACTTTTAACGAGCCTTTAACCTCTCTCACCCCATTCTGGATAAGATTCTCT
>Ga0209272_10000909_pt1 | contig 20381 bp, 17 predicted proteins | sample tdDd002_FD_187125 | JGI IMG/M metagenome (GOLD analysis project Ga0209272, IMG submission 187125) | Marine sediment microbial communities from the Atlantic coast under amendment with organic carbon and nitrate - tdDd00.2 (SPAdes)... | ecosystem: Environmental > Aquatic > Marine > Coastal >... | reverse complement strand
CATATTACTGAGAATGAATTTAGATGAAATTTTTCTAGAAATATGGTATTCTATTAGATGATTGGGAGGACAATATGGAGAAGGTAAAAGATTTTTTATATGATATCAGTGATTTATTCTTTTCACTATTAATTATAGCTATAATATTCATCGTGGTTTCATGGAAGTTAACAGATACCATGCAAGTCTCATGGTTTTCGAATTTAGCTAGAGACGACAGTGCTGTTGCAGATTTTAATGATGCCTCAACACCATCTATAGATGATATCAATACAGTTATTGATACAACTCCTGAGGACACAGTGACTGAAGTAGTACCTGAGGATACCACAGAAGCAGAAGATGTTACTGAAGTTGTTGAAATCAAAGATGTTTCATTTACAGTCGATCCTGGCTCACCAGGTTATAAGATTGCAACCAATCTTGAAGCTGAAGGTCTTATCGATAGTGTCGATTCATTTATTCAAAAGTTAGACGAAATGAATTTAGGTAATAAACTTAGAGCTGGTAATTTCAAATTAAATACAGGAATGAATGTTGAAGAAATTATCAACGTCATCGCAGGTCAATAATAGCAAAAGCTTGAAGATTAATCTTCAAGCTTTATTTTTTCTAATTCTTCTTCCGTTAATTCTCTATAGTCACCAAGTTCAATGGTCTCATCTAGAGACAAGCCACCAATCTTAACACGCTTTAAATACAGCACTTCCATATCTACCGCTTCAAACATACGTTTCACTTGATGGAATTTACCTTCTGTAATAGTCAGATGAATCTTAGATGAACCATCTTCTGCGCTTATGATTTCAAGTTTACCAGGCTGACATAGAGTTTCATCGATCAACGTGACACCTGATTTAAACAACTCGATTTCCTTTTCAGTGACAATCCCTGCTACATGAGCGAAATATTTTTTCTTCACATGTTTTTTCGGTAACATCAAATCATGACTCCATTTACCATCATCGGTAATGAAAATCATGCCTTCTGTATCGATGTCTAAACGACCAACTGGAAATAACTTTCTATTGCCATAAGTTTCTCTTACCAAATCGATTACTGTTTCGTGTCTCGAGTCAGCAGTTGCAGAAATCACATCCACAGGTTTATTCATAACGATATACACATGAGCATCATATGCAACAATCATTTCATCAAGTTGAACTTCATCATTATCTGGATTAACAATAAATCCTGCTTTTCTAATAACTTCTTCATTAACAGTAACTCTGCCTTTAGAAATCATTTTTTTTACTTCAGTTCTAGTACCTAAACCCATATTACTAATAAATTTATCTAATCTCATGACAACCTCCACGCTGCTGGATATAAATTCTTTAATTTCCCATTTGCCCATTTGCCCCATCCGATCGGATAACCATCCACACAAATAAGGTTGTATCCCTTATGTCCTTCACAAGAGATTGTTTCGCATTTTAAATATTTTATGACATCAATAGAATCACTTTCAAAATTAATAGTTTGTTTAAACATATGTCTACTGAGGCCTAAAGCAAATGCATGTGACGGTTCAAACCTATTTTTCTTAAGTTCACCGATATACCAGCCCGTCTTTACAACTTTTACCGAACTAAATGATAACATCTTTTCAGGCAATAAGAAAACTTTATCTTTAATTACTTTAAAATGTCCTTTAAGTGGTTGGTTCAAGTATTCCTTCATAAATTCTATTAATGTCTCTGGTGGTGCTACGATACTTTCATCAAAACGAACAGATTCTTTTTCGGATTGTTTGATTAAATGTGCCGCAAAATGCCCTTCCCCTCTTATCAGGTGAGGATACAACCTTGAGACTTCTTGTAAGCCTATCCCAGGAACAAATCCATAGGCTTTAGGAATTTTTTTTAACTCTAAGTCCATTTGATCCATGGCATAACGTATCATATTCTCGTTTTCAGAAGTATTAAATGTACAAGTCGAATAAACCACTTCACCCTGTCCATTTAAAACATGTAAAATATCGTCTAGTATTTCCTCTTGCATAGTCACACAAGCTTCTACATCATAATGTTCATACGCACTGATGGCATCCTCATGTTTTTTAAACATCCCTTCACCTGAACATGGTGCATCAATTAAGAGTTTGTCCACTTTATGATACAATGCGTCTTTTATCTTATCTTGTTTTTCATTTAAAACAACTAAATTCTTTATACCCATAAGTTCAGCATTTCTAATCAATGCTCTTAGTCTATTGCTACTGATATCATTTGAAATCAGCAAACCTTTATTTTTCATCATTGCAGCAAGTTGCATACTTTTACCACCTGGCGCTGCACATAAGTCTAATACCACATCGTCATGTGTTGGCTTTAAAACCACCGCAGGTAACATAGCAGACGGTTCTTGAATATAATATAGTCCAGCAAAATAATGAGGATGTTTTGCCGGTCTTATGTCTTTAATATAAAACCCATCTTCCGTCCATGGAATAGGTTCCAATTCAAATGGTGTTATTTTTAAAAACTCTTCAACAGATATCTTGAGAGTATTCACACGAATGCCTCGGTGCGTATCTTCCCCGTATGTTTTTAGAAAATCATCGTATGTTTCTTTCAGTTGATCTCTCATTTGTTCTTCAAATTTTTTCGGTAATTTCATGACTTCTCCCACCTATAACGTGCATTTATACAATTAGCAATCGTTTTCCTAGTCTTTTTCCTCTAAATCTTTTTATTTTCTAAAATTTATATGGTATTATATATTAGGATTTGCTAAGAAGTATTATACAACAAATCCCGTAACATAAAAACGTTTATAAAATCTTTTTTATGGTATGAATATGGTAAGTATGCTTATAAAGCATTGGGAAATATATTACAGGAGGTCAATTATGGCATTAGTTACAACTAAAAAAATGTTTGCAGATGCATATGCAGGCGGATACGCTATTGGCGCATTTAACATTAATAACATGGAAATTATTCAAGGTATTGTAGATGCAGCACAAGAAACAAACTCTCCAGTTATTTTACAAGTATCATCAGGAGCTATTAAGTACGCTAGACCAACTTACTTAAAAAAGTTAGTTGAAGCAGCTGTAGAAGATTCAACAATTGACATTGCATTACACTTAGATCATGGTGCAGATTTTGAAGCATGTAAAGCTGCTGTAGATTTAGGATTTACTTCAGTAATGATCGATGGTTCACACCACGATTTTGAAGAGAACATCAGAGTAACAAAAGAAGTAGTTGAATACGCTCACGCTAGAGGCGTTGTTGTAGAAGCTGAGCTTGGTAGACTTGCTGGTGTTGAAGATGACGTTGATGTATCAATAGAAGATTCTTCATATACAGATCCACAACAAGTTAAAGAGTTCGTAGAGAGAACTGGTGTTGATTCATTAGCAATCGCTATCGGAACTAGCCACGGTGCTGTTAAATTCACTGGTGAGCCAAAGTTAGAGTATGGTATCTTAAAAGAAATCATGGAATTAGTACCAAACTTCCCATTAGTACTTCATGGCGCTTCTTCTGTTTATCCAGAAGCTGTAGCACTTTGTAACGATAATGGTGCAGATCTTAAAGGATCTAAAGGTGTTCCAGATGAAATGTTAAGAGAAGCAAACAGATTAGGCGTTTGTAAAATTAACGTAGACACTGACTTAAGAATTGCTTTCACTGGTCAAATCAGAAAAGTATTCAACGATAAGCCAAGCGAATTTGATCCTAGAAAATTTGTAGGTCCAGCTAGAACAGAAATAACAAGAATTGTTAAACACAAAATCATCAACGTGTTTGGTTCTAATAAATAATAATACAAAACGACAGTTTAATCACTGTCTTTTTTTTTATAAAAAAATAATCCCACCAAATGGTGGGATATGTTATTATTTTTTTTCTGGTTCTGGATACTCTACACCTAAAGTATCTACTGTCATTGATTCAATTTTAGTCTCATTAACAGGTCTATCCATAGCGCCAGTTGGTGCATCAGCGATTTGATTAACCACATCCATACCTTCAGTCACTTTACCAAAAGCAGCATAAGATCCATCTAAATGTGGAGATGTTTTGTGCATAAGGAAGAATTGCGATCCAGCTGAGTTAGGCATTTGAGATCTAGCCATTGATAACACACCTTCAGTATGCTTCAATTCATTCTCAAATCCATTAGCGATAAACTCACCTTTGATACCATAACCCGGTCCACCCATTCCTGAACCTTCTGGACAACCACCTTGTAACATAAAGCCTTTGATAACTCTATGGAAGATTAGACCGTCATAAAATCCTTTTTTTATTAATGAAATAAAGTTATTTACTGTATTTGGTGCAATCTCAGGATATAATTCAGCTTTAATAATTTCTCCTGATGTCATTTTAATCGTTACGATTGGATTACTCATTGTGCCTCCTTGTTAATCTTTCTTAGGACCACCCTGTTGTGGTTCAAAGTTTACATCAAAGCCATTGACTTCAAACAACTCATTAAAAATCTCCCAAACATCATATTTACCATATCTGTTCATTGTAGAGGTGGTCACTAGAACATCATTTCCATCCATGCCAAGCGCATCTCTAACGATCTTTATATGTTTTTGTAATTGGCTTCTTTTAATTTTATCATGTTTTGTACCTACTACAATACCGTTGAAGCCAAATGTTTTTATCCACTTGTACATTTCGATATCCTCTGCAGTCGGTTTATGTCTTAAATCAACTAGAAGTATAACTTCTAAAAGATTTTCTCTTGTTTTCAAATAGGTTTCAATAATTTTTCCCCAAGTTTTTTTCTGTTCCTTGGAAACTCTTGCGTACCCATACCCTGGTAAGTCAACTAATGTAAACTTTCCATCAATATCAAAGAAGTTAATCAATTGTGTTTTACCTGGTGTCGAACTCGTTCTAGCTAAGTTCTTTCTGTTGATCAGCATATTAATTAAAGATGACTTCCCAACATTTGAACGACCTACCATTGCAATTTCAGGAAGAGGACTCTCTGGATATTGATCTTTAGTAACAGCACTTGTTACAAATTCACTTTTTTTAATCTTCATATTAAGCCTCTTTTACTAATGCATGTTCTAGCACTTCATCCATGTTCTTAACTGGTATTAATTCAACATTTTCTTTTACTGAATCCGGCACTTCTTTTAAGTCTTTGATATTTTCATGCGGGAATAAGATTTTCTTTATACCAGCTCTTTCAGCTGCCAAAGTCTTTTCTTTTAAGCCACCAATTGGTAACACTCTACCACGTAAGGTGATTTCTCCTGTCATAGCAATATCATTTCTTACTGGAATACCTGTAATCGCTGAAATTACAGCAGTCGCCATAGTAATACCAGCAGAAGGTCCATCTTTAGGTGTAGCACCTTCTGGAATGTGAATATGAATATCCATCTTTTCATGGAAATCTGCTTCCAAATTATATTGATCCGCTATCGATCTGATATAACTCATACCTGCTCTAGCAGATTCTTTCATCACATCACCAAGTTGTCCTGTTAAAACAAGCTTGCCTTTACCAGAAAGTTTTGCCACTTCAATATTCAGTGTTGTACCACCTACTGAAGTCCAAGCAAGTCCCATAACCACACCCACTTGACTCTTCTCTTCTATTTCATCATAACTATAAATTGGTGCATCTAAGAAAGTAGGTACTTCATCTTTTGTAACATCAATGAAGTCTTTTTTATACTCAACAATTTCTACTGCTAATTTTCTAAGAAGTTTGGCTATTTTTCTTTCCAACTCTCTTACACCAGATTCTCTTGTATAATTTGTAATAATACGTCTAATACTTTCATCCGGCAGATTGAATTGTTCAGATTGCAAACCATGTAAATCTTGTTGTTTAGATACTAAATATCTTTTTGCAATTTCAAGTTTTTCTCTTTCCGTATAACCAGATACTTGAATGATTTCCATTCTATCTAACAGTGGTCTAGGAATAGTACTTAAGCTATTTGCTGTAGTAATAAACATCACCTTAGATAAATCAAACGGTACTTCTAAGTAGTGGTCAGTAAACTCTTTATTTTGTTCTGGATCTAATACTTCTAAAAGTGCTGAAGCTGGATCGCCTCTAAAATCACTTGATAATTTATCAATTTCATCAAATAAAAGTACTGGATTCTTATAACCAACTTCTTTGATGGCATTCATAATACGGCCAGGAATTGCACCGATATATGTTCTTCTATGACCTCTAATTTCAGCTTCATCACGTACACCACCTAATGACATACGAATAAACTTACGATTTAAAGATCTAGCAATTGATTTAGCGATAGACGTTTTACCAACACCTGGTGGTCCTACTAAACAAATAATAGGTCCCTTCATAGATTTAGTCAGTTGTTTAACAGCTAAATATTCGAGCACACGCTCTTTAACTTCTTTAAGACCATAGTGGTCCTCATCAAGGATAATTCTTGATTTAGATAGATTTAAAGAGTCTTTAGTCATCTTATTCCATGGCAGGTCTATAATGTTATTTACATACGTTCTAATAACATTACTTTCAGCTGAATTAGGTGCTAAAAGAGCTAGTCTCTTCACCTCTGCAGCTAATTTTTCTTTAACTGCTTTAGGCGCTTTTAACTTCTCTACTTTTTCATTTAATTCTTCAATTTCTTCATCTTTTGAATAGTCTTCACCAAGTTCTTCACGAATGGCTTTGATCTGTTCTTTCAAGTAGTACTCTTTTTGCATTTTACTGATCTGGCTTTTCACCTTCTCATTAATTTTCTTTTCTACTTGAATGATTTCAATTTCATTTAATATATATTTATAAAGCACTTCTAAACGAAGCTTTGGTGTTAACGCTTCAATAAGAACTTGCTTTTGATCCATTTTCAAAGAAATATTTGATGCAATAACATCTGCTAATCTACCACAATTGTCAATAGCTCGAACTGTCAGTAAAATGTCTGGTGTTATTTTTGCATTTAACTCCACATAATGTTCAAAGGTCTGAAGAACTGAACGCTTTAACGCTTCACATTCTTTATCTATTTCAAAATCATAGTCAGGATACTCTTCAATCGTTACCTTCAAATATGGTGTTTCTTGAATCATATCTTTTATTTTTGCACGTGATAATCCCTCAACAAGTACTCTAATTGTATCGCCAGGAAGCTTCAACATTTGCTTCACTTTACAAAGTGTACCAATATCATGTATTTCATCAATTTTTGGATCATCCGTTTCAATATTTTTCTGAGTGGTTAAAAAAATCTTTTGATTTTGAAGCATCGCTTCTTCTAATGCTTTAATCGATTTATCTCTACCCACATCAAAATGAATCACCATATATGGAAAAATTGTTAATCCTCTTAATGGAATAACAGCAATTTCTCTTAATTTGTTTTCTATTTCCATAATTGTCTCCTCAGCCTCATTTTGCTTTAAAAACGAGTCCTAAGACTCGTTTCTAATTTATGATGCATTTTCATTATCTTTTTTATTCTTACCCAGTAAAAGTGTTGGTTGTTGCTGATTCTCAATTGTTTCTTTCGTAATCACACACTTTTTAACGTCATCTCTAGAAGGGATATCATACATAATATCCATCATAACTTTTTCGATGATACTTCTAAGACCACGCGCTCCTGTTTTTCTTTCGATTGCAAGTTTGGCAATTGATGCTAAAGCATCTTCGTTAAACTCAAGCTCAACCCCATCAAGTTCAAATAACTTATGGTATTGTTTTGCAAGAGCATTTTTGGGCTCACTTAAAATTCTAACAAGAACTTCTTCAGTTAATTCATGAAGTGATACCACAACTGGTAAACGACCTACGAACTCAGGAATCAATCCAAATTTAAGTAAATCTTGTGTTTCCAGTTTTTCTAATAAAACACCCATTTCCAGGTCTTCTTTACTTCTGATGTCAGCACCAAAACCTAAAGCTTTTTGTCCAGTACGTTTTTCAATTATTTTATCAATACCGTCAAAAGCACCACCACAGATAAACAAAATATTTGTTGTATCTAATTGGATAAACTCTTGATGTGGATGCTTTCTACCACCTTGAGGTGGTACATTGGCAACAGTACCTTCAATCATCTTTAGAAGTGCTTGCTGAACACCTTCACCACTTACATCTCTTGTAATAGAAGGATTCTCAGATTTTCTAGTAATCTTGTCAATCTCATCAATGTAGATAATACCTCTTTGAGCTGCTTCAACATCATAATCTGCTGCTTGAATCAACTTTAATAGAATATTTTCAACATCTTCACCAACATAACCCGCTTCAGTTAAAGATGTAGCATCTGCAATTGCAAATGGTACATTTAAAATTTTAGCAAGCGTTTGAGCCAATAAAGTTTTACCAGACCCTGTAGGTCCCATCAATAAGATATTACTCTTTTGAAGTTCAATATCATCATCACTTTTATGATTGATTCTTTTGTAATGATTGTATACAGCTACTGATAATGCTTTTTTAGCACGGTCTTGACCAATAACATAATCATTTAATGTTTCATTGATTTCAACCGGCTTTGGAAGATTATCAATATCAAAATCATACAGTTCTTCTACTTCCTCTGAGATGATTTCTTGACAAAGCTCAATACACTCATCACAAATGTATACATTTGGACCAGCAATCAGCCTTTTGACTTGATCTTGAGACTTCCCACAGAATGAGCATCTCAAGTGCTTTTTATCTTCATACTTTGACATAATGTCACCTCTTATCTTGAAGTAATTACCTTATCTACTAAACCATATTCTTTAGCTTCATCTGCAGATAAGAAATTATCTCTTTCAGTATCTTGCATTACTGTTTCATAATCTTGACCCGATTTTTCTGCAATAATACGACTTAATTTTTCTTTCATTTTAACAATTCTCTCAGCGTGAATCATAATATCAGTTGCTTGACCACGTGTCCCACCTAACGGTTGGTGAATCATTACTTCAGAATTTGGTAAACAGTAACGCTTACCTTTTGCTCCTGCTGTTAAAAGGAAGGCTCCCATACTTGCTGCCATACCAACACAAATTGTTGATACATCTGGTTTAATATATTGCATTGTATCGTAGATAGCAAATCCAGAAGTAATTGAACCACCAGGACTATTGATATATAAGTGAATATCCTTATCAGGATCGTCAGCTTCTAAGAATAGTAATTGTGCTACAACCACACTAGCTGTATGATCATTAATCTCATCTCCTAAAAAGATAATTCTATCTTTTAAAAGTCTAGAGTATATATCATACGTTCTCTCTCCACGATTAGTTTGTTCTACTACATAAGGTATTGTTGCCATAGCTAAAACCTCCTTTTTTTGTTTAGGTCACAGCTTTACTTTAAATTTGCTTTTTCTACTAAGAAATCAACTGTTTTTCTAATAGCAATCGTATTCTTTATATACTCAAAATTATCTGTTTCAAACATTTTCTTGATTGAATCAATATCTTGTTTTTGCATTTCAGCATACTTTTCAAACTCTGCATTTAAGTCATCTTCAGATGCTTCAATGTTCTCTAATTCTTTAACTTTTTCGATTACTAAATTAGTTTTAACTCTTGTCTTAGCATCTTCAGCCATTTGACCTCTTAAGTCTTCAACAGTTGAACCTGTTAATTCAAAGTATTTATCTAATTGTAGACCTTGGTATTGTAATTGCATGCCGAAATCTCTAATCATTTGATCAACTTCGCCTTCGATCATACCTTGAGGGATTTCAACTTCTACTAATTCAGAAACAGCTTCGATAACTTTGTCTCTTTGTGCTGCTTTGTCAGCATTTTCAGCTTGCTCAACCATAGTTTTCTTTAGGTCAGCTTTGTACTCTTCTAATGTATCAAACTCAGAAACGTCTTTAGCGAACTCATCATCTAAAGCAGGTAATTCTTTTCTAGCAATAGAGTTTACTTTTACTTTGAATACAACTGCTTGTCCAGCTAAATGCTCCGCTTGGTATTCTTCTGGGAAAGTTACATTAACATCTACATCATCGCCAACTTTAGCGCCGATTAATGCTTCTTCAAATCCTGGAATAAATTGTCCTGCTCCGATAGTAAGGTCATGACCTTCTGCAGTTCCGCCGTCAAATTGCTCTTCACCTAAGAAACCAGCATAGTTGATGTTTGCAACATCTTTATCAACTACTGAACCTTCTTCTAAAGTTACAACACGACCATTTTGATCTTGAACTTTAGCAAGTTCTTCTTGAACAGCTTCATCAGTAACAGGATTTTCAATTTTTTCTACTTCAATGCCTGTATAGTTATCAAGTGTAATTTCAGGTTTAATATCAACGATAGCTTCTAAAACAACACCTGTTTCTGGATTGATATCTTTAATGTCAACATCTGGTCTATCAACAACTTCTAGCTTTAACTCATCAACAGCTTTTGGATAATGTTCATTTAAAAGAAGATTTACAGCTTCCTCATAGAATACACCTTCTCCATATTGCTTTTCAATAATGCTCTTTGGTGCTTTACCTTTTCTGAAGCCAGGGATGTTGAATTTCTTTCTTTCATTCATGTAAGCATCTTTGATTGCTTTATTGAATCCTTCAGCATCAACTTTCATACCGATTGTAACCTTATTATTCTCTTTTTTTAATAATTCATAATTCATTTTATGATCCTCCTAGTAATTTGTTTATATAAAACCCTTCAAGAATTGTAGTCAATTCAAGACATGCTTATAGCAATTTTAATTCACTTATACATACTATATCATATAACCCATTATGTAAATAGGTTTTATGTATTTTTTAGCTTTAAAACAAAGACAATTTAGTAACATTAAACAACTGGAAATGCTAGGTTGCTTTTCACTACGAATTAAGTCAATTAATTTGGTAGATATATGATATAATTGAAAAGAAATTTATACAATTGTAAAGGAAATTATATGTCTATATTTAATGATACACTTTCATTTCAACTTAACGAAGCTCAAGAAGAAGCTATTTATCACAATACAGGTCCGGCTTTAGTTTTAGCCGTGCCAGGATCAGGTAAAACTACTATCTTGATTTGTAGAACGGTACAACTGATACATGAACACCATATCGACCCTAAAAGAATATTATCATTGACCTTTTCAAAAGCTGCAGCTCTTGATATGCAAGATAGATATCATTCGCTTTTTAGTCAGCTACCATATAAAATCGGATTTTCGACCATTCACCGATTCTGTTATTCTGTTTTACTATCTTATTTTAGAACCATCAATAGAGATTATATCTTGTTAGAATCCAAAGAATCACCAATTTCAAAACAACAGCTATTAAAAGAAATTTACAAAGAGATCAATCACAAATTCATGAACGATGAAATCTATGAAGATTTAGCATCTGGTATTGGTTATATCAATAATATGCTAATGGATGCAAAAGACTATGAATCAACTGTTGATAATTTCTCTGATATTTTTCTGAAATATGAAGCTTATAAAAAAGAACATCTTCTAATGGATTTTGATGATATGCTAACCATGTGTCACACTTTATTGGTTAAGAAACCTCAAATATTGGAATTTTATCAGAATAAATTTGATTATATTCAAGTGGATGAAAGTCAAGACACCTCAAAAGTGCAACACGAAATCATACAGCTATTAGCAAAAAAACATCAGAATATCTATATGGTTGCTGATGATGACCAAAGCATCTATGGTTTTAGAGGTGCTTATCCTGAAGCCATCGTGAATATCGAAACATATTATCCAGACACAAAACGATATTTGTTAGGGACCAATTACAGATCATCGAAAGATATTATTTCCGTCTGTGATCATGTTATATCCAATAATAAAGTACGACATCAGAAATTATTTCAAGCATTCCATCAAAAAAATGCTGATATCAAACTCATATACACCGACACAACAGAAGAACAAGTCGGTTATATCGTCGAGACTCATAAACATAGTGAAACCAGTGAAGCTATATTATTTAGAAATAATTTGTCATTGATTCCTTTAGCCGATCGATTAAATCGTGAAGATGTCGATTTTGTGATAAAAGATTTTAAACATCACTTTTTTAACAACTGGTGCACTCAAGATATTTTGGCTTTTATGAAAGTGGCGATGGTTCCAAATGATATTCAATCATTTGAACGTATCTATTATAAGATGAATGCCTATTTGTCGAAGGTTCAGTTACAGTATATTAAAGACCATTACAATGGCATTAATCTTTTCGATACACTTATACAAATACCTAATCTGGAGCCTTTTAAACTCAAAACACTTAGAAAAATTAAAGCAAATTTTGAAAATTTGAGTAAACTTCAACCCGAAATCGCTATAGAGTATATTGAAGACGAACTAAATTACAAATCATTTTTAACAGAACATTGTAAAAAGAACAATCTGTCTTTAGAAGCACAAAACAAGACTCTTGATATTTTGAAAGTCTTAGCCCGTGGTACAGACAGTCTCGTTTCCTTCTTAGAACGTTTAAATGATTTGAAAAAGATTCTTCATACAGCTGCTAATAATAAGAATCCCCATGCTCTAAAACTATTTACGATGCACGGATCAAAAGGTTTAGAATTTGACCATGTTTATATTGTTGATTTAGATGATCATATTTTCCCATCTAAATATGCGACAGAATGCATGGAAAAAGGAGATGCGAGTTTATTCGAGGAAGAACGTCGATTATTCTATGTAGCACTCAGTCGAGCTAAAAGTAAGATTTCTTTGGTCCATACTAAATTCCGAAATGGGAAATACAATAAGACCTCTCCTTTTGTTAAAGAATTTATAGAAGGTGCTGGTGAGTTATTACAGACCGACAATTATAAATTGCAAAAAAAGTCTAAAATTACAACAGACTTCAACATTGGCGATCAACTGCTTCATACATCTTTCGGTGTTGGCATATTGGTCGATCTTAATGACGATAGAATGATGATTGAATTTAAAGACACAACTAAAATACTATCAGCTGAATTGTGTTTGGATTCTAAAATAATAATGAAAATGAAATAGAGGCCAATCGGCCTCTATTTTTACAGTTTAAATTGAGTTGAAATATCTTCAGTCATTCTTTGAACCATTTCATTTAATTCTCTAGTGTTCGTATCTAATTGTTCTAATGAAGCCAATTGCTCTTCAGTTGCAGCAGATACTTCTTCACTAACAGCCGAAGAATCTTGTGCGACTTCTGAAATAACATTAATCGAATTTGCCACAATATCTTTACTAGCAACAGCAGCTTGTAGATCGGTTTCAATATTACCTACTTTTGAAACAATCTCATCAATCCACTTCGAAACATCTTCAAAGATTGTTGTTGAGGCTTCTACCTGTTCACTTTGTTTTGTTGCGATTTCTCCCATAGTATCAATTGATTCTGATGCTGTTTTAACATCTGATAGAATCGCTTTTAATAAATCATCTATACCGTGTACCGCTTGACTCGTTTCTTCTGCCAATTTACTTACTTCATCAGCAACTACTGCGAAACCTCTACCATGTTCACCAGCTCTTGCAGCTTCAATCGAAGCATTTAGTGCTAATAAATTGGTTTGTCTCGATATATCATTAATCAGTTTTATTATATCGTTGATCTTAGAAACTCTTTCACTTAGTGAATTCATATCATCACTTACTAATCTTGTTTTTTCAAGATTCTGTTCAGATATTGCTTTTAAACTACTTACAAGTTCTAATCCATTGGTATTCATCTGTATCGCATCGCCTGATGAATCTTTGATCTCAACAGCAGAATTATTCACTGCTAATATCTTTGTGTCCATATCATCAATCATCTCAACAGATTCATTAGAATTCATTGCTTGCGCCTCAGCACCTTCTGCAACAGATAACATAGATTTAGAAATCTCATTAGAAGCTAAAGTTGTTTGCTCAACTGTTGTTGTTAATGTACTTACAAATGTTTCAATTGTTTCAAATGCATCCATTAAGTTAGTAATAATGCCACGAAGTTGTAAAATCATCACATTAAAACTATCACCCAATACTTTTACTTCTGACTTTGAACTTGTTTTAAACTCAACTGATAGATCACCATTTTCAACTTGTTTCATTCTTTCAATCAATCGTGTGATAGGTCTAGTGATTCGGTTAGCAAAGACATACCCCAATATTGTAAAGACCACTAACAAACCAAATACAGTCATCGCAATTATTTTAAATAACGGAATAATTTTACCCGTAATTTCCGACGTTTCAAAAGTCGTCATAACAATCCAACCGGTATACTCGTTTTGTTTGTAAGTCAGATACCTTTCATTACCACCTTCAGCATCCCACTCATAGAACAAACCGTTTTCTCTCTCGCGCTCTTCACGTTCCGCTGGGTTTACTTTTTCTTTGTCTACATCAAGACGATCATAAATATCATCGGTTAAATACGTACCAATCAATTCAGGTATAGGATGATACAATATAAGACCACTACGACCAGCGACCATTGAATACCCATGTTCAAGCACTTGAATATCTTCAGAAAAAGCAAGTATATCATTTACATTTATTTCAGCAACAAATAAAGCAGGTTTAATACCTATTTTTATTTTCTTAGTCACTCTGTAAACCGATCTATTGTATTCAACTACCGGTTCTCCGATATCTAATGTTTTTTCCCATGCGTCAATGTACCATTGTTCTTTTGTTATTTCTTCTTTTATTTGACTACTCACACCAGCTGATGAATGTTTCATACCATCATCTGTAACTAGATAAGCTTCATAAATGTAATCCGAAGAATTTTTAAACTTACTAAGAACATTTCTATAGATGATTGCTTTGTCACCATCTTCTAAAACCGCTTCATTGATTTCAGCAAACATTGAATTCAAGCCATGCATAAACGCAGTTGTTTTTTCTTCAATTAGTTGTGATGATTGGTTGACGAATATCATCGAAGAAGCATTGATATCTTCTGTATTGGTGCCGTTTACTGATGATAAAACAGTAAATGCAACTATAACAATAGGCATCAATATCGCTAAAAATAACATGCCTACAACTTGAAATTTGATACCATGAATGCCCAGTTTCAATTTCATCGAATTACTTTTTTTGATTTTTTTTACTTTACCTTTTATATCTTTTTTGATTTTTTCTTTTTTTGCTTTTTTTACTTTTTCTTTTTTGGCTTTCTTAGTTTTTTCTTTTTTAGGAATTTCTGATTTTATCTCTTGTTCTCTTTTTAATTCATCAGGAATACCCACACTTGGAGCTTCTTCAAATTCTAATGAGGGATCTTCTTCTATATCTTCTAATATGAGTTCTAAAGTTTCTGAATCAAACTCAGATTCTAGTTCTTTCGCTTCACTTGTATCCTCAGAACTTTCTAGTTCTTCTGATGTCTGATCACTTGTATCTTCAGAATTTTCTAGTTCCTCTGATGTCTGATCACTTGAATCGTCTGTAGTATCTTGATCTTTTAATTCATCATCTGGTTCTTTTTTAAAATCATCAATATCTACAAAATCTTCTTGTGATTTCCTTTCATTATCTTTTAACATAAGCGCCTCCATGTTTACATACCTTAATCAACTGATATTTCAATCCAGTCAATCTCAACAATATGACCGGTTTCAAAACCATAGCCATGCATATAAATGCGTAATCTCTCTTCAAACATTTCTTGACTCTTAACTAAGTATTCTTTGCCATTTAACTTATAAGTTATTGTCTGTTCTGTTGTATCATAAATAATTTCCTCTTCAAACCATTCATTAAAAATCGGTTCAACGAGTTCATAATTATCATTAAATTCCCAACTTCTCGGTAAAATTCTAAAAACATTACGTCCAGGTCTCTTTGAATCATCTTCAAAACTGTTGACGTATTCGATTAAAACAATGCCATTGCCTAAATTGGTATTGTCATTATTAAGCGCAGAAGGAATAAGCCCTTCATCTTTAGTCTCAATAAGAGCCAAACCACCTGTAAAATGATTATTTGCATATATCATTTTTACACGACGTTTTATGGTCAAAATATTACCATTCATTATTTCAATCGGTTTTGATAATAATATGGGGCCTTTATCTACTTCATCTATTTCTAGTTTCAATATGCCATTATTAAGTTTGGCTTTATCATAAGCTGAATAAAGTGATTTCCATTCACCAACATACCAAAAATCACGATCCAACGAATCAAATTCATCTATATAATAGAATGATGGCAATGCTTCTTCTTTTTTATCAGTTACGAAATAAATACCAAAACAAAAAGCTATAAAGACTAAAACAACAACTATTTTTTTCAAAATTTTGTCTCCATCTTAGAAAAATGATACTATAAACGACATAACTGGTAATGCTGCCATCGCTACTACTAATACAATTGCCACGGCTCTTTTAGTTTTCTTATTCATGTTAATCTCCTTTTATAAATTATATCATACTTATCATTAAGATATTACAGATTCAAAAAATCCGTAACATCTGATATCACATTATTGTAACATGTCACCAATGACATGCGAAAGCTTTTATCATAATTCTTAATATCTGCTTGTTTAAATAGTTCACTAAGTTCTTGTACTTCTATTCTTTGTTTTGAACCTTCAACATTTAAGATAAGTGTTTTACCTTTAAATGTATCGAAATCCTCTGTAGATAGTTCATAGTCTTGCCAAAATTCTCTAACATTATCATATATCAATCTCATACGTTCTCTTGATGTTTCCAATAAAACTTGTTTATATAAAGCTTCCCAGAAATGTTTGTCTTCATCTAATCCAACAACTACATCAAACGCAATTCTCTTAGTTAAACTTTTATGCATCCATTTCACTGAAAGATATTTTAATGTTCTATTTAATCGTTTATAACTCTTAACAAATTTCTTAACCATAGAAGGATGTATATGTTCTGTTTTAGTTTCACTATCAAATAAAATCAGTCCATCAATAGCATCTGGTGATAATTTTGTCATTATCTGTCCTATAACACCACCAAATGAATAACCAAAGACAATCAGTTTTTTATGTGGTATGGATTGAGCTAACTCCAAGAATCCCTCACATTGATTCTTTAAATCAACACCCGCTTCATAATTTGGTACAATTACCCTAAATTGTTCGCTGAGCGTTTGAATGTATCTAAAAAACGTAACTGCATTGCCATTACTACTTGGAAGCATTAGAATCAAAGTATCCGACTCTCCAGCATCATAGTATTCCAAATGGTGATTGTTTTTTTCAAAGACCTTCAATTTATGATCTTCTAAAAAATTCCCTAACAGTTCTTTTAATGGTACCTCTGCATACTCAAATAACGTTTCATCCATTTTTTTCATATTTTACTCCATTTCTAAACATTACCTTATTATAGCGTAAAATTGAAGTAAAAAAAAGGACGGCTAAGCCATCCTTTCATTCTATTTTCTTAATATTTTTTCTACTTTTGGAGCTCTAAGTCTATGTGCCTCAGGTAAGTTAGTTCCTACTAAAGGTCTTACATAGTTAATAAACTCCTGTGTTACACCGTTTTGATCTTCGTTGATGAAATCCATTGACATATGTTTCGTCTTAGCAGCAATCATCTCAAGTGGTACTAATTTGTAATCTACAGCATAGTCACCAATTCTTTTGATTACGATTGAACCATCTACATTGTCCCAGATAGCGAAGTGAGCAGCTTTTTCACCAACTTCTCTTGCTTCTCTTTGATCAACATCAGAAACACAACCTAAGAATGATCTTTGTAAGTAACCGAAAGTATCACTTCTAACACGGCCAATATTTAATTTTTCTTTAACTTCTTTAACAAGTAAATCACCTAATGCACCAGTACCTGATAACTGAACATTACCATGCATGTCTTTTTCAACAGTATCCATAAGCTTAGTAATGATTGCATTACCCTCTGCATCTTGAATACCTTCAGATACAGCAACGATACAACGACCAAACTTCTCATAAGTTGCTTTAACATCAGCTAAGAATTTATCCATATCAAATGCTACTTCTGGTACGTAGATTAGATGTGGACCATCATCTGGATATTTCTTACCTAAGATAGAAGCTGCAGTTAAGAAACCAGCATGTCTACCCATAACAACACCAATGTATACGCCAGCTAATGCTCTGTTATCTAAGTTAACACCAGCAAATGCTTGTGCAACAAATCTAGCAGCAGAACCGAATCCTGGTGTATGATCATTTTCTACTAAGTCGTTATCAATTGTCTTAGGAATATGAATTGCTCTAAACTCATAGTTAGCTTTTTTAGCTTCATCATTTACAATTCTTACAGTATCACTTGAATCATTTCCACCGATATAGAAGAAGTATCTGATATCATGTACTTTCATTACATCAAATAATCTTCTGCAATAATCTTCGTCTGGCTTAATTCTTGTAGAACATAAACCTGAAGATGGTGTCATTGCAACTTGCTCTAAGTTGTGAGTTGTTTCTCTTGTTAAGTCAACAAACTCTTCATTCATAATACCTTCCACACCATTAACAGCACCATAAACAGCTGTTACTTGTGGAAATTTTCTACTTTCTAAAACAGCACCTACCATAGATTGGTTAATTACTGCAGTTGGTCCACCACCTTGTGCGACCAATACTTTACCTCTTAATTCCATAAGAATCCTCCAATGTATATAATTTTTATTTTGATCTGATTTAGAGGGACAAAGTTGTCCCTATAGTGTTTTCTGTACCCACTATAGATTATATAAAGATTTATACTTGTTTGTCAAATATTCTACGTAATATTTACTGTCGAAACGTTTTCCTGTTGCTTCAACCATCAATTCGTCAGGTGTTTTAAGTGATCCGTATTGATGAATATGTTCTTTAAGCCAATTATTAACATTTTCGTAGTTGCCTTCTTCTAAATCTTTATCAAAATCAACAGCTTCTTTTAAGTAGTGAGCAAACTGTGATGCATAAGCACTACCAATTGAATAAGTAGGGAAATAGCCAAACAATCCAAATGACCAATGAACATCTTGTAAAACGCCAAGCTCATCATTTGGTACCTCTAAACCTAGATATTCTTTCACTTTTTCATTCCAAAGTGTCGGCAAATTATCTACGTTTACTTCTCCACTCATAATTGCTTTTTCAATTTCATATCTAATAATAATATGAAGAGAATATGTCAACTCATCTGCTTCTACTCTGATAAATGAATTCTCCACTTTGTTGATACCAGCATAAAAATCTTCTACCGTTACATCAGAAAGTTCATTAGGGAAAAATTCTTTTAATGTTGGATAATAATGATTCCAAAATGCTTTTGATCTGCAAATGATATTTTCATAAGTTCTAGATTGTGATTCATGTATCCCAGATGAAACACCTGTATCCAATCCTGTAAACTCAAATTTAGGATTGATATTTTGTTCATAGATGGCGTGTCCACCTTCATGTGCTGCACTAAATACTGAAGAGGTCATTAGATTTTCAAAATATCTAACCGTTAATCTAACATCATTAACGTTAAGACCATTGGTAAAAGGATGGACACTTTCTTTTACTTCACCAGCATCATAATCAAATCCTAAATCATCCATTAATTTAATACAGAACTCCTTTTGTTTGTCTACTGGAAATGACTCTGTTAAAAATGATGTATTGTATGGTAATTCAGTTGCTGTAATCTCTTTAACCAATGGAACGATATGTTTCTTTAAGTTATCAAAGTATTCATCAAGTATCTCTACTGACATGCCTTCTTCATAGTCATCTAACAATGGATTGTATGGATGTCCTTCAAATCCTCTATAGTTAACAAATTTCTTTTGATACTCAATTATCTCTCCTAAAATATCTTTAAACATAGAATAATCTTGAGCCTCTTTTGCTTCTTCCCAAATAATTTGCGACTTGGCTTGAAGTTCAGCATAAGCTCTAGCTTCCTCTTTAGGAATCTTCATATTCTTGTCGTATTCTTTCTTATGTAAAACATACATACGTTTTATTACTTCATCAACTTCATCTAAATTTGAACCAATAACGTCTAAACAAGTTTTCATATCATCGCTTGTTTGGATTTCAAAAGCTTTCATTGTAAAGATACCGATAGCTTTCGCTCTATAACCCATTCCCTTTTTACTGCCACCTGTAGACATATCCCAGTTTATCAAACTGCCGGCAATATGATACGCTGATAATGTTTCTTGTAATGATTTAAATTGTTCTACTTGTTTTTCTAAATTCATAATCTACCTCCGTACTAAGTTATATCCCATTTCAGAGTAATTATAACATATATTTTTTTAGGATTGAGAAATCGTAAACTCTGTGATATACTTTAACAAGTTAAAATTAGAATACGAGGTGTAAGAATGGCAATTTTTCAAAAATGGTTAGATTTAACCGATCAAGAGTTTACTCAAGAAGAGTATAACAAGTTCTGGCAAGATTATTTTTTAAAGGAACAAAAGAACTACGAAACAATCATCGAAACTAAGAACAC
>Ga0209272_10000906_pt1 | contig 20428 bp, 19 predicted proteins | sample tdDd002_FD_187125 | JGI IMG/M metagenome (GOLD analysis project Ga0209272, IMG submission 187125) | Marine sediment microbial communities from the Atlantic coast under amendment with organic carbon and nitrate - tdDd00.2 (SPAdes)... | ecosystem: Environmental > Aquatic > Marine > Coastal >... | reverse complement strand
TACGAGAGTAACGTGCGTTACCGTCAACCGTAACACTCGGCATGGTATTCAATACGTCTTTAATATCCGACGCTTGTTTGAGCTCTAACGTTTCAGCGTTAATCTCAGTTTGAACAAGTTGATCAAGGGCAGAACCGACAACAACGATATTTTCATCGGAAGCGTGAGCAGCAAAAGAGGCAATGGCAACGGTGATGGCTGCTGATAGTGACTTTAGTTTCATAATACTACTTATATTTTATAAACAACAACGTGGTTCGAAGCATAATACATAGCATTAATGATAATTAATCTCATTTACATTCTTTACGTTAATGAGTGATTTGTTTTTATTCAGGGTGAGGATTGTATCGCCATAAAAAGGGGCAACAGAAAAGAGCAAGAAAGTGCGAAGTTATCAGGTAAGCATCAAAATCTGAGACCTCTTGTTTGTATAAAGCCCTACCGAAAAAGTGTGATTTCACCAAGCAAAGATATGAAAGTGATCGTGTATTCGATATCCAACTCGATTAGCATGGATTTTTTAACATCCTGTCACATTTATAGAACCTATGTTTGGATTAAAACGAATCAAATCAGAAAATGAGGCGCTAAAGCAAGAGTTAGCAGATCTCAAACAGAAGTACCAAACTGACGTTGCCGCTCTGGAAAATCAGCTCCAAGAGGCTCAGCAGCTTGTTCGTTCCTCTCAGCAGGAACACCACAATAGTGATGAGTTGATGTCGAGCAGTTTGAAAGGTGGAGATATGCTCCAAACCATTCGAACAGAGATGGTGGAGAGTGCGCAATCTATGGCGCATGAAAACCAAGAGCTGCAACAACTGGATGAGATGTTTAAGCAAACCCATCAAGCACTTGCTCGCCTTGATAATCGAGCAGTGAAGATCAGCACGCAAGCCTCTCAAAGTATTGAATCTGTACAAATATTAGATAACACCGCCACTTCTATCTCCCACCTTGTATCTACTATTCAAGAGATTTCTGACCAAACCAACTTGCTTGCTCTAAATGCCGCTATTGAAGCCGCACGAGCTGGTGAAGCTGGACGTGGATTTGCTGTGGTCGCCGACGAGGTCAGAGGCCTTGCCGGTAAAGCCAGCGAAGCTAGTGAACAGATTGATTCTTTGGTGAATCAAGTACTCACCCAAGTAAACGCAATTAAAGCCTCTATTGATGAGAACCAAGCTTGTGCCGAGGAAGCGTCTGCTTCTTCTGCGCAGATTGGCTCTATTGTCAACGAAGTGGTCGTGAAATCGGAACACATGAAGCAAGTGATTCATATTGCTTCAACGCGTGCCTTCTTAGATACGGTCAAGCTCGACCACGCAATTTGGAAGAACAATATCTATCGCCTACTACAAAAAGGGGCGTTTGGTGAAACCGTTAATAGCCACTCTGAGTGTCGCTTGGGTCAATGGTACTACCGTGGCGATGGCAAGGCTTACAGCCACTTAAGAAGCTATGCATTGCTTGAAGAACCACACAAAGGCGTGCATGACGGTGGACGTGAAGCGATGAGCCAAGCCAAATCTGGCAACATGGCAGCGATGGTGACTGCAATTCACGCCATGGAAGACGCCAGCGAACAAGTGGTGGTGCAAATCGATCGCTTGATGGATGAGATTATCGCGAGTTAATTACAATACTTGTTCTTCCTCCCTTCTCATAGAGTAAAGGGAGGAAGTAAAGCTTACCTTCCCTATCATCCCTTATCCATTCTTTGGCAATTGCGTCTCAAGCCACTCAATAAATGCCGCGTTCTTTGGTCTGTGTTGTTGCCCATTCAAGCATATTAAATCATAGCCTCGATCAGCATTGACGCGCTCAAATGGCGCCACCAACTCTCCACTCTCAAGGCTAGTTTTCACCAAAGACTCACGAGCAATCCCTAGCCCCATTCCGTTCTTAGCTGCCGTCATTGCCATGTCAGCATGATTAAACAAATAGGTTTTATCCATTACATTAAGCGAATTCAACGCCGAACTGGTTTGTTTATCTAGCCACATTACCCACTCTTGATTGGGCTCACTCGCCTCTAATGATTCAGAGCAATGAATAAAAGTCACGCCAGCCAGTTGCTCAAGCAACGGCATTTGATCGGTGAAATGTTCATGAAAGTATTTAGGGCTACAAACTGGCAGCAACACTTCATCAAATAAGCGTTGATGGTAGAAGCCCGGATGTTCACTATCGCTGTAATAAATCGCGATATCGACCGGTTCATGTTGAAAGTCCAAACGACTCGCCTTCACCCTAAGTTTAATATTGAGATGCGGATACAAACGTTGAAAATCTGGCAACCTTGGTAAAAGCCAACTCTGGGCAAATGTTGGTGCTGCACCAATGTACAACTCCCCTCTCAACTCATTAAACTTAATATCTTCAAGCTCAGAGAATATAACCTCGAACGATTGGTTAAGTGCATGCAGTAATCGATCGCCTTCTTTAGTCAATTCTAACCGCCTTGTCATGCGCACAAACAAACTAAAACCTAACTGCTCTTCCAGCGACTTGATTCGCTGACTCACCGCTCCTTGGGTAATAAATAACTCTTCCGCAGCTTTGGTAAAGCTAAGGAATTTACCTGCAATAGCGAAAGTGTACATATTGGAGAGCATCTGCTGTTTTCTGTCCATCACTCGACCTTTCATAAATTAGCTGTACTAATCCATAGCAAGATTTTTTTGGTTTGTATAGCCCACTTGGATGCTTTTAAATCACATTGTCTTATCCATAACGAGTGACATCACCATGAAAAAGAATCTAAAAATTACCATCATTGGCGCAGGCTCTAGCTACACACCTGAGCTGATTGAAGGTTTAATCAAGCGAAATTATGAGCTACCTATTGGCGAACTTTGGTTAGTTGATATTGAGGATGGTGCAGAGAAAGTCAGCATTATCGGAGACCTAACTCGCCGTATGCTGGCAAAAAATAATATGTCTCACATTGATGTGCACGTAACGCTTGATCGCACACCAGCTCTGAAAGACGCAGACTTTGTATGTTCTCAGTTTCGTGCAGGTTGCTTAGAAGGTCGAATCCGTGATGAGCGCATCTCGCTAAAGTACGGCATGATCGGTCAAGAAACCAACGGATTAGGTGGTTTTGCCAACGCCTGCCGCACCATTCCTATCGCACTAGAAATCTGTAAAGAAATGGAAGAATTGTGTCCAGACGCTTGGTTGCTGAACTTTACCAACCCTTCAGGCATGGTGACAGAAGCGATTCTCAAACACACCAAAGTAAAAGCGGTCGGGTTATGTAATGTACCAGTGATCATGCAAAAAGGCATCGCACAAATGCTAGGTGCCAATGAGCAAGAATTTGTACTGCAAGTTGCGGGCTTAAACCACTTTATCTGGGCGCGTCAGATCCTGCATGAAGGTCGCGATAAGTTGCAAGAAGTGGTGGAAGAGATCCTATCTGGCAACGATCCTTTGGTGCCTCAAAACATTCCTCCATTCGATTGGCCACAAGAGCTGCTGCGTAATATGGGTATGATCCCGTGTGCTTACCTGCGCTATTACTACACCAGCGAAGACATCATGAGCCAAGAGATTGAAGAAGCAAATGGCGAAGGTACACGCGGTGAAGTGGTCAAAGCCATGGAGAAGCGTCTCTTCGACATCTACCGTAATCCAGAGCTAAACGAGAAACCAAAAGAGCTCGAAAAGCGTGGCGGTCAATACTACTCCGAGGCTGCCTGCGAGCTGATGAGCTCTATCTACAACGATAAGCGCACAATCATGCACGTGAACACTCGCAACAACGGTGCCATTGCTGGCTTACCAGACGATTGCGCAGTGGAAGTCAGCTGCATGATTACCAAAGCGGGACCGGTGGCTCTAAACGTCGCACCATTCCCAAGCGATACGCTGCGTCTAATCCAATTAATGAAAGATTTTGAATCGTTAACAGTAGAAGCGGCAGTCACAGGCGACCGCAATGCTGCGCACCGAGCTTTGATTCTAAACCCGTTAGTGACCACAGGCACAATTCTAGAGAAAGCACTAGAAGAGACGATTGAAGCAAACCTCGATTACATGCCGCAGTTTCGTTAATTCTTACTAAAACGCAAGAGGGATGGTTAATGCCATCCCTCTCTGCATGCCTAATTAATCGGTAGATACACTTCCGTCAGTAAATCACACTCATTCACCTCGTGAACAAAGTTTAAGTACTTAAAGAAGCATGGGTATTCTCGCAGTGTTTCACCGCTTTCCGGTAACCATGTTTGGTAAAGGTAACGAATAGAATCCCCTATAGAGTGATGGCTGCCTTTATGTGTTACGACAGCACAGCGTCCACCTTGAATTGTTCCTGATTGCACACCAAAGGTATTTTCTGGTACCGCTCCTTGATGCGAGCCAGCAATATCAAATCGAAACTCCTCTTCCGGCGTGTCGTTCGGATCAGAATAAGGAATACCAAATGTCTCGCTCGATTTAATTGGCGAGAGTCCGCTACTTTTTCTCCAAGCAATAAACTTGGCTGAGCTTTCATAAACTAATTCAGGGCTACCTTTATGCGTGAGAAAAGCAATATCTCTCTGCGCAAAGTCGATGATTCTGACGTCCATAGGATTTTCTCCAATCATTGGCGATTTAAACTCTAATTGTTTGTGCCAAACCTTCCAATCTGGCTGCTTCCTAAACTGAGTAGGTGTCTGACCAAATAACCTTGAAAAGGCTCTAGAAAAAGCTTCAAGACTTTCAAAGCTTGCTTCAAACGCTATGTCAGTAACACTCACTTGAGGCTCAAATGCCAAGCGAAACGAAGCTCGTTTCATACGTGATAGCAGCACATATTGCATGATGCTGATACCTGTAAAGGATTTGAAAATACGGTGAAAGTGATACTTGGAACAGGCCGCAACGACACTCAAGGATTCCAGTGTTAAGACTTCATCCAAATGTTCATCGATAAAATCACAAACGGCTTTAATCCGTTTTTGTTGAAGTATTGCGGCATTCATTTTCATTATTGTCTCAGTTAGAAAGTGGGAAGAATCATACCGACCATAAAATCACTTCGCCTGATTGAAATTGCGCAGTTACGAGATGACTAACCCAATCATAGTGAGTCTTCCCATCACACCACAAGACGCATTGCCCTAAACGGGCTGACTCAGCATAAACACCACCACTAACGCTAGGCTGCTGCCCATGCATCGGTTTACCCACACTACCTTTTGTGGTGACTGAATAAAGCGGTTCAATACAGTGCCAAAGTACGCCCACGCAAACATCCCCAACACACCAGTTCCCACCATTACGCTGATAATGATCACCACCTGAGTCAGGTAATCATTGTTTGGCGAGATAAATTGAGAGAACACCGTCAGTGACGCAACCCAACTTTTCGGATTGAGAATTTGCACCCAAACGCCAGATAAAAAGCCAGACTTTTTCGCATTCGAATCATTGTCGAGTTCCATTGTGGCAATCGACCAAGCGAGATACAGCAGGTAGGCTGCACCAATCCACTTCAACGCTGTGTACAAATCTGGGTAAAGGGTAAACAAACTGACAAGCCCCACACTTGCACCAACCAACATGATGATCACCCCGACTGCATTGCCCAATACAAATGGCACGGTCGCAGAAAAACCATATCGGCTAGAAATACCTAACAGCGCGACGTTGCCTGCTCCCGGCGTTAAAGAAATAGAAACGGCAAACAACAAAAATGCCGCCAACAATTGAGCACTCATGCACTCTCTCCCAAAAAGTAATCAACAACTATGGGAACAGTCTAACGATTTGGGTAGAAAGAAAATTGCTATCTGCGCTACGATAAAGACCAACTTGAGCAGACTATTTCCAGAATAACCATGAAAAAGAAAGAATCCACCAACTTTGAATTAGATAGTACTGATTTCGCCATCCTTGACCATATTCAGAAAGATGGTCGCATGAGCAATTCTAAGCTTGCCGAGACTGTCAACCTGAGTGAAACACCCTGCTGGCGACGCTGGAAGAAAATGGAAGAGGAAGGTTACATTGAGGGTTACGCTGCAAAGCTGAACCGTAAAAAACTCGGTTTCCAAGTTTCTGGTTTTACTCTGGTTACCCTCGGCAGTCATGAGGTAGAAAACACCACGCCTTTTGAAGACTTTGTCGCAGAAACCGATTGGATCTTAATGTGTCACTGCATTGCAGGTAGCGCGGATTATATGGTGCAAGTGGTGGCTCGAGACTTAGACGAATACTTTGACCGCATCAGTGCTATTCGCCGCGTGAAAGGCATCAGCGCCATTCAATCCAACGTATCCGTAAAGGAAATTAAGAGTACTTTCCAGTTGCCGCTAGAGTAGTCATGACTCCAGACAAAGGGTGAACAGCTCACCCTTTGTCTTCATCACTGGTCAGAATTGATGTCGAGGCAAGAGAAATTCTGATAGGCAGTGTGGTTTATTATTTAAAACGGTAGTAGAAGCCTAAAATCACATCATAGCTCGCTTCATTTTCCATATCTTTAAGCATCAGATACGGCTCTAGGCCAGATTCTCCCATGTATCCTACATAGAATTCGTGGCTGACAAGATAGTTGTCTGACACTAGGTGGCCTGCTTTCACCACATCTCTAGTAATATCGTTTTGAGCGTAGTTTATGCCGGTGCGGTACACCAAATTGAGGTTTTTAATAGGTTGGTAGACAAACTTCGCTCTCGCACGGTACATACCGATGATGGTCTCGTTAACCACATCTTGTGTTGCCATTAAATCAAAGGTGGTCATAAAGTTTGGTAGAACAAGATAGTTAAGAGTTGCACCACCCCAAATTGCGCCTGCCTCGGTCTTAAAATCATCAGAAATGCCCAACTGCTTCGCAATAGCAGCGTAGTTGTCACCCATAGATTCATAGGCTAAACCGAAGTCAAACTCTGCACTCATTTTCTCAGACAAAGGCATACGATACTTACCGTAAGCCGTTGCGAGGTTGTACTCTAACCCTGCTGTCTCTTTATTGCCTTCAACACTAAAGATACCGGCAACAGAGTCCGTCATTTTCACTTCGGTCTCTAACTTGTAAATATCTCGGTTAACACCACTTTCAAGTCGAATGTAATCCGCCGCTGCAGCTTGGAAAGAGAGACCTAGTGCTGCGCACATCATCGTTTTTGTTAGTTTCATCTGCTTTATTCTTAATATTTGAATGTAGTTATGGGCATGACCGCTGCTACCAACGGTCATGGAAGTAAAATGGGTTGTAAGTTCTGTTATTTCTTGGCGCTGTAGCCTGTAAAGTCAGCCCCAGTTGGAATGTTTGGGTACTGATGCATTGAACGAGCAGTCTCAGCGATGATCTTGCCAATCGGCTGCACTAACCATGAGTGCTGGTAACCTTCATTGGCCCAGATTTCGTATTGTTCACCCGGATCACGCTCAAGGTCATAAATCAAAGGAAAGGTAAGCGTTTCAAATCGGCCATGAGTCTCATAGGCGACTTTAAAATGCATCTTGTAGTTGTTCCATTTCACCGCAAACAGCTCATCGTTCACGTACGTCAGAACATAGTTGCGGTTAGATATATCGCTGTTACCTAAAATGAACTCACTTTGATCGATCGAGTCGATAGGACGATCAGCTGGGATTTTGTCTTCGTTACCTGTCAAATGCGCTAAGGTGCTGAACCAGTCCAGATCAGAAATAATCTCATCGGTTACCTGTCCTGCCTCTACTTTGTTGCCGTAACGCACCACGGCCGGAGTACGCATTCCACCTTCAAAAGCGGTGCTTAAACCACCTCGCCATGGGCCATTACTACCTAAGGGCTCTTCACCTGGTTTTAAGATATTGCCTTCAACAACATTGCCTGAGCCGTTGTCGCCAGCAATGATGACGATGGTGTTATCCAGCTGACCACTTTGCTTTAAAGCCGTCATCAAACGACCGATATTATGATCGAGTTCGAGTTGTGTATCGGCGTAGGTACCTTTCTTCGACTTACCTTTAAACTCATCCGACACTGTGTATGGCGAATGGAAAGTAGTGAAGCCAACATAGGTATAGAAAGGTTTGTCTTGGCTGATGCTTTGGTTGATGAACTCAATGGTTTTATCCACCAGCTCAGCGTCCATTCCCTTTTTGGTGTCGAGATTAAACTCTTTCACTTTTTCAGGTTTGCCACCTTTGGTGCCTTGCCAAATGTAAGGAATCTCAGCAACACTTGGGTCGAAGTCTTTACTGCTGGTGTAACCTGCCTCATCCGATCCACCACGGTAGCCGTACCAATCGTCATAACCTTGATCGATTGGTAAGCGACCATCGACAGAGCCGATGTGCCACTTGCCATACAAAGCCGTTTTGTAACCATCGTCACTGAGCATTTCTGCAATGGTGTATTCCCAAGGCGCTAGACCATCAGCCGCATCTTTTAGAATTGGCACCTTGTAAGTACCTGAACGAATTGGAAGACGCCCCGTGTGCATTGCAGCTCGGCTTGGCGTGCATTGGTTTTGAACGTTATAGTTGAGGAAGCGGATTCCCTCTTCTGCCACTTTGTCAATCTCTGGGGTTGGGATTTGACCGCCTTGGCTAGAGATATCACCCCAGCCCCAGTTATCTACCATTAAGAACAGTACGTTTGGCTTCTCAGCAGCTTGGGCGGAATGAGCAACACCAAGCGCACTGGCGACAGAGAGCGCGACTATCTTTTTACGCATAGAGTTCTACCTTTCTAATTTAAGATTTGTTTGTTTTGAAATGACCGTGTTTCACTGGAAGCGAGTTAATTCGAAGGAGGTGGGCAAGTTTTTCATCTATATGACGGAAAAAGTCGTACCACCCTTCACACAAATAGTTGTGGCCACGCTCGCCTGTTGAAGACGAAATAATGCGATTTTTAGGGCACTCGCCGTAGCAAGCGAACAGATAAGGGCATGAGCAACATTGAGTCGTTAACGACTTGCTTTTGGCATAACCAAACGCTTGCTGATCGGCACTAAACGCCATCTCATCGAGTGATGATTGATGGATGTTTCCTGCCGAGTAATCTGGATAAACAAAGTGATCACAGCGATAGACATCACCGTTTGGCTCAATGGCTAAACCTTTTCCGCACAACTCGCCCAAGGTGCAGAGTGGATTTTGCTCTCCCATCCAAGTGGCAAACAGCGCCTCAAAATATTGCACATGGACACGGCCAACATCGTAGCGATACCACTCATCAAATACCGTTTTTAAGAACGCTCCCCAATCTTTGGCTTCAACAGACCAATGCTCGACAATTGAGTCTGGGTGAGCTGGCGACAAGCGAGGGTCGCCTTGCATACATTGGCTTGCTTGTGGTGATTGGGTACGAAACGTTTTTGGTTCGACAATCGGGATAAACTGAATCAGTGGCGATTGCACCACATCACGCAGGAAGCGGTACACTTCTAACGGTGATTGACTCGTCAGGCGATTCACGCAAGTTAATGTGCAAAATGGAACTTGATGTTTTTTAAGTAGATCAATGGCCACCATGACTTGCTGCCAAGTACCTCGGCCAGCACGGTTGGTGCGGTAGGTATTGTGGAGCATCTCGTCACCATCAATGCTGATGCCAACAAGAAACTGATGCTTTGCTAAGAATCGACACCACTCATCGGTAAGTAGCGTGCCATTGGTTTGCAGATCGTTCAGAACCTCTACACCTTTAGGGCAATACTTTTTCTGCAATCGGACGATAGTGCGAAAGTAATCTAACCCCAGCATGGTTGGCTCTCCACCCTGCCATGAGAAGTTCACTTGTGGAGCGTTATGGGCGGCAAAATACTGTTTGATGTACGCTTCTAGGCTCGCCTCATCCATTTGTTCGCATGCACCAGGACGCTCCGCCAACAATTCTGCTTTGCTTAGGTAATAGCAATATTGGCAATCAAGGTTGCACTTTGATCCAATAGGCTTTGCCATGACGTGTATGGTCTTTTTTACTTTGCGATTAAAGCACTGAGAAGTTAATAACATATTTTCGCCCTAGCAATAATTTAAAAAGCCAAAAAAAATTTATCAGGCCAAAGGTAATGAATAGGTATATCTTGACGAAAATGGTGGGGATATATAAGGAAAAACTGATTTTCCTCACAGGCAAATTAACTCTGATAATATTTTTGACAATTGAATTGGAGTGTATTTATGAACAAGACTCTCTTAATAGCAGGCTTAGTCGTTGCCTATGTAGGGTTGGGGATGCTCGTCTTCCCGTTTGAGTTTTTTGAATTCAACTCTGTTGTAACTTTCACATACTCAGCCGACAAGGCCAGCGAGTTTAGGGGAGTAGGCGTATTCATCTTACTTTGTGGCCTATTTATCACTTCTTGTTCACTACTCAACAAATGGTTGAACCATGCATATTTATTGTCACTGGCCATTTACTCCAGTTTTTCGGTGGGTCGAATTACCAGTTCCTTGATTTATGGCATTCCAAATAAAACTATTTCTCTCATATTAGGCGTTGAATTAATCATATTAATTTCCTGCCTAATTAGCTTTTCTAAATATAGAAAAAACAAAACTATTTAATTTTTTTCAATTAAATAAGACAACCTTAATTATCTCTATAGGTATTGAAGATGGACTATATCGATCTGGTCGATAATGCTCGTTTAGAGTTTGCATTTAGTATGACGTCTCACCATGTGTGGGTACCCATTTATCTAGGTGCCGCTTTAGTCGCAGCAATCCTCGAAACTCTCTATGTCACAACGGGTCGCATCGACTACAAAACATCCGCCATGTACATCAGCAAAATGCTGTTGCCAACCTTTATCGTGATCATCTTTTTAGGTATCGCGACTCCCCCATTTTCTGACGACTGGACCGTTTGGTGGAGCTACGTCAAAGTGCTCGACCCAGAAGACCTTACTGGCCGAATTCCGTCGACCTTAATCGTGGTGACTCTGATTGCGTTTATTACCAGCCAAGCGGGATGGAAACGACTTCCGCCTAAGATCCATGTGGTTGCTACTTGGGTTCTGCCGCTAATGCCAGCGATCGCTGAATCTTCTGCTATTGCAGTAAACGGATGGATGCACGCGCCTCACACTACATCATCATTCGATTTAGACACTATGATGTATGTTCGTGACAGCTTCTCCGCTTACTTCTTCCAGCCAATGACAGCACTACGTTTTGCCCATAACTTTGCGGCCACCTACATTGTCGGTATTGCTGCTGTGTTGAGCATGAGCTGCTACTTTTTACTTCGCAACAAACATGCTTTCTTCGTGCAAAAGACCGTACTTATTGCTTCAATCAGTGGTTTGATTTTTTCACTCTTCTTAGCAGTTGCAGGTGATGAACAAGGCAGAGCGGTGGCAGAAACTCAGCCGATGAAACTGGCTCAGCTTGAAGCCCTGTGGGAAACAGATGCAGACCCACATCTGGTGCTGTTTGCGATTCCTGATATGGAAGAGATGACCAACAAGTACGAGATTTCAGTCCCTTACATTCTTGGCTTTCTATTAGGTAGCGATGAAGAAAACCCAATTAAAGGCATTAAACAACTACTCGACGAGAACGAACAACGAGTACGCAGTGGTATGATCGCCTACCAAGCCATGCAGGAATTCCAGCAAGACCGCAGCAACCAAGAGGCCGAGCAACGTCTGCTTGCACACCATAAAGATCTTGGTTTTGCTTACCTGCTAGGTAAATACACCGACGACATTTTGTCAGCAACCGATGCTGATATAAAAAATGCCGCCAAAGATACCATGACAAATGTTAGCTTCTTGTTCTTTAGCTTCCGCATTATGGTTGGCCTGGGGATTTTGCTGACGGGCGTATTTGCTTACTGGTCAGTGAAAAGTTACAAAAACTCACTTGATACCGCTTCACCTTGGGTGATTAAGTTCTCGATGCTTGCACTCCCAATGGCGTTGGTGGCTTATTTGGTCGGTTGGGCGCTTTCTGAAGTTGGACGCCAACCTTGGATCATTTACGAAGTTCTCCCGACCTTTACCGGTGGTGGTAACTACCAAAACGGCCAGTCGGCTGGCTTCCCTATCGGCACACTCGTTACGATCACAACGGTGCTGTTCTCAAGCCTTAGTCTCTATATTGCTTGGCTGATTCGCCGTGGCCCGCAACTCACTGACAAGTAAGGATTCATTATGATTTGGTACATTGCGTTTTATACCACACTGATTGTCTCGGTCGTGCTAATCGCTAAAATTGATAAGCGCCACAACGAGCAAGATTAATAACAAAAAGGCCAAGCGTTCCCCCTGTCGCTTGGCCTTATTCGATCAATACTGCCTATAATTGATGTACAATAATCTCTGGTATTTTGGATGGCTGTAAAATACCAACCATCAGTTTTACTTGTTGAGCTATCATGCTGAGTACCAACTTTGATCTAAACCTCATTCGAGTCTTTCTTACCATCGCAGAAACTCAAAACATCACGACAGCAGCAAAGCGACTGGGGAAAACCCCAAGCGCTCTATCCAAAAGTTTGCAAAAGCTACGTGATGAAACGGGTGATCAATTGTTTGTCCGCAAATCTTCAGGCCTCTCACCAACGCCATACGCGGTTATGCTGGAACGAAAACTCAAAACGGTACAAAGCGATCTTCAAATGGCCTTTGCCAATGAAAAGTTTGATCCTAAAGAGTTTCAGGGTGAAATCGTGATTGCAGTTAATGCCGCTCTCCAGGATATTTTGCAACCAAATTTAATGCTAATGCTGGCAACTCATGCACCTAAAGCAACCTTTAGCTTCATCAATCGCCAAGCTTCTACTTACCGAGATTTGCTGTCAGAAAAAGTACAAGTTGCAATTGGATTTTGGAACGATATCTGCTCGAAAGAGATCAAACAAAAAGTGATTGGTGAAAATACATTCTCTTTATATGCAAGAAACTCTCATCCAGCGACCAACCTTAAAGAAGCACTACAATCACCGTTAGCAATACTGCGGGTGAATGGTTGGAACTCAGAATACACGAACTTCTCTCAGCACCTAACGCGTCAAGGTATCGCACATCGTATCCAGTACACATTTGAAGATCTGAACGCTTTCCTCAGCTGTATAGAGAATACTGATTGCATCACCCCTCTTCCTTATTTCCCGAAATTAAGAGGATTTAAGCACTTCGCACTCGATGAGTTCGAGTGCAACATAAAAATTGTTGCTTGCTATCCATCTAGCCACCGTGACGCGATGCTTTATCAATGGCTAGTGCCCATCATTGAGCAAGCCTACCAACAAAGTCACGCTCTTGATGCTAGCTAATTTTTCTATCGAAACGCGCCATCTCATCTCCCTCGTCGACCATTAACGCGAAACTGCTGTGGAGTGACATCAAAATAGGCTTTAAACGCTTTGATGTAGGAAGAGTCGTTTTGATACCCCACTTGATCGGCAATGCTTTGGATAGAAAGCTCTTCGTCCAGCAAAGAGAGCGAATAAATCAGCCGAATTTGTTGTCGCCAAAGTTGGAACGAGGTGTTGAACTCTTTGGAGAACAAGCGCGACAAAGTTCGCTCGGATGCACCGACTTTCTCTCCCCACTGTCTGAGTGACCAATCCAATGCTGGCGTGTCGGTCAGCGCTTCAAATATCAGCTTTAAGCGCCTGTCTTCTGGCAGCAGTAACTGAAAGGTCTGCACGTTATCTTTCATGATTTGATCATGCAACACGCCAAGCAATCGTGATACTTCCTCATCACTCACGAGCCCTTCGCACTGGCGGCGTATTTCCTGTAACAACTCGTTTAAGAACGGCGTGAGAGTGATGGTTCTAACTTGATGCTCGTACTCAGTACCAAACTTAGGGTTTAGATAGATACCGACAAATGTCGTATGGCTTAGCGCGATGGATTCATGTTGAATACCCGCAGGCACAAACAGCGCAGAGGTATGAGGCACAAGGTGTTGGTAGTGCTCGGTTTTGGTTTGCAATAGCCCTTTGATCGGGAAAATGACTTGATGCCACGTGTGTTGGTGCAGCGCATCAATGTAACCTTTCGGCATGTCGATGGTCTTAACCAAAGCTGGAGAGTGAGGATTGGCAGCCATCATCTCATTGGAGGTCATGACACCGGAGTGAGAATCGATTTGGCGGGTTGGCATCATTAACTGTCCTTACATCCCTACTCTGACACAAGTTCACTAGGCTATCATGCTCGGCAAAGTGAATGAAGCCGTGAGGTGCGACGTATGCGATATCAAGTTGAAATATCCAAAGAAAACCAACTCTTATTCAAAGTCGATATTGATAACATCAACCAAGACAAGTGCGAAGCATCGCTCGAAACCGTGTTGACCAAGTTCCCTAAAACAGATGGTTATCAACGCCATGTGTTGGTTTCAGATAGCGAAACACGCTACTTAAAAAGCACAGAAAAACGCATTGAACTACTGGCAGCGATCCCGGTATTCAAATCATTGGGTGAACGATAACGTGGTTTTGTCTCATGCAGTTTGGCAAAAGATAAGGAAAGAACATGAAGAAGTTAGGCGTAGTTAACAGCGTATTAGCAGGTAAAACCGTTGCCTTTGCACACGGTGCGAAAAGTGCGATTAACAAACAGGTTCTGCCGCAGCGTCAGCATGCAACAGAACTGGGTTTTACCAATGATGAACAAGGCGATCCACGCTTTCATGGTGGGATTCAAAAAGCCCTTCATATTTACCCAAGCGAGCACTATCCGGTTTGGCAACAAGAGTTGGGCGACAAAGCGATTTTCCAATCAGCTGGCGCGTTTGGTGAGAACTTAAGCTCAAGCGGTGTAACAGAAGCGTCCATTTGCTTGAAAGATAAAATTCGTATCGGCTCAACCTTATTGGAAGTGTCACAAGGGCGCATGCCTTGCTGGAAACTCAACGTCCGCTTCGAGCAAAACGACATGGCGAGAAGACTGCAAGACACGCTTCGAACAGGCTGGTACTTCCGAGTGTTACAAGAAGGCGATATCGGTGCAGGTGACGAGATTATTCTGTGCGAAAGACCTTACCCAGACTGGTCTCTGGCTCGCATCATGGGCGCAGTATTTACTGGTTGCCTAGATAAAACAGAGCTAAGCCAACTGGCGGAACTTCCATTAGTTGAATCTTGGGGCAAGCTCGTCGAACGCCGCTTAGAAACAGGCGAAGTAGAAGATTGGGAAATGCGTTTGGTTGGTCCGACTGCGGGTTAATTCCCTTCCTCTTTTCACTAAAAATACCAGTTTTAAAAGCCACACACCTGAGAAAGTAAGGTTCGTGGCTTTTTTGCTTATTTGGCGTCAGGTCAGCCTGCCTTGGAAAGGTTTAATGCTAATCCAGGGTTGACGGTTCATAGATCATTTCTGAAATGGCATTTATATGTATATCGTGTGGTTTAGTTTTTTTAAACCGCATCAATTATACGCCGCTAAAAGTTATCAATACCATAAGACGAAAGCTTCGCATACAACTCTTCGACTTTATTTGGGTCATCGGATACACCCTTAATCAAGTTGATTATCAGCAGCCCTATATAAAACTGTGAAAATACAAATATTAATAAGCAGGTCATAGACGAAAGTTGACATAAGCCCGCTTGGGTCTTGATCTGAATACCTAAAGTACGGGTACAGGTATAAAGCAATCACAAACCCAATAGAGGAGTAAGCCAGAAACAACAACTGTTTACGAGTAAAAAAAGATTCGCCTTTGAAGATAGAAAAAAGTGCTACCAGTACAAAGTAACCAACAAAGACACTGATCGCCTGCAACCCTTTCTCGATGAGATCTCCAACATACTGATAACCACTAACCGCGGATAATGACACTGTAATCAGTAAGAAAATGACTATTGATAGTTTTTTCTCGATTTTTTTCACATATCCCTCCTAAAAATATGACTATAACACGTTAAAAACCAAGGCAAGAATTTGCCCAAAGCTTGATCATGTAAGCAAGTTCTTGCCCATCATCGGCAGGAGGGACCTCCTAGGCATTACTACTTTGTTACCTGTAATAGCACGTCTCTTTAACCAGTGCACGATAAGAAAGGAAACTGGGGAAAGTCATGAAGTGTCTTAGCCGTAAAAACCAGTTTAATCAATATAATCGCTAAACCTGTCACCATCATTACACTTCCATACGCTCTGCTGATAGAGGATTACAAATCAATTTTGTACAGTGTTCAAAATTAAATAATTAGGACAGAATAATGAACAAAACACTTATCGCATTATTAACGCTAACTGCAGCAGGTACGGCAACAGCGGGTGACACTTACATTCGTAACGGTAACATCTACAACAACGAAGGCGGCTGGATGGTTGAAGCTGGCGTGGTACACGCGAGCGATCTTTTCAAAGACCAAAAACACAACACTGCACCAGTCCTAAATGGTGGCTACCACGGTGAAGACTTCAACGCAGATTTAGGCGGTATCAACTACCGTTTCCTTGGAAACAACGATGAACTACTGAACATGAGCGCTTACGTGGTAGGTAGCGGTGTACCTCGTGATAGTGATGTAGCTAAGAGCCTAATAGGTACTAAACGACGCGATATCGCGATCGATCTAGGTTTGAACGCAGATTTCAGACTTGATCCAAACAACGTGATCTCAACTTACCTACAACATGATGTATCAGGCGCTTACAAAGGCTTCCAAGGTGGTGCTACTTACTTCCATATCATGAATATCGGTAATGTTGATTTCGTACCATTTGCGAGCGTGTCTTACCAAAGCAAAGATTACGTTGATTACTACTTCGGTGTAACAGACAAAGAAGCACGTGCAAACCGCAAAGCATACACAGGCGACGCAACCGTAAACTACGGTTTAGGTTACAAACTGGTAGTGCCAATCACTGAACACTGGCAAATCAGCCAAGTATCACAATACACACGTCTAGGTAGCGGCATCAGCGATTCTTCTATCGTAGACAGTGCAAATCAATGGGCAGTAGGCGCGACAGTTTCTTACAACTTCTAAGCAATCCCCCCTATTTATACACACACTCCATTTAATTAAAAAGCCATCATTACGATGGCTTTTTGTTTATTCATTTTGCTCACTTAGCTTTAGGCGCTTGGCGTTTCGGCTTGCCTTGGAACTGCTTAATGCTCTTTTTGGCATTGGTTCGACGATTGGCTTTTTTATCACGTGGGGCGCGTTTGCTTTCGCCTGTTGATGGCTTATCCGTAACTGGGAAACCTTCAAGATCTTGCGTTGGCAATTCACGTTGAGTCAGGTTACGGATCGCGGTAAGCGCTTCGGCTTCGCCATGGCAGACCAGCGACATTGCGACACCTTGCTCGCCTGCACGGGCTGTACGTCCAACTCGGTGAACGTAAGTCTCTGCGTGCATTGGCAACTCAAAGTTAATCACCACGGGCAGTTGTTCAATATGAATACCGCGCGCCAACAAATCGGTGGCGATCAATACCTGTGTTTGCCCCGACTTAAACTGCGCCAACGCTTCTTCTCGCTCTGCTTGGCTCTTATTGCCGTGCAACGCATTGGTTGAGATTCCAGCTTTACTGAGTTTTTTCGCTAGACCATCGGCATTCTCTTTGGCGCCTATAAATACCAATACCTGCGTCCACGTATTTTGCTTGATCAGTTCAATCAACGCTTTGGTTTTGCTGCCTTTGTTGACGAGATACAGCGTTTCGGCAATATCTTGATTGGTGCTATTTTCTTGATGCGCTGCTACTTGTTTTGGTGCGTGCATGAGCTGCTTGGCTTTGCCCCTCAACTCATCAGAAAACGTTGCTGAGAACATCGCGGTTTGACGCTGGTTTGAAATCTGCCCTGCAATATTTTGCACGTCAAGCCAAAAGCCCATATCCAACAAGCGGTCCGCTTCATCCAACACTAGGTAATGAATATTACTCAGGTCCAAACCGTTGTTCGCCAGATCAACTAAACGACCTGTTGTCGCCACAAGAATTTTAGGGTCTGCCGCAAGTGCTTGTAGTTGCGGCTCTTTATCCACGCCACCACACAAACACACTGCGTTGAGGCCAATAGCTTGACCAACTTGGTTAATCGCCTCGCTCACTTGTGTCGCTAGTTCACGTGTAGGTACTAAAATCAGAGCTTTTTGCTCTGGATTTACACTTAGCTTTTCCAACAAAGGCAAACCATACGCAAGGGTTTTTCCGCTGCCCGTGTTTGCTAATGCCAACACGTCTTTACCACTGAGTAGCTCAGGAATAGCCAAAGCCTGAATATCGGTTGGCTTCTTAAAGTCTTTTGGCAGTGCGTGAATCAGCTCAGAACTCAAAGAGAGAGTAGAAAATGGCATTAGCTTAACCTTGTGCTTTTAGTTGAAGAGGCAGTAAAACAATATAGATGCAGTAAATCGCAGGCGCGGACTTTACCACAATCTTTTCGATGAACCACCCTCTTTGCATCTTAGTATCATTCGCCCAGAAGGTGGATGAAACACCGTTTGTTTGTCAAAAGAACTCAGCTCGTTGGTTTTCCCGATAGGAGGAAGCTAACTAAGAATTGATCCCTTTCATGCCTTCTTCTGTATATCTCGCTCCCGCGGGACGAAAGCTCTCTAGAGCCAACTCTATTTGAAGCAAATCTTCTCGGGTAAGAAAGACATTGGACGCACCTAAATTATCGACGATGTGAGCCATTTTTTTCGTTCCTGGAATAGGAACAATATCCTTACCTTGAGCCAATAGCCAAGCCAGAGCAATTTGGGCCGGAGAACACGACTTATTTTGCGCTATTTGAGCCACGATATTAGATAGCGGGCGGTTCGCCTTTAAATTACCTTCTGTGAATCTTGGTAATGTACTTCGCGCATCCCCTTCAGAAAAGTCACGATCAGAGTGAAAACGCCCCGTTAAAAAACCGCGCCCCAGCGGAGAGTAAGGGACAAAACCAACGCCTAATTCTCGACATGTGGGCAAGATTTCACGTTCCACATCTCGCGTCCACAGCGAGTACTCGGTTTGCAAAGCAGTCACAGGGTGGACTGCATGCGCTTTTCTGAGCGTCGTCGAGTTGACTTCAGAGAGACCAATGTGGGCAATTTTTCCTTCAGTAACTAATTCTGCGAGCGTTTGCATGACCACTTCAATTGGTGTAGTCGAATCTAAACGATGGATATAGTACAGATCGATGCATTCAACACCTAAGTGACGAAGAGAATTTTCACATGCTCTTCGGATATAAGCTGGACTATTGTCGATACGTCGTTCGTACTCTCCTGGTCGACGAACAATGCCACATTTTGTTGCTACCTTTACATCCGAACGATGATGTTTAAGAAAACGGCCAATCAGCTCTTCATTGTGAGAATTACCGTAAGTATCCGCCGTATCGAAAAAGTTGCATCCTAAATCCACGGCTTTATGAAGTACTTTTAATGATTCTTCATCGTCTGTTGGTCCGTAGAATTCACTCATGCCCATGCAGCCTAAACCAATTTCTGAAACTTCCAAGCCATTACCTAATATGCGCTTATCCATTTTTTTTCCTCTAGCTTTGTTATTCGCATATCAGTATATTTTCCAAAAGTGGAGTGACACATGGCCAATAATTGCAATCAGATTTCCGATATCGGAAACAAAGAGAAATCGAATCATTTAAATTGGGATGATGCCAAGATATTTTTAGGCATCGCAAGAGAGGGAACGCTGAGCGGCGCATCGAAATCGCTAAGGCTCGGAATCGCAACAGTATCACGACGATTAGAGCGATTAGAAAGCGCGATAGGCCTAAAATTATTTACCAGGGACCAACTTGGTTATAAGTTGACCGACGAAGGAATGGCGCTCATCGCTCAAGCCGAAGCTCTAGAACAGGCTGGTTATGCCTTCAGTGCGGCTGCTCAAGTTAATGACCAAGATGTTAGAGGCCACGTTCGTCTCGCCACTGCTCAAGGACTTGCCGATCATTTTATTATTCCTGCACTACCCCAGTTTCTGGCAAACCACCCAAACCTAACGATAGAAGTAGTAACCAGTGTATCTACCGTTAACTTACACAGGCACGATGCAGACATAGCATTGAGAATGGTTCGTCCAGAACGAGGGAACGTCAGTATCCAAAAATTAGGTGAGCTCGGCTTTGGCATTTATGCATCACAGAGTTATCTAAAAAATAGGAAGAAGAATCAGCAAAGCGGCTCATTTGAGAACGATGATTTTATTGGTTGGTCAGAGACACTACAGCACCTGCCAGCGGCACAATGGCTAGAAAGGACGATGCGAGGAAAGCCTTGTAGGCTTATTACGAGCAACCTATCTGCACAATTCAGCGCGGTAGCGGCTGGGCTCGGTATGGCAGTACTTCCTCATTTTATCGCTCAACCTAAAGAATTAACATGTGTAGAAAGGGATATTGGCTGTGATCAAGCCATTTGGTTGGCAATTCACTCCGACCTTTCCCACTCAAGAAGGGTGAGAACCGTAGCCGACTTTCTACACAAGCTTGTTAAAGAAAACAAAGACTTTCTTGAAAGTGGTAACCTTGAAATCAGAACAT
>Ga0209272_10000905_pt1 | contig 20439 bp, 19 predicted proteins | sample tdDd002_FD_187125 | JGI IMG/M metagenome (GOLD analysis project Ga0209272, IMG submission 187125) | Marine sediment microbial communities from the Atlantic coast under amendment with organic carbon and nitrate - tdDd00.2 (SPAdes)... | ecosystem: Environmental > Aquatic > Marine > Coastal >... | reverse complement strand
CGTATCAGAGCTAAAAAACGAAACGGTTTTCTTTGAAGCTCCTGTTCTAATAAATAATAAGTCTTATATTAGACTCACTACACCTATCAATAATTTAAACAATGAACATATTGGCTACAATATTGTTTACTTCCCGACTGTAAAACTTGAACAATTGGTCTACCGTAAACTTAATAAAGACACCCGTCTTGATTTATTTACCAGAAATGAAGACATTCAAATTATCATAGAGTTTAATAGTATTCCCGTGAACTACCCATCAATTTTGGAGTATGTTCAGAAAATGGATTTAAACAGTTTATCTTCAAGTGGTACTTTTGTTGAAGTAGACAACCAGGCACTAGCGGTGGTACCAGTTATCGGTACACCTTGGTTTGTTAAAAACTCTGAGCCATTAATCGATATATACGATGCAATTCTAGCTATGTTATACCCAGTCTTGTCTCTTGTGTTTATCCTTGTAGGGATTGCTATATTTACATCTTGGAGAATTATTGTGACGTCTATGCATGAAGTTAACAGCTATCAAGAACAACTTGAAGTCTCTAACAAAAGTTTAAGCCTATCTCTTACAGAGCTTAAAAACACGCAGGAACAACTCATTCGTCGAGAAACCCTCGCTGCACTGGGTGAACTGGTTGGAGGACTTATGCATGAACTGAATACACCTATAGGCAATGCCATAACATCACTTAGTTTTCTAGACAAGGAAGTTAAATCCATGGTAGATCCTACACATGAAGATGTAAGCACTTATCAAGAAGCATATTCAATTACACAATCGAATCTAAAAAAAGCTACCTCAAATATTGAGACCTTTAGAATCCTTAATATGGATCAAGCCACACTTGAAATGCGTAGGATCAACATAAATGACTATATCCATGAAATTATTCACAGTCTAAAGCCCAAACTTAAACACACCCATCACCAAGTTATAGTAGGTTGTGATCCTGATCTTTATGTGGCTACAACACCTGGTATACTCTCACAAATCTTGACCAACTTAATTATAAATGCCATTACCCATGGGTTTGAAACTATTCCTGTAGGCCACATCCATATAGACGTTACGAAAGAGGGTTCAACACTCACAGTTCTATTCCAAGATGATGGTCTTGGTATACCTGCTGAAAACTTAGATCACATATTCCAACCCTATTTCACTACTAAACGGCACAAAGGTGGAACCGGTTTAGGACTTCACATTGTTTATTCATTGGTTACAACACACCTAGACGGTACCATTTCCATCCATAGTGAAGTGGGTAAAGGCACCCAGTTTGAAATCCAGTTTCCTGTTGGATAGATAATTAGTAATGAAAGTCTGTTAATGGACACAAACATAAAAAATCCGCCCAATGGGCGGATTTTATAATATATACCACTTAAAAATCATGACTTTCTAGTGCTTCTTCTCTTTTGTTTGCTTTATTTAGCAAACTTCCTTTGTTAACAACGAATCTGATATGCTTACCAGAGCCAATTTGGCCTACTTCATCAAAAGCTTCCATAGAGAGTTTCACCATGTTTTCTGTCGCTTCGTCGATCGTAACCTTCACCGTCACAGTTTCACCAAGTGTTGTTGGCTTTTCATGATCGGCGTGTACGGACTTGCCTACAGTGATGAAACCTTCTGGCAGCTGCTGATCCAATAGTCTTGCACTCGCCTCGATCATCATAGCAACAAGGCTTGGAGTCGCAAATAGGTTTTCCAGTTGCCCGCTTCCGTAATTCAGTGCAGTGTCCGCTTCTGTGACATGCTTTTGAATTGTGAACGATTCACCGATATTGAATTTAGGAGTTTGAATCATCTAATCACCGCCTTCTTAAGATCTCAGGAGGTCAGATCATAAGTAGGATTCCGTCCTTTACTTCCAACCTCTGGTTATTATATATGTACACTTGTCAGCGGTTAATTATTCATGTATACACAACGAAAACCGCAGAAATTAAATCTCTGCGGTTTACTTATTCAAATTATAAAGGTTAAATCCTCTTAATCCATAATCTTTTTCACTTCAAATCCTAAGTAGTCACACGATGTTAAAATATACTCAACACCATTATGAAGCCCTTTTAGACCCGACTCAAAAGAATAACTAGAGTGTAAATGTCCATAAATTACTTTTTTTACACCATAAGATTCATAAATTTCTATAAATCCTGAAGGCTCTCGGCTTTCATTGGTTGGTGGATAATGGGTCATCACCACTATTTTATCGTGTCCAGCGTCTTTTGCAGCGTCAAGTGATAACTTTAATCGAAGCAATTCTCGCTCATAAATTTTTTGGTCATTTTCCTCAAACTTATTAGGGTTTGGACACAACCATCCCCTCGTGCCACAAATAGCATAACTTTCACCATTTGATTCATACACGTAAAAGTTATTCTGGAGAAAATCCATATTTTCATGTAATGCCTGTAACTTAGATAGGGAAGACCACCAATAATCATGATTCCCTCTAAGCAAAATCTTACGGCCTGGCAGATTATGAATCCACTCAAGGTCAACACGGGCCTGGTCCAGTTTCATCGCCCAAGAAATGTCTCCGGGGATGAGCACTGTGTCTGACTCACTTACCTGTTCTAACCAGCTTTTTTTTATTTTTTCTTCATAGTTGCTCCAATGTTCACCAAACACATCCATAGGTTTATCTGATGAAAAGCTAAGATGAAGATCTCCAATTGCATATAATGCCATAATTCACCTGCTCACTGCTTTATCAACTAAGGCATACACTTGTGCCCTGTAACATAACCCTAGTTGTTCCTATACAATAATCAACCCGGTGGCCCATTGGGTCACCGGGTCCTCACATTTTTATCTGATTTAAAATCTACTCTTATTCTTCTTCGTTATTAAAAATTTGATATCTTGGCATAACTGCTTTGATATCTGCAAGAAGGTCCGCTAGGTCGTCTACAGATGTAGTGTCCCATATTTCGTCGAAACGCTCTTGGAAGGTATATGCCAAGTCCTGTTGTCCTGCTATATGTAGTAATTGAATATTATTGGTTATGTCAAATACAATATTGGACTTTTCTTCAAACATGAGCTGGGCGTTGATGATTTCATTTCTGATTTCTGTCATTTCCTCATCTAAGTTAGATGCCGCTTCAGCTGATTTTTTTAGCCTATGCATAACACTCTCAGGAATATTGTCTCTAAACTTATAGTTCAGTGAGTGTTCAATGGTTGCCCAAAAATTCATGGCTAACGTTCGAATCTGAATCTCTGCTAAAATAGACTGTTCTCCAAGGGCTGTTTGAACCGGATACTGAATAATGACATGGTAACTTTTATAACCACTGCCTTTTGGATTCGAAATATAATCCTTTTCATATACAATTCTCAGGTCTTTGCCATCTCTTGTACGGATGTGGTCAACAACCTTATATATGTCATCTTTAAACTGACACATAATACGTATGCCAGCAATATCTTCCATCAATTCTTCTATTTTGTCTTCAGGAATATTTCGTCGTTTAGATTTCTCAAGTATACTTGAAATTTTCTTTACACGACCTGTGACAAACTCTATCGGAGAATATTCACTCACATCACGATACTGCTTTCTAATTGCCTTAAATTTTATTTTAAGCTCTTCAACAGCTTGTTCGTATGGTATAAGTACCTTCTTCCATTCCCTGATTTGATTCACACTAATTCCCCCTGTTCAGACACTGCGGTCCACCGCAAACTTACTGTATGTCCAATTTATTGCGCCACAAAAGTGGTGTCCATGCAATAAATTAAAGCCTAATAGCTTCATAAAAAGCTGTTTTATCTGATAGTGATGGCAAAATATAATCAGGACTGTATTCTAGAAGTTCTGATTTTGAATATCCGCCAGTTTCAAGTGCTATAGTCTTAACTTCATTTTTTTGACCTGCAATTATATCCCTTGGTGTATCACCAATTACGAATATTTTTTCTAAGTCAAAAGGGCTGCCTTTAATAGTTTCTGCTTGTTTAATTACATCTTCAATCAGTGCCCACCGTTCATCGTGGTCACTGCCATAAGAACCAAGTCGCATAAAATGTTCCAACCCTGTAAAGCGAAGTTTCATATCTGCACCGACTTTACAGTTGCCCGTTCCGACTGCATTTAGAACACGACCGTTTAAATCTGTTTCATTTAATATAGTAGTAACACCGGCATGTACATACGGTTGATGGATTTCCATCTGCTGGTTGAGTGCTTTTCCGTATGCTGCATAAAAGATATCTAAATCATCTTCTTCAATCCCGTGTATTTCGAATGCATCCCTGACGATTCTTTCATCCAATCGACCTGACATATTTACCTTGTCAAATCCTGAAACCACACCATAAACTTCTTCAAAAGCAGAGTTCATAGCTTTTCGTCCAACACCTTTACAATTGATTAGTGTTCCGTCTATATCCCAAATAAGTAATATATTCAAGAGCTTCACCTCTATTATACAATATCATCCATCAAGTCTGAACAAATTTCTGTACAGCTTTACCATTTAAATAATCACACTGGTCTCCCTGCTGAGCATCTAGAGCTTCCAGTTTATCTTCAATTGCTTCTTTTATTAACCACCAAGATTTATTCCAGTTACAGAACAAAGTATCCTCTTCAGGTGCACGTCCTGCAATTCTATGAATAACTGTGTCAGGATGTAACAAACGTATAAAACTGACTACACGATCCACATATTCATCAAAATCGACGATTTTAATTTCGCCTGCTTCAAGCTGTCTTCCCATTTCAGTGTTTTTCAGAATGTAAAGAGAATGTAGTTTAATGTGTCTTACACCCATGGCTGACATAATACGTGCAGCTTCATCTGTGTGTAGCTTATCATCCCAAGGTAGGTTCAATATTAAATGTGTACAAATGTCAAAACCTCTAGCTTTTATGCGACTCACAGCGTCAAGCCACTCAGCTAAGTTATGTCCACGATTGATCTTTACCAAAGTGACAGGATTTATAGACTGGAGTCCAAGCTCTACTGAGATATATACACCGTGTTTTTCTTTTATTCTTTCAAGAACATCTAAATATGCATCGTGGATACAGTCCGGTCTTGAAGACACACTTATCTCAACAATATTTTCTAAACACGCTTCTTCTAGACGTGTTTCAAATTCTCTTAAAGACATGTATGTGTTTGTGAAATTTTGAAAGTAAGCGATGTATTTATTGGCTTTATATCTTACCTTAATATGGTCTATATTCTTTTGCATTTGTGTTGCTATATTTAGTGTATTGGACTGGGCTTCAAAGCCGGCACCAACATCTCCGCAAAATGTACAACCCCCATGGGCAACTTCCCCGTCGCGGTTTGGACAAGTTAAAGGTAGGTTTACAGGTATTTTATAAACTTTTTCACCATACTTGTTTTTTAAGTATGTGGAATATGTGTTGTATCTCAATTTATTGCTCCTTTTTTATGCATGGGCAATCATATAATTTCCCTTGTATATAATATCATACCCAACATGGTTACACACAAAAATGGCTGTAATATTAGCAATTTCTCACTTGTATTACAGCCACCTCTTCATACTCTAATATTATGTTGTTATTCAGCACCTATCTTAATCAATTTCTTTAACAATCATTTTGAATGACTGTTTTAAATTATCCTATAGAATCATCCTTAACACTCAGGACAGACTCTATTTTGTCTATCTTACTTCTAATATCTTTAAGTTCCTTTGCAGACTCAATAAGGGCATCCTCAACAGCTTTTAACCGTTCCTCTTTTTCTACAGATTTAATCCTTGAATCACGAATCCCGTATGGATCACCACTACTCATTTTTTGTGTCTTACTTTCTTTCATAAGAACCTCATTTCTGTCACCTTTGACAACCAAGATCACTCATTATTTTTAGTGTTTTTAAATTTAAATCACTTGTTTTGACTCATTCTATATTTAATATCTCATTCAATTATTTATTAATTCGTTACTTCTTTAGCATCTACAAACCAATGTTTTGTTTTGTTCGCCACATTTACAAGCATCAGCATAAGTGGCACTTCTACCAGTACACCTACAATAGTAGCAAGTACAACAGGACTATCTGTTCCGAATAATGCAATTGCAACTGCAACGGCTAGTTCAAAGAAGTTTGATGCACCAATCATTCCAGCCGGTGCCGCAATATTATGGGGTAAACCTACCGCCTTGCTTGATAAGTATGCCATGTAAAAAATCATTATTGTTTGAATAGTCAGTGGTATTGCAATGAGTACAATATGCAGTGGGTTACTTAGTATGACATCTCCTTGGAAGGAAAAGATGATAACAAGTGTTAGGAGTAATCCAAAGATCGTCACATTACTAAACTTCTTTAAAAAGACATTTTCAAAGTATTCTAATCCTCTTTTGTTAATGACATGGTTTCGTGTAAACATACCACCAAATAGAGGTACAACTACAAATAAACATACTGAAAGAATTAAAGTGTCCCAAGGGATTTGGACCCCACCTACACCCAATAAAAACGCAACAATCGGTGTAAATGCTACAAGAATTATTAGATCATTTGTAGCCACCTGGATAACCGTATATGCCGGATTTCCATCTGTTAAATGACTCCAAACAAATACCATAGCCGTACATGGAGCAGCCCCTAGAAGCACGGCACCAGCTAAATACTCTTTTGCTAAATCTAAAGGGATTAGGCCTTTAAATACAACAAAGAAAAAGAAACTTGCAATGCCAAACATGGTAAATGGTTTTACCAGCCAGTTCATAATCCATGTTACATATAAACCTTTGGGATTCTTGCCAACATTTTTGACACTTCTAAAATCAACTTTCATCATCATTGGATAGATCATTAACCAAATGAGTATTGCAATTGGAATGGACACATTGGCGTATTCAAATTTCCCTAAAAACTCAGGTATTTGAGGCATAAAACGACCAATAAATATGCCTGCCGCCATGCAAAGCAGAACCCACACCGTTAAATATCTTTCAAAAAAACTTATTTTTGCCTTATCATTGGACTTCATACATTACTCCTTAAAAACTTTGTAGCACAATTTACTTTATGCAAATAATTCTATATATGCATATAAATGGATGCGAAAGGTTAAACAATCCCTTGCTTAAATATATTCGAAAAATTTTATGTCTGTTTAGTAATGCCTTTATAAAAACGTATTAGTCATTACAACAGTTTTCAGCTTCACTACCATAGTTTTCATCTTTCACTAAGAAGTAATCTAGAGCCTTACGTGCTTCGACGGCTCCCTCTTCTGAAAGTGTGTAGTAAGTCCATTTTCCTTCTTTTCGGCTTGAGACTAAACCACTATCCACAAGAATACGCATATGGTGCGACAGCGTTGATTGTGAAATGTCTAACTCGCCTAGCAAGGTTCCGCTACATCGTTCATTGTGGCGTAATAAGCTAATAATCTTTAACCTATTTTCATCACATAAAGCCTTAAATCGAATCGCGGTTTGTTTGAAGTAATCTTCCACATCTACCTCCGGTAAGTATACTTATTTTTTCATATCGATGATCATCGATGTAATCATACTCCTCATATCGATAAATGTCAATATGAAAAATAAAAAAAGTTGATTAGAGATTTTTCTCTAACCAACTTTTGCTCTTATCTTTGTATATTTTACTGCGTTTGTCCCTGGATAAGATCTTCCTTATCCAACTTTCGAGGGCATGTCTGTTAAGGGTACAATGTTAAATCGCATCTTCTTAGACGTCTTCTTCTGTAGACGTTTAATCATATTTTGTTGAGCTGATGCTTCAAGAGATTCACCCATAACAATCATATCGATTGAATTTTTTTCAGCAAAATCACTTAGACTCTCAACGATGTCCGTTGCTTTTTTCACCGTTAAACTTGCACCATGTGTTTTTGAAACATCAAATAAGTATTCAAGAGCGTCTGCTTCACGTAATTGCCCAAAGTACTTCCAATTTTCCTTTACAACGTGAATAACATGTAACTCGTCATTTTCGCTTGCTATAAATTCCATACCTTTTTCTATTAAACGTTCGCATGACTTCTGTTGAGTGACACAAACCATTACTTTCTTGCTACTGTCCATGACCGATCCCCTTTCAGTACGATCTCACATAAATGCTATAACTTGCACAATTGACTCACACAAGTCGATATATTACCGTATACGCAATATCCTGTCAATCAATACGGTTTACTCGTCATAATCCTGTAACTTCAGTCTTTAACTAAGTTTAGCAATTTGGCAGATATTTCTGGTTAGAATATCCCCTTTCCCATGTTATACTATCCTATAGAAACGATATGGAACACCCGATGTGTCCATTGTCATATAGGAGGTAAAACATGAACCAATATGCAAAAGTTATTAGCATATACGGAAGCTACTACACTAAGACTTTTGAAAAGATAAAACATCACAAGAATAAAACACGTGAAGTCAAAGAATCTACCGTTCAAAAGGCTTTTCTTGAAGGGAAAGCAGAAGTACTCGTCTACTTTGAAGAAAAAGACGATGAAATGCTTCTAGATAACTTTAGTGATCCGGATCTGATCAAAAAATATCTAGGAAAAGGTTTTCTCCCAAAGTAATTATACCAACCTTTTGTAACAAATATTTGAACAAATCATGATTGTTAAGAATTTGTTATCTATTTGTATACAGTGTTCAAGCTGATCCTAGTAAAAATTGACTTTTAGTCATTTTGAATATAACAAATTGGATCAAAACCATTTCTTGAAGTGTCTGCCAAGTCAAAATTGTACAATAGAAAGACGATGACTGAAATTCTCGGTCATCGTCTATTTTTATGCATAATGCTTATTTTCTATAAACAGTTCAACTTCTATTACTATGAACCCTTAACTCTTCTTTCATGACATTCATAATCTTCACTTAACCCGCTCTAACGTAGACAAAATCTCGATCATACTTTTAATACTGCCCACCGTATAATCTGTGGAGCCGAAACTAGATATATAAGATGTTTTAGACACCGGGTCATAAAACATGGTTGTCCCTAATACGCCCATATGTCCCTGCATATTAGATAAATGACCTAAGAGTGGGAAAATCTCTTTGAACCTTAATTCCATGAGACCCAGTCCATAATATATTCCTTTTTCAAAACTATAATTGTAGGTATTCATTTCATCCAGTGTACTTTGGCTTAAAAGATCGCCTTCATACATTGCAACAATAAACTTGTCTAAGTCTTCTAAAGTTGAAATAATCCCGCCCCCAGACCAATCAATAGAAAGGGACTTATACGATTTAATATTCCTGCCTCCTAACCATACATCTGCTATTTCATTTCTATTATTAACTTTTGAATGGTCATAGAACATTAAGTAACTATTGTCCATACCTAGCGGTTCAAATATTCTATGGTTTAATACCTGTCCGTACTGGTCATTTGAAACCTCTTCTATAATTAGTCCTAATAATATATAACCTGTATCGGAATAATGATATTGTGCTCCTGGTTGGCCAACAGCTTTCTGATATTTCTGTGTGAACTGAATGAGTTCAATGGGTGACCACATTTTCTCTTTTTCACTTAAAATTAGTGTTTGTAAGTCTTCAGACCCTTGTGCAGGATCTTCAAAATAGTCAGCAAGACCACTCGTGTGCCCTAAGAGCATTTTTATAGTGACTTGTTCTCTATAATCAACCCCGTCATAAACGAAGAGGTCATCGAGTACTTCAGGCTCTAAATAGTCAGTTACCTTAGCATTAAAGTTAATTTTACCCTCGTCTACCAATTGCCCCAGTACAAGTGCTGTGAATGTTTTCCCCACACTTGCAACGTGAAATGGCTGGTCAGCTTGAACGGAGTTACCCTTTACTTGTCCAGACGTGAAAATATGACTTTCACCCTTTTTCCTAACGAACACTAGTCCTTGAGTAACTGTAGAATTATTATTCACAACCTTATCTACATGCGTTTGAATTGCATTAAGAGCCTTATCTTGACTGATAGGGCGTGACATATACCACATAAACACACCTAATAAAAAAGAAACCAATAAAATACCAAGCAGAATCATTTTTAATACTTTCATAAAAGACATCCTTTCTATGTTCTATATTACTAATAGTAATATCACTAAAAGAGTTTGTCAAGTTAACTTATCTAAAGTATTATATTACTAAACGTAATGTTAGGAGGATTTAGTGGAATATATAATACTAGGGCTACTCATTTATAAACCTATGACCATTTATGAAATCAGTAGTTGTTTCAAAGAAGGTCTGTCGCTCATATACTCGGCAAGTTATGGAAGTATTCAAAATGGCATAAAAAAACTACTCAAAAATGACTGTATCACCTTTAGTGAGACCGTTGAAAATGGACGCAACAAGAAAATTTACACCCTCAATGAAACTGGAAAAGCTAAGTTCTTTAAATGGATGTTAGATGAAGTGCAAACGAATAAACTTGAAAGCAATTTTCTTGTGAAAATTTATTTTTTAGGTCTTATTGAAAACAAAGATGAAAAACTTCAAATTATTGAAGACATTCTAAATAAAGCTCAGGACGCTACTGAAGAAATCCAAAACCTTGAAACGGCACTTCATAACGAACTTGATCCAATTAGTAAAGAACATGCTCAGTATCAATTAAAAACGCTGAGTTATGGTGTTATGTCCCATAGGGCCTCTCTCAACTGGATTAAGGACCTTTATGAAGACATTAAAAATGAGACCCCATTGCAAGAGCCCCATCAGAAAACATAGTTAGTTAGATTGATAATTAGTTGCTGAACTAGATCCTATTTCTGGTCGTCACGTATAGGTCAACTAGTTCAGGCACATCAAAGAAGGCTACGGGTTTTTAACCCGTAGCCTTTATTCACCTTCTTTATATGTTTACTTGTATATCATCGAATCTGATAATAGGCTTTGCCTACTCGATGTAATAAGGAGTTATCTCATTTGGAAGAACTGCTTTGTCTGCACTTACAGTGAAGACAACGTTAAAATCATACTGCTTTGTTAATTGCTCAAGACGAGGTACAAACTTAGGTAGATCATCTTCACAAATATTAGCAATTTTTAGAAGGCCATCAATGTAAACCTTCTCGATATCGTAATCGTTTGATATAACGCCACACAAGAATCCGAAAAACTCATCCGCAGTTTTAACTGGGAACTCGTCCATAGACATAAATCTGAGATCGTGGTTTAAATCGTAAATGTGTCTCTTATCATCGTCAATATACACAACATGACCATTAAGTGACTTTATATCATCATTAGCCATGCCGATCATACGCTTTGTTTTTCCAGTACCTTTTTTTCCTACAATGATTTTAACCATATGAATCTCCTCCTTACATATACAAAGAAAGTAGCTATGGGATACATATACCTCATAATTATCAGATTATTCAAAACTTTCTTATGAATTATTAATTCTATGTAAAGTCATCGATTTCCTTCAAAAACATTAATTTTTTTATGGCAAAAATCATTCGGACTGACCATAATTCTTTAAGTATTTCAACTTAATTCAGCAAACACCAGGCTGTGTTTATTTTTAAAATCTGAACATTTTTTTCAGAAGCCACAAGCAAAAAAATCTGCTGAAATTTACTTAAACTCAACAGATTTCTTCTATATTTTATCTTTATTAAATATTAACTTTCTGCATGATCTTTTTTATAGTTCCTAGAAATATTTTTCTCAAACTTTTTTCTGTACACAGAAGAATACTCCTCAGGTGTTATAGAAAATCTGTTAAGAACATCGGAGTAGTACATCATTACATCACACATTTCTTCAATAAAGCGCTCACGCACTTCTGGTGTGTTCATGATCTGGTCTTCACCTTTTTTCTTTACAATAGAAATGGTTTCACCAATCTCCTCTATCATATATAAAATAAAGGTTCTAGCGTGTTCTGGCTCCATTGGAGACCAGTCGTGTTTATTCATTTCAAACAAGTCATGTGACATATTGAGCATTTCGTCTATGCTGATTGGTGGTTTACTAAGTCCATTTGGCCTGTGAATTTCCTTTAGCATATTATAAGAAGATCCAATATCCTCATAAACTTTATAACCTTCTTTAACATAAAGATTGTAGGCAATATTGTCTTTAGACACGCACAAACTAACAGATTTTAATCCTTGAACACTCGCCTGAATTTCTAACTCTTTTAACAGTTTGCTACCCAGACCTTTTTTTCTGTGATCAGAATCGATCCCTATAATTACAACAGGACTTTCCTTTTTAACATAACCACGAATGTTTTTTTCATCATCCCAGAACCGGTAAAGGGCCGCACCAACAGGAAAACCATTTAGTGTAGCAATTAAAGTCGTGTCCCCGGGGCGATTTGGGTAACCCTCTAAAGCAACAAGCAAACCTTGATATTTTAATCCTTCTTCAAGGGATGGACGTTCAGGTCCAAGCCTCCAAAACACGGCTTCATATACCATACGTTTAACAAAGTCATAGTCTTTATCTTGATAGGGTCTTAGTAAATACTCCATTTAAACGTCTCCTTCTATTGATGATAAAGTTAAATTATTGAGTCAACAGGTCAATACAAAAACAGTTTTTTCCTGATATAAGTATTTTATTATAGGATTGGTTCTTAATATGTTTAAAGTTAAATAAGTTTGATTTAAAACTACGCTTCTGAAAGATGTTGCGCACGAAGTTGTCCACATGCTGCATTGATATCAGACCCCAGTTCACGTCTAATTGTCGTCTCTATACCTGCATCTTTTAAGACCTTCTGGAACTTTGTGATGCTTGTATTTGAAGATGCTTTATATCCGCGTTCTTCAACCGGATTTATTGGGATAAGATTCACATGGCATAACATGCCTTTTAATCTTTTAGCCAGTTTACGTGCTTCTGACTCCTGGTCATTTTCACCTTGTATTAGTGCGTATTCAAAGGTGATTCTTCGACCCGTTTTGTTGGTGTAATATTTACATGCACTCAGCAAGTCGTCAATGTTATATTTCTTATTTACCGGCATGAGTGTACTACGTTTTTCATCGTCTACAGAGTGTAGAGAAATAGCTAATGTAATCTGTAACTTTTCATCTGCCAACATTTTTATTTCATTTACAAGACCACATGTTGACAGGGTAATGTGTCTCATACTGATGTTTAAACCTTCTGGATGGTTAACCAAACGTAAGAACTTTAGGACTTCTTCATAGTTGTCCAGCGGTTCCCCACTCCCCATTAAAACAACATTGCTAATACGCTCACCAATGTCATTTTGAATGGTCATGATTTGACCTAGAATCTCAGCTGCATTTAAGTTTCTTGTCATACCACCCAGCGTTGAGGCGCAGAAGGTACACCCCATTTTACACCCAACTTGAGTAGACACACATATACTGTTTCCGTGTTTATAACGCATAAGCACAGCTTCTATAATTTCACCATCATGCATAGATAAAAGATATTTTCTTGTTCTATCTTTAGAATCCAGATATTTTACAACTTTTACGTTGTCCAATATAAAAGCTTCATCTATCTTTGCACGTAAAGCTTTTGATACGTTTGACATCTCGTCTATAGATCCAATGCCTTTTTGTACCCATCCATATATTTGTTTTGCTCTAAATGCTTTTTCACCTTGTTCTTGAAGCCATTCTTTTAGTTCGTTGAGTTCAAGACCTCTAAGTTGTTTTTTCATTATATTCACCTTTATACTCTTTTACCATGACTGCGTAAATGATTTAGCAGTTTTTCTTTTGATGTATTCATAATCAGTTCTTCTGGTATTTCCAGTCGCTCAAAGACTTCAGCAGCATAGTTGAAAACACCTAAGTCGTAACGAATGTGTGCATCACTGCCTGCGATCATTTTTACACCATGGATTTTTGCAAGTTTAGCAATTTCCTCACAATTACTCCTACTTCCAGCACGACTTTTCCCGAAAGATGAATTATTAATTTCAATCATAATATCATGTTCTTTGGCTGCTTTCACAAAAGCCTCAATATGAATTGGAAAGGCTGGATTCCCAGAATGACCAATTGCATCTACATATTTATTTTTCATGGCACCTATCAATGCACGTGTGTTCTCGTCACGGCTACCTGGATAAATACAAACGTCGTGTAAACTTGCCAAAACAAATTCTAGATTTTTCATGTATCTTTCTTCTAGATCCAGACGCCCCTTGAAGTCGATTATATTTACTTCTACACCCTTTAAGACTCGAATGCCGTCCATTTCATTTGGAAGTACACGTTGGTTCCCAATATGAAAGGCGTGGGGGCCTCCAGGCATAGCTGGACCATGGTCTGTTTGTGCTATAAGCTCAAGCCCCTTCTTCTTTGCCTCGTCAATATATTCAGCCAGAGTACTATAGGCATGACCACTGGCCAAGGTATGGACATGTGTATCTAAAAGTAGTTTCATGTTTGTCTCCTAATATCCACGTTCAATGTTCACAACATTTTTTAGTGGTTTTCCATCTATATACTTCTTCATATTATTATATATCATATTAAATCTACGTTCGTTTTTCTTGTCTGAAACCCAAGAATTATGTGGTGAAAAATACACCCTATCAAATGACCAAAGTGGACTTTCACCTGGAAGGGGTTCACTTTCAAACACATCTACTGCGACGCCTAAAAACTTATCACGTTTTAAGGCATCTATCAAGGCTTGCTCGTCTATATTAGCGCCTCTTGATACATTTATAAGCACAGCATCATCTTTCATTAAATCCATACGTGTGGCGTTCACAAAGTGGTGTGTTTTTTCTGTATGAGGGAGTGTCACAATTAAAACATCAATATGGGGTAAGTGATTTTCTAAATTATCTATTGAGTAACATGAATCAAAATAATCAGCTTTATGTCCACTCGTGTTAAACCCAATCACTTCAGCCTCAAATCCTTGAAGACGCTTTGCACCTTCTTGTGCTATGGTTCCCGTTCCTAAGAATGCAATTTTACGGTCTACAATTTCAAAAATACCAGAATCCAGTTTCCAGACTTTTTCCTTTTGATCCTGATAAAACCTCTTTCTGTTTTTGAATATTTCTAAGATATTCATGACAATCCATTCCCCCATGGGTTTTGAGTATCCCCCTTGGTTGTTGGTCACGGTTATATCTTTACTTAACACATCTTCTATAGGAAGTTGGTCAAAGCCAATGCTTGAAAGTTGTATCCACTTAAGTCGTGTCATTTGTGTGAGATCAATTCGATTAAAAGGATTGTAACAAACCAAGACATCTGCTGAATTTACGCGATCATCATTTTCAATTAAAGACTCATGAATGAGTTCAACTTCGTAACCAAGATCACGAATGAGATCCGTTTTTTCAGCACCATAATCGTATGTAAATATAGCTTTCATACCGTCCTCCAATGTATTAGACAAAATTATTCAATCAAAATTTCAAAAGTTATCTTATCCTACCCATATTGCAGGATAAGGGAATTTATCTCTGCAAAAAACCCTTTTAGTTAACAAATTGTCAACCAAAAGGGCCTCACTTATTTCTATATTCCTAGCTCTTCTTGATACTCGTCTAGACAGCCTGTTAGGATATCTGCCATACCTACAAACTCACAGCCAAAGTGGAATGATCCATCTTCTTCTTGGTCTTTACGAATAATCTTCATAACACCGTAGAACTTTCGTTCTTCATCGATTTCAATTCTTGCGTTAAAGTAGTAATCCATTGGTAGTTCTGCTGATGTTAAAAATCCTAATCCAGTCTTAGAAACATCTGTAACTACGATAGACTCATTTAACTCGTCAAGAGATTCATTGTTCTGACGGTATAATGATTCTATTGTCAGTTTAATTTCAACTGGTAATCTTTTGAATTTTCTTCTTTCTTTCACAACTCCACGCTCCTTCGGTCAGCTCTTATTTCAACCATTATATCATAGTTTAATCCGGATATTTCTCCTTAATCGCTATGATATCATCGATGTGTTCAAAGAGCGTATCGACTACCTTTGGATCAAACATTTGTGATCGCATGCTCTTAAAGTACTCATGAACTTCTTCTTCAGGCCAAGCATCCTTATAGATACGTTTATGGCTAAGTGCGTCGTATACATCACAAACGCTGGTTATTCTACTAAATAGGTCAATCTCTTCACCTTTAATCCCGTATGGGTAGCCATTTCCATCCCATCTCTCATGATGCTGGAGGGCAATGGTTGCTGCTGTTTTCATAATCCGCCTGTTGGATTGTTTGAGGACTTCATAACCTATTACGGTATGTGATTTAATAACTTCAAATTCCTCAGTTGTAAGTTTTCCCGGTTTATTTAGGATTAAATCAGGAATACCAATTTTGCCTATATCGTGCATCGGTGAAGCCAGTCTTAGGATATTGGCTTCTTCACTTGAAGCACCCAGTGCTCTTGCTAAAATCCAAGAATATTCAGCAACACGGCGTACATGATTTGCAGTTTCTTTTGATCTTGTTTCAACAATTTCACCTAAGGTGAAGATAACTTCCTTTTGTGTATCCACAATCTCATTGTTTAGATATATGTTGTCAATTGCAACAGATACATTGGATGACAATATTTTAAGTAGATTCTTCTCAAAGTCTTCAAATGGTCTGTGTGCTTTAATATAAAACAAACTTTCATTATTATTTAAAGATTTAAAATGACCAATAAAGACATTGTCTCTAAAGTATCCACCACTTATAGCCATAGCATTCTCAAAGTCCTGCTGGAGTTCTGGATCTGGTATATCTTTCACTAAAAATCCACCGTATGGATCATAATTGCCTGTTCCAGCAATTGTTATAAGTTCATTTTTTCTAACGGTTGCAGCAAGTCCACTTAGCTCTGCATCATGAACATCATCATGACCAATAAGCTCGCACATTTGCATGATTGCTGTTTTACTAAAGGATCTTAAGGACTGCATTTCAAATAACTCACGTGAGGAATTGATAATTCTTTCAAGACCAATACGATTGGTTTCGATGATTCTCATTCCTTGGTATGCTCTAAGAGACGCAATGACAGCTGTATATAGTTTTTGGACTGTTAACTCCGTCTTTGACTTGTAATCGTTGATGTCATAGTTGCGAATTACATCTTCTTCAGGTGCCTGTCCAGGTTGACCTGTTCTCAGAATGATTCGAACGAAAGGATTTTTTAGCTCATCACGAATTTTTTTGACAACTTCAAGACCGGAGTTCTCATTTTCCATGACAACATCCAGAAGAATTATAGCCACATCAGGTTGTTCCTGCATGATTTCAATGGTTTGCTTGCCTGAATAAGCGCTTATAAGCTCAACAGCACGTCCTTCAAACTCAAACTTCTTCATAACCATTCTGGTCATAGCGTGAACTTCTTCTTCATCATCTGCAATGATTATTTTCCAAGGGGCGTTCTGCTCTTCTACCTCACCGCCGTGGTGATCGTCTGCAAATAGGATGGTGTCATCATGTTCGTTATCAAGTTTTTGATCGGATTGAAATAGCATATCTTGCATAATCGTCATGTGACCCCCTCGTTTAGTATTGTATTAACACGATATTCATACCCGATTCATTCTACTTCTATGCACAATTTATCAAAGTCGAATTCGTTTTATTCTTATTCTTCTTACCTTTTCTAGTACCTTTTCGACAAAACGTATAAAAACCCTCTCAACTTGTCGAAAAAACAATAAAAACAAGCCAAATTACAGTGTATTCCAACATCTGCACTTTTTTTCGTACAATATAAGTAAAAAGCTGATCTAATATATATTAAATCAGCTTTTTATCAATGGGTAAATACCCAATATTCATTTTAAGTCACACTTCTCTAAATATTATTGCTCTTTTAGAGATATTAACAACTCTGAAGACTCAACCATCTGTTCAACAGATGCATAAACATGTTCAACAACACCCGCACAAGAAGCAGTTACATTGGTTTCCATTTTCATGGCTTCTACAACTGCAACCGTTTGATTTACATCAACCAAGTCGCCTTCTTTAACGAGTACCTTGATCACTTTACCTGGAATGGATGCGCCGATTTCAAGTGGGTTCATCGCATCAGCCATAACTTTACGTGTACTTCCACCTGCAATGGCACTTGCTATAGAAACCTTATCTTCAATCATAACATCACGGCGGTTGCCATTCACTTCAAAGGCCAGCCTTCTTTGACCTTCTGAGTCAACTTTACCCACTTCTAGAAGTTTGATAATCAAAGTTTTACCTTCTTCGATTTCAACTTCACACGTTTCCCCTTCTTCAAGGCCGTGGAAGTAGATGTCAGATCCCATACGACTAAAATCACCATGTTCTGCAATATAACGCTGGTAGTCGTCGAATACTTTTGGATAAAGAGCAGCACTAATTAGGTCTGACTTTGTTGGCTCAATACTGAACTTTTCTCTCAAGTTATCAGAAAGCGCTTCAAAGTCTTCATCTTCTAGAAGTTCACCAGGACGTACTGTAATTGGTTCTTCATCTTTTAATACAACATCTTGCAGATCTTCTGGGAAACCATGAACTGGTTGGCCCATCATACCTCCAAAGTATGCAACTACTGAATCTGGGTAAGCTAAATCTTTACCATCATCAAGAATATTCTCAGGTGTCAGATCATTTTGAACCATAAAAATGGCCATGTCACCGACAGCTTTTGAAGATGGTGTTACTTTAACAATATCCCCAAACATTTCATTTACAGACTTGTACATATCTTTAACTTCGTTGAATCTATGACCCAGACCGAAGCTTTCAACCTGTGGTTTTAAGTTAGAGTACTGGCCACCAGGAATTTCAAACTTATAAATTTCAGCACTTGTAGACTTTAAGTCAGACTCAAATGCCGAGTAAACTGGACGAACACTTGACCAGTAATCCGAGATCTTCTGGATTGAATCCAGGTTGATACCCGTATCACGTTCTGTATTCTTAAGTGCTGCAACTACCGAGTTTAGGGCCGGTTGAGATGTTAGACCAGACATAGCATTAAATGCTGTATCTACAATATCTACACCTGCTTCAGCAGCCATTAACAAGGTTGCGACACCATTGCCAGTTGTATCGTGTGTGTGTAAGTGAATTGGAATTGAGATTTCTTCCTTTAAAGCACTTACAAGCTTATATGCTGCATATGGCTTAAGAAGGGCTGACATATCCTTAATACCAAGAATATGTGCGCCTGACGCTTCAATTTGCTTGGCAAGGTCCACATAGTACTCAAGAGAATACTTATCTCGTGAAGTGTCTAAAATATCACCTGTATAACAAATACAGGCCTCAGCAATTTTACCTGTTTTCAGGACTTCATCTATAGCTACTTCCATACCTTTAAACCAGTTTAATGAGTCAAAGATTCTGAATACGTCAATACCTCTTGATGCAGATTCTTGAATCAACTCACGAATTACGTTATCTGGATAGTTTTTATACCCAACCCCATTAGATCCTCTAATAAGCATTTGAAGCAGTACATTTGGCATACGCGCTCTAAGCTGGTCTAGACGATCCCACGGAGATTCTTTTAAGAATCTATAGGCAACATCAAATGTTGCACCACCCCACATCTCTACAGAGAACAGATCTTGTCCAAGATTAGAAGTTGCCTTTGCAATTTTCTTTAAATCTTGAGTACGGACCCTTGTAGCCATAAGGGATTGATGGGCATCACGCATCGTTGTATCAGTAAGCAGAAGTTTATTCTCTGACTTGATCCAGTCAACTAAACCTTCAGGACCCTTTTCATCTAAAATTTGCTTTGTACCCCTTAATGACTCAACTTTTTTGTATTTAGGTACAACAGGAACGTCAAAGTTTGGTTTTGTTCCCCCTGTTACATTTACAACTGTATCACCAATGAAACGCAGAAGTTTTAACTCCACATCTTGTTTGGCCGTGAAATCAAACAGGTTTTTATGGTTTGCAATAAAGTTTGTATCACAAGTGCCTTCAATAAAGTGTTCATGGTTTAGAACATTTATTAGGAATGGAATGTTGGTTTTTACACCGTGTACACTCATTTCCTTAATGGCACGTACAGATTTACGAATGGCGTCATCCCAAGTTCTAGACCAAGACGTACACTTAACCAGTAAACTGTCATAGTATGGACTAATTACAGAGCCAGTATAACCATTGCCCCCATCTAGTCGAATTCCAAAACCAGAAGATGATCTGTATACGTCAATCAGGCCAGTATCTGGTGCGAAGTTATTTGCTGGATCTTCAGTTGTTACTCGACACTGAATCGCGTATCCATTAACTTTGATACTTTCCTGTGAAGGAATTCCGATTTCGGGAGAATCAAGGGCATACCCTTGTGCAACCAGTATTTGAGATTGTACCAAGTCAACCCCTGTAACCATCTCGGTAACTGTATGTTCAACCTGAATACGAGGGTTCATTTCGATAAAGTAATGGTCGCCACTTTTATCAACTAGGAACTCTACCGTACCTGCATTTTTATAACTTACTGCTTTTGAAATTCGAACTGCA
>Ga0209272_10000903_pt1 | contig 20489 bp, 18 predicted proteins | sample tdDd002_FD_187125 | JGI IMG/M metagenome (GOLD analysis project Ga0209272, IMG submission 187125) | Marine sediment microbial communities from the Atlantic coast under amendment with organic carbon and nitrate - tdDd00.2 (SPAdes)... | ecosystem: Environmental > Aquatic > Marine > Coastal >... | reverse complement strand
CCAGCAATACATGCTTTCGCAAGACCCGGACCGATTGATAGTGCAACATCCATAGTTGATACAGCATTGTCGAATTGACGTTGGCTGCCGTCAGGAAGAGTAATTACAGGCATGAATATGTCCTTTCACAGTGGTGCCACACACCAAGTAGCACATGTTGAATTTATATAAGCTTTGAGAAGCTTAGATGAATGAATAAAAGCTTCTGAACCGGTTCCGCAATACAGAGCAGCACAGTGAACAGAAACGAAGGCGAAACTATATCAAACGGTTGTGGCCGATTGCAAAGGCACTGACAAAATTAATTGCTATATCAGGAAATAACCTGCACCTTCCTCTCAACTCTCCACTTTACCCCGCAATATTAGTTCTACAGCCCTTTTGTACCCGATTGTAACGGCCGGAACGACATTCCCTGACAAAGCGTTGCTAGAGATCACAAAATTTATTTTGTACAGTGTGCACAATCTAATCATTTATACCAAAACAACTACATAGACGGATTTCAACAATGAAAAAGCTAGCACTGGTAATCGCCGTATCCCTTCTTTCAAGCCAAGCTCTTGCAGGCGAAACTTACATTCGCAATGGTAATATTTATTCTAACGAGGGTGACGGTTTTGTAGAAGCTGGCGTAGTTAGCGGCAGTGAACTATATAAAGGGCAAGATAAAACAACAGCCATCGTTCTAAATGGTGGCTATCACGGCGAAGACTTCAACGTTGACCTTAGCGGTATTAACTACCGCTTCATCGGTAGTAACAGCGACTTTGTTAACATCAGTACTTATTTTACAGCAGGCGGTATTGGTTACGATGCAGGTGATGCGGACGCACTAAAAGGAATGAAGGATCGCAAGATGAGTGGCGATCTTGGCATCAACGCTGACTTCCAGCTTGATCAAGGTACTGTATCAACCTACTTACAACACGATGTAACTGGCGCTTATAAAGGGTTCATCGGCGGCGCGAAGTATTTCCATGTAATGGACTTCGGGGTTGCTGACTTCGTCCCATTCGCTGGCGTTAGCTATCTGAGCAAAGACTTTGTCGACTATTACTATGGCGTGAAAGCATCAGAAGCGACGGCAACGCGAAAAGCATACTCTGGTGAGGGTGATTTTGCTGTAAATGTCGGCTACAAGCTCGTTGTTCCAGTCACCACAAATATCGACATTACTCAAAGCACGGCCTACACCCGTTTAGGTTCAAAAATTTCTGACTCACCTATCGTTGATAGTGCTAACCAATGGCTGATCGGCGCAACTGTCGCTTATCACTTCTAAGCCTCTGCTTGTCACTGATATGAGCAGTGTCCAATACCGCGGACACTGCTCTCGCACGCAATAAAAAAGGAATTTTCTCCACTTTTAGATGTTTCTTATCATCCCAGTTAAAACAAACTTGAAATGCTGAGAGAAAATTGCTTTCATTTGTATAGGCAATTATGGAAAAACAGCAATGGCTCAGTCACCGCGATATCTTCAGATCAAACACTATCTCAGCGAAAAGATTCAGTCTCGCACTTGGCCTCCCGGCTTCAGGATCCCAACAGAAATTGAATTATCAGAACAATTCTCTGTTAGCCGTATGACGGCAAACAAAGCTATACGCGATTTGGTCAAAGATGGCTTCTTGGAGCGGACACCTCGCTTAGGAACCTTTGTCTGCCAAAAAAAAGCTGAGTCCCCTCTAATGGAAATTCGCAACATTGCTGCTGAAGTAAAGAATCGAGGCCATGATTACGCCACTAAGGTGATAAGCCAAATAATGGTAGAAGCCAATGATGACATTGCACTTCAGCTCGGTGTGCGCCACGGAACCAATGTTTACTTTACCCAAATCGTCCATTTTGAGAACGATGCTCCCATTCAACTAGAGGAACGATGGGTAAACCCTGACTTTGTACCCGACTATATTGAGCAAGACTTTACCCGCCAGACCCCAAACGAGTACTTGGTTCAAACCTGCCCACTCAGTGATATTGAACATACTGTCGAGGCCATCTTGCCGACTAAACGGATTTCAGACCTGCTGAGGATGGCATCCGGCTCCCCATGCTTGCTGTTAAACCGCCGTACCTGGAGCGATAAAAACCTGATCAGCACCGCCCTGCTGTATCACCCGGGAGACAAATATAAGTTAAGTTCAAGAAGCAAAGTTTAAGATCGAGGAAAAAGAAGCTTATTGAGCGTCCTAGAAACTAGGATCTAGGCACTCGTTGCTTCTTTTTTATGCTTCTTTTGCATAGTACCTCAAAGCCGCAATACCACTTCTAATTACGATCTTTCCAAAGCAGATTCTTTCTCGAATCTAGGGTTTTATTATCTGAAAACCGACTTATGCCTTCCCGATCAAACACCAACTTTTTACCCACTGTCAGCTAACAATTACAATTCTGATCACATTTTCTTTACATACCATCTTGAGTTTCACGCCATAATTGGCTATTTATTTGTATATACATAATCAGCATTGAAGATGAGCGTCCATGGATCGAGTACTGACAAATCTAAAAATGGTCACCATGCAGCCAGGCACAGGTTACCTAATCATAGAAAATGGAATGATTGGCATCCAAGACGGCAAAATCATGCTGGCCGGTCATGCTAGGTACGATGATCTGCACGGTCACCCTGATGTCGTCGACTGTCAGGGAGCGTTAGTCACTCCGGGGTTGATCGATTGTCATACTCACCTGGTGTTCGCTGGCAACCGTGCCAACGAATTCGAGCAACGTCTCAACGGCGTTCCATACGAAGAAATAGCCAAAGCCGGTGGCGGCATTATCTCGACAGTTCATGCCACACGGACAGCGTCGGAGGATGAATTGTACGAGCTGGCGGTGCAGCGCCTGAATGGACTAAAGCAAGACGGTGTTACTACCATAGAGATTAAATCTGGTTATGGCCTTACTCTGGCCGATGAGCTAAAAATGCTGCGTGTCGCCCGTCGAATTGGTGAAATGGCAGACATCAAGGTATCTACAACCCTGTTAGCCGCCCATGCCTTGCCACCTGAGTATGCAGGCAGAGCTGATGATTACATTGATTTTGTTTGCCGAGAAATCATTCCTGCCGCCACCAAGGATAAACTGGCGGATGCAGTGGATGTTTTCTGCGAAGGTATCGGCTTTAGTACCGAGCAATGCCTGCGAGTTTTTACCGCTGCGAAACAACATGGCCTGAACATTAAGGGCCATACCGAACAACTTTCCAACCTTGGCGGAAGTGCGTTGGCAGCCCGGATGGGGGCAACCTCGGTTGACCATATTGAATACCTAGACAGCGAAGGTGTAACAGCACTCGCGACAGGTAATACGGTAGCCACCTTATTGCCAGGTGCCTTTTACTTCCTGCGCGAATCGCAGCAACCGCCTATCAAACTGCTGCGTCAGAACAATGTACCGATGGCCATCGCCACTGATTTTAATCAGGGCACCTCTCCGATTGCTTCGCTGCGCACCGTAATGAACATGGGTTGCACCCTATTTAGGCTAACTCCCGAAGAGTGCTTACGGGGCGTCACCGCCAATGCTGCCCAGGCTCTAGGACTTCAGGACACCCGAGGTCAAATTCGCGTTGGCATGGAGGCAGATCTTGCTATCTGGAACCTCGAAACACCTGCCGAGCTGTCATACCGCCTTGGTGTTCCCGACCTTATAGCCCGTGTCGTAGACGGCCACCTATTTCCTTCTAGCGGAGAGAAGCATAATGCCAATTGATATGAGCCCATGGCAAGGGCGTACAGATCCCGAAGACGGCGATCTGGGCCTACGCTGGCACCAGAAAATACAACCGGCAGATCAGGCTAACGAAGAAGGGATCATGTTACTTGGTTTTGCCTGTGATGAAGGGGTTTCTCGCAACAAAGGACGTACAGGTGCTTACGGGGCCCCGGTGGCTATTCGAAAAGCACTGGCAAACTTAGCCTGGCATCATACCGGCCCAGTCTATGATGGTGGTGATATCGGCTGTAATGATGGCAACCTCGAGCTTGCACAGCACCGCTTGGGCGAAGATGTCAGCAAAGCACTGCGCCAGCGTCATAAAGTCATCGTTTTCGGTGGCGGTCATGAGGTCGCATGGGGAACTTTCCAAGGAATTGGAAGTTACCTAGTACAAAAGCAGTACGTCGCCAGTCCAGAAGATGACTCAAGTTTAAATGAGCAAACTGCCGAGCCGGCACCAAACGTAGGAATCATCAACTTTGATGCTCACTTCGATCTCAGAAACCCGCCTGCCGGCCAACAATCAGAGATGGGTAGCTCGGGTACCCCCTTTCATCAGGCGGCCCGCTTTTGCCAGCTACAAGGCTGGCCGTTTAAATACGCCTGCCTTGGCTTGAGCCGCACAGGCAATACTCAGGCGCTTTATGCAAAGGCAGATAGCCTTGGTGTGCTCTATAAAGATGATACCGAGCTCACTCACCAGCAAATAGAGCAAACAGTAACTGAGCTACAACATTTTATTGATCTGTGTGACTACCTCTATCTCACTATTGATCTTGATGTCTTTCCCGCCACCGTTGCACCAGGTGTTAGCGCACCAGCCGCACGCGGGGTTCCTTTCGATATCGTCGAGTTGCTGCTTGAGCCAATACTTGCAGCCAAAAACCAGAAAGGTGAGTCAAAAATTCTGGTCGCGGATCTCGCCGAGTACAACCCTCGTTTTGATATCGACAACCAAACAGCACGCCTAGCCGCAAGGTTAGCCTGGACAATCGCCCGTGCCATTCGATAACGAGTCGGTACTGCAAGGAGAGCCAAATGACGCAACCTACGTCTCAACACCAGTCAAACCCACGTTTAGATGAAACCAGAACAGTTAAAGCCCCTACCGGGACACAGCTAAACGCCAAGTCATGGTTAACAGAAGCTCCGCTTCGGATGCTGATGAACAACTTGCACCCGGATGTTGCCGAGCACCCTCATGCGCTTGTGGTATACGGCGGTATTGGTCGCGCAGCCCGTAACTGGGAATGCTATGACAAGATTATTGAAGTATTGCAACGTCTGGAAGACGATGAAACGTTACTGGTTCAATCCGGAAAACCTGTAGGGGTATTCAAGACTCATAACAACGCGCCGCGAGTATTGATTGCAAACTCAAATCTGGTTCCGCACTGGGCTAACTGGGAGCATTTCAACGAGCTCGATAAAGAAGGCCTGATGATGTATGGCCAGATGACAGCGGGTAGCTGGATCTATATCGGCTCACAAGGCATTGTTCAGGGTACATATGAAACTTTTGTCGCTATGGCTCGTCAGCATTTCAATGGTGATGCCAAAGGTCGCTGGGTCTTAACCGGTGGTCTGGGCGGTATGGGCGGAGCTCAGCCTCTGGCTGCAACTATGGCCGGATTCTCAATGCTTGCTGTCGAGTGTGATGAATCGCGCATTGATTACCGTCTGCGTACCGGCTATGTCGATTGCAAAGCGACCAGCCTTGATGAGGCGCTGGCCATTATCGAAGAGTCAAAGCAAACCAGTAAGCCTGTATCTGTTGGCCTGTTGGCAAACACTGCAGATATCTACCCGGAACTGGTTAAGCGTGGCATTGTTCCAGATGCAACGACTGACCAAACATCCGCACATGATCCACTCAATGGCTACCTGCCTAAAGGCTGGAGCATGGAGTATGCCGCCGAAATGCGAACCAAAGACGAAGCGGCCGTCATAAAAGCGGCTAAGCAGTCGATGGCTATTCAGGTACAGGCGATGTTGGATCTGCAAAAAGCCGGCTCGGCAACAGTTGACTACGGTAATAATATCCGTCAGATGGCATTTGAAGAAGGCGTAGAAGATGCCTTTGATTTTCCGGGATTCGTACCGGCCTATATCCGTCCATTATTCTGCGAAGGCATTGGTCCATTCCGTTGGGCGGCACTATCTGGTGACCCGGAAGATATCTATAAAACCGATCAAAAAGTGAAAGAGCTGATCCCAGATAACCCTCATCTTCACAACTGGCTGGATATGGCACGCGAGCGTATTCAGTTCCAGGGACTACCGGCTCGTATTTGCTGGGTCGGCTTGAAAGATCGTGCCCGTCTAGGTAAAGCATTTAACGAAATGGTCAAAAATGGCGAGCTGAAGGCACCAATCGTCATCGGCCGAGACCACTTGGATTCAGGCTCTGTTGCCAGCCCTAACCGCGAGACCGAAGGCATGATGGACGGTTCGGATGCTGTATCTGACTGGCCGCTACTGAATGCGATGCTAAATACCGCATCAGGTGCAACCTGGGTATCATTACACCACGGTGGTGGCGTTGGTATGGGCTTCTCTCAGCACTCGGGGATGGTTATCGTGTGTGACGGTAGCGACGAGGCTACAGAGCGTGTCGGTCGAGTGCTTCGAAACGACCCTGCAACCGGAGTAATGCGCCATGCCGATGCTGGTTACGACATCGCCATTAACTGTGCAAAAGAGCAAGATCTTGACTTGCCAATGATCACCTCCCCGTCAGCATCAAAATAATCAACGGTAGCAAGAAGGAAGTTGTATGTACCTATTAGAAATTAATCCGGGAAAACTATCTCTTAAGCAACTCCGTGAAATCAGCCGCCAACCTGTCGAGCTGTCTCTGCATGAATCAGCGCAGGAAGGCATGCTGGCAAGTACCCAGGCGGTTGAGCAAGTTATTGCCGAGGATCGTGTTGTTTATGGTATTAACACCGGTTTTGGTCTGCTCGCCAATACCCGTATCGCCGTTGAAGATCTTGAAACATTGCAGCGCAGTATCGTTCTGTCACATGCCGCCGGTATCGGTGAATTTATGGACGATGCAACCGTACGCCTAATGATAGCGCTAAAAGTAAACAGCCTTTCTCGTGGCTATTCAGGCATTCGTCCATTAGTCGTGAATGCGCTAATGCGGCTTGTTAACTCAGAAGTCTATCCGTGTATACCCAAGAAAGGCTCTGTCGGCGCATCGGGCGACCTCGCCCCTCTAGCCCATATGAGTACGGTGTTGCTAGGTGAAGGTCAGGCCCGCTACCAAGGTGAAGTCATTAGCGGTGCGGCAGCACTGAAAATTGCAGGCCTGGAGCCTGTTACGCTGGCACCGAAAGAAGGACTGGCTCTGCTCAATGGTACGCAGGCTTCTACGGCCTTTGCTCTCGAAGGCTTGTTCGCCGCAGAAGATCTCTATGCTTCTGGTACGGTATGTGGTGCCATGTCCGTTGACGCGGCCCTAGGTAGTCGCCGTCCGTTTGATCCTCGTATCCACCGTGTACGTGGTCATCGCGGCCAGATTGATGCCGCAACGGCGTACCGCCATATGTTGAATAAAGACAGCGAAATTGGTCTGTCACATCAGCAGTGCGAAAAAGTACAAGACCCTTATTCGCTTCGCTGCCAGCCACAGGTAATGGGTGCCTGTCTGCAGCAAATCCGCAACTCTGCTGACATTTTGGTAATTGAAGCCAATGCTGTTTCGGATAACCCGCTGGTATTTGCCGACGATGGTGACATCATCTCGGGCGGTAATTTCCATGCAGAACCTGTCGCTATGGCGGCTGATAACTTAGCTCTGGCCATTGCTGAGATTGGTAGCCTTTCCGAGCGTCGTATGGCACTGCTTATCGACAGCGCCCTCAGTAAACTACCTCCTTTCTTGGTTGATAATGGCGGCGTTAACTCTGGCTTTATGATAGCTCAGGTTACATCAGCAGCGTTAGCCAGCGAAAACAAGACACTGGCACACCCCGCTTCTGTCGATAGCCTGCCAACATCTGCCAATCAGGAAGATCATGTCTCTATGGCAACCTTTGCTGGCCGGCGCCTGACAGACATGGCTGAAAATACCCGTGGTATCTTGGCCGTCGAACTACTGGCTGCTGCTCAAGGGCTAGATTTCAGAAGCCCGAACAAGAGTTCTGAGCGTATTGAACTGGCCAAGGCTCAATTACGTGAGCGTGTTAGTTTCTACGACAAAGACAGATACTTCGCCCCGGATATTGAAAAAGCAAACCAGCTGCTTAAAGAGGCTACACACAACACACTAATGCCAGCGCTGCTACTACCAAGCGTGTAAAACTTGCCAAATCAAAAGCCGGAAGAGTTTTTTTCCGGCTTTTTCATTATTTTGTCATCATTTTAAATCATCTTTTTAATATTGATTTGACTATTATTTAAGTGTCGTCACCTGTTCGGACAAGCTAAAACCTTGATAAGCGCACAGTAATTTGTGCAATAAATAGACTAAGATGTTGATGAGACAATTATAAAGTTTCATCTCGTACTATCTTGATCAGCCGTGGAGGGTGCTATGTGGCAAGCGATTTCTCACCAGCTTTCAGACGTTTTAGGTAAACCATTCAAAATCACAGAGAAGGAACCTCTTGAAGGCGGTGATATTAATGAATGCTACTGTATTGGCGATGACAATGATCGCTTCTTCTTGAAGCTCAACGATCGTGACTTGCTCATGATATTCGAGACTGAGGCCGAAAGCTTGCGTATCCTCAACGAGGCTGATTGCATTCAGGTACCTCAATTCCTTCATCTCGGGACCAGCCGAGACAAATCCTTCCTGGTTTTAAATTACCTACCTACAAAAGTTCTCGATAATGATGCGGCTTATACGCTCGGGCAAGAGCTTGCCAGATTGCACTCATGGGGAGAGCAAGCTGAATATGGCTTTGATTTGGATAACTACATCGGGTTGACCCCGCAACCGAACAAGTGGCGTCGCCGCTGGTGTCGTTTCTTTGCCGAGCAGCGTATTGCCTGGCAATTGCAGATCTGCCAGGAAAAAGGCATAGATTTAGGCAATATAGATACGATTACCAGCCGTGTTATCGACATTTTGATGCACCACCAGCCTAAACCTTCCCTGCTACACGGTGATCTCTGGCATGGCAATACCGCCGTTACTGTGACCGGCCCTATTATTTTTGATCCGGCCAGTTACTGGGGTGATCGTGAGTGTGATATAGCGATGACCGAACTTTTTGGCGGCTTCCCTCAAACGTTCTACGAAGGCTATCAATCTGTTTGGCCCTTGGATGAGGGTTATCAGGAACGTAAAGAGCTTTATAACCTCTACCATGTACTGAATCACTGTAACCTGTTCGGCGGAAGTTATATTTCCCAAGCCGAACACTCAATAAAGAAACTCGGTCTGCTTAAGTAACGAACACCTTCAGGGTTACTCTCAACCAAGTATATATGGTATCTTCGGTGCAAAATAACAAGCTGAGCACTTAGCTAATAATCCAGCTAAGTGCTCAGCTTGTTATTGTTAATACTTTTGTTGAGATAAAGTGATGTTACAAGCTGCTGTTTTTGATATGGATGGCCTACTGGTCGATTCAGAACCCTTCTGGCAACGCGCCCAAGTTGATATTTTTTCTTCGATCGGTGTACAAATCGAGCAAGAAGATACCCTGCAAACCATGGGGTTACGTATCGACCAAGTCGTTGAGTTCTGGTTTGCCAAACAACCTTGGCAAGGAGCTGACTGTGCCACGGTAACGGAAATGATTGTTGCTCGAGTAGAAGAACTGGTCAAAGAGCACAAACCAATGCTACCTGGTGTGCTAGAAGCTTTAGCAACCTGCGAGCAGTTGGGTTTAAAGATTGCCCTCGCCTCGTCTTCCCCAATGCGTTTGATCCGGGCAACGCTGGAAGCACTATCATTGGAAAGTAAATTCTCTGCCGTGCTCTCTGCCGAGCACTTGCGTTATGGGAAGCCTCACCCCGAAGTCTACATTAATGCTGCCGACGAGCTAGGCGTCCCGCCACAAGCTTGTGTGGCTTTTGAAGACTCGGTTAATGGCCTACTCGCAGCCAAAGCGGCTCAGATGAAAGGGATCGCGGTACCGGAAAAAACCTATGCCGATGATGCGCGCTGGGCGATTGCCGATAGGAAACTTTCCTCGCTTCACGAAGTAAATCAACAGCTAATCTCTAGCTTATAGCACGCGAGTTATACTCAAATGAGATGAAGACAAACCGACTTGTCTTCACCTCTCGTTTTGTATGTGCTCACTTAGTTGAAATGAATCCAATCCAGCATTTTATTGAATAACACAGATCTTATAAAATAAGAAATATCCAACCAATAAATAACATCCCTAGCAAATTATCTATTATTTTTCCAAAACTTCATGCTCAATCAAACTTTACAGTTAATTCTCTGCAAAAACGAATGCGCAGCGCTAAAGTTTAGGTATATCGATTATTCCAATAAATCAGTAAAGATGACTGTTTTATGTGCTCGGCACCCTACAGGAGTACAAAATGAAAAACTATTCAGAACAAGGTGTTATCTGCCCTCATTGCGGACACCATATCAAAATTACACTCGATGCCAGTGCTGGAAGCCAAGAGTTCTACGATGATTGTCCGGCATGTTGCCATGCCATACATTTAACGATGGAAGTTGATGAGCTACATAAAACGATTAATTTGTTTGTCGACGCTGATGACGAGCAAATATTTTAATCAATAACATTGGAATAAAGCAAACTAACAGCTGAACATAATACCCCTGCGGTTTTAACCGCAGGGGATACATTTCTAAAAACGTCAATAGTTACTCTGTTCTGGCCGCCAGTACACGCTCCACCGTATCAACGATCGCCTGAGTCTGGGGATCAATTTCGATATTGACGGTATCTCCGACTAGACGCTGACCAAATAGAGTCCGATTCAGGGTTTCAGGGATCAAATGCACACAGAAACTATTTTCTTTCACATCCCCAATTGTTAATGAACAACCATCAATACCGATATACCCCTTTCGTAAGACATATTTGGTATAAGCTTCTGGCAATTGAAACCAGATTGTACAATTGTTAGGTGTCGTAATGACATCACAAATTTCAGTTGAGAAATTGATATGCCCCGACATTGAATGACCGCCTATTTCATCGCCGAATTTAGCTGCGCGTTCAATGTTAACGGCATCACCGATCTCCAGCAGGCCAAGGTTGGTAACTTTCAGCGTCTCCTGCATCAAATCAAATGATACCTTGTCATCATTGAACTCGGTTACTGTCAAGCAACAACCGTTATGCGCTACTGATGCTCCGATCTCAAGCCCAGACAGCAACTGCGAAGGCATCCGGATAACATGAGTCTGAAAATGCTCCTTCTTAATGAGCTCGATGACTTCTGCTGTCCCCTGAACAATTCCGGTAAACATAGAATCCCCCACTTACCATTATAAAAAACAACGAACACTCTGAATTTATGCATCAAAAGCCATGCAAAAGGCTGGCTGTTGAAATAAAGGCAGAATGAAAACCTACATTTCAAGTTATATTGCATTTGTAACAAACGGCCCTAAGAGATATCCTTCGAGCATCCTTTACGTATGCAAATGCCTTAACAGCCCAAGGGAATAAAATGTTCAGCAAATTTTCCAAAAACCTTGGCCTGCGTATTCAGCTAACCTTGACTCTATTTGTATTGCTAACAGCCGTTCCTATTGGACTGTTATGGTATCACAGCTCTGAACAGGTTCGTTTACAGACCGTCGAAAGGTTATACCACCACTCCAGCGAAACCATCTATAAGCAACTGGATAGTTTCTTCTCTGAAGCGAAAGTCGTCTATCAACACCAGCAAAAAATAGAAAAAGATCTTCCAAATATAGTTCAGGATCGTAAGCAATTGATTGCTCACCTGACCAATGTTTTGAACCATCACTTTAATATCGATTATTTCTATTTCGCCAATACAGAGGGAGGACTTGTTTCTCTCGGCCACAACTGGAACAAACACTTTATACGGTTTGAATCAGATAATGGTGCAGCTGGCATGTTAACCAGCTATCAAACTCTATATGATGGAGAAGGCGGCAATATCACCGCACAAACAGAAAACTTTGATGCCCGAAATAGGCAGTGGTATCAAAGAGCACTGAAGTCAGAACAACCAGTATGGAGTGACATTTATGCTGGTGCTATCGATCACAACCTACTAGGCATTACCCTATCTAAAGTCCTACGAGATGAAAACAATCAGGTCCTTGGAGTATGGGGACTTGATATCACTCTAGCCAGTGTTGCAAACGAACTAAAGAAAGCTAAACCTAGTGAAAATAGTACTGTCGCGCTGCTTAATAAAAAAGGGGAAATTCTTGCTAGTAGTAACCCCCATCATAGCCCGAAGCAAGGGGTGCTCGTTACAGTCAATTCACCGCAAGCGCACGAACTAGGCAAGCTATGGGAATTAATAAAACCGCAAACAAATCTATCCAGTAACGAACAAACGAATGATGTTACCCAAACTTTTCAATACCAAGGTCAATCTTGGCTTAGCCATCATACTCTATACCCGTTGAATAAAAACCGCCAAATGCGGATTGTGATTTACTCGCCAGTATCCGATCTAACTCATGAATTTCTGCAGGCTAAGCATTACGCCATCATTATTACTTTTTTAATGATTGTTCTTGCGGCATATTATGGCGCAATAGGTACCCAATATACGTTAACCCCTATCCGCCAGCTAACCAAAATTGCAGAGGAAATTAGCCAGGGAAAATGGGACAAAAAAATCACTATCGAACGAGATGATGAAGTAGGACAACTTGCAAAGTCATTTAATAAAATGACAACACATCTGGAGTCAACCATTCACCAGCTAGACCAGCAGCAGCAGGAAACCAATCGCTTAAATGCATTACTCGAAGAACAAAACTCACAGCTAGAAAATCGGGTGAAAGCTAGAACTGAAGAATTGAGTATCGCCAATAAGCAACTCCGCCAACTGGCCAACATAGATCCTCTAACAGGAATAGCAAACCGTCGTTATTTTTGGGAGCAATTCGAGAGTTCCACCGATAATACCCACGGATGGCTATTGATCCTCGATATCGATAATTTTAAGCGACTTAATGATACCTATGGCCACGTTATCGGTGACCTAGCACTCCAACACTTCGTCAAGCTCTGCCAAAACTGCCTGTCTGATAGTGATTATATCGGCCGTATAGGTGGAGAAGAGTTTGCCATCTGGTCTGAAGGCAGCAGCGTCGAACATGTGCAACAACTCACTGAACACATTTTTGATACCCTCGAAAAGTCACCGCTTACTATACAAGGTAAACCAATTTTCATCACCACCAGTATAGGTGCAACTAGCTGTTACCCAGGAAAATTGAGCTGTTACGCCATTGCTGATAGCATGCTTTATAAGGCCAAGCAGACAGGCAAGAGCAAAGCGGTTATCGACTCGCAACAACACTCAATCAATCTACAGTAGTCAAGAACAGTATCTACACCAAACTAATTATAATTTAATGACCGCAATTGTATAAGCATCTCGAAGCGCTATAATCCACGCTCGTTCCATTTGTATTACTATTCTCTGCTTCAGGAGCATTCTGTGCATAATTACAGGCGTGAAACACGCCACTTACTAAAGCTCGCAATACCTGTTCTCATTGCTTCTGTCGCTCAGACATCCATGGGCTTTGTTGATACCGTCATGGCTGGCGGTGTCAGTGCCACCGATATGGCTGCAGTTTCTGTGGCAGCAAGTATTTGGCTTCCCTCGATCCTATTTGGTGTCGGCTTGCTTATTGCTTTAGTCCCAATCGTAGCAACGCTTAACGGTTCAGGTAAAAAGCAGAAAATCCCATTCGAAGTACAGCATGGCTTTATGTTGGCAGCAATCGTATCCTTCCCAATAATTTGGGTGCTATACAATGCAGGCTCCCTTATTGACATGATGGATGTAGAACAAGCACTGGCTGAGAAAACTGTTGGTTATCTCCATGCAGTATTGTTTGCTGTTCCTGCCTTTCTCTTTTTTCAGACTCTTAAAAGTTTCTCTGAGGGCTTATCACTCACCGTACCAGCTATGGTTATTGGCTTTATTGGCCTTGCCGCTAACATTCCGCTTAACTGGATCTTTGTTTATGGTAAATTCGGGGCCCCTGCATTGGGTGGCGTCGGTTGTGGCGTCGCAACAGCCATCGTATATTGGCTCATGTTCTTCTCCATGCTGATATACATTAAGCTGAACAAGCGACTAAACTCGATTGGACTGTTTGCCCACTGGCATAAACCGCAGCTTTCTGCAATTTTACGCTTGTTCAAGCTAGGGTTACCTATTGCTGCATCTATCTTCTTCGAAGTATCACTATTTGCTGCTATCGCACTACTGATTTCGCCACTGGGTTCAATTACCGTCGCAGCCCATCAGGTTGCCAGTAACTTTTCTTCACTAGTCTTTATGATCCCGATGAGCCTTGGTGCAGCATTGAGTATCCGTGTTGGCCACTTATTAGGTCGAAAAGATCTTGAAGAAGCAAAGATTGCTTCTCACTGCGGTTTACTTGTCGGACTGATTATTGCCATGTTCACAGCACTGATTACCGTAATGTTCCGCGAACAAATTGCGCAAATGTATACGGACAATCCCGAAGTTATTCTTATTGCAGGACAACTCCTGTTCTTAGCTGCTATCTACCAGTGTACCGATGCTATCCAGGTCGTTGCGGCAGGAGCACTACGCGGGTACAAAGATATGCAGGCAATATTTGTTCGCACCTTTATTGCTTACTGGATCCTTGGCCTGCCTATTGGCTATACCTTAGGAATGACGGACTGGATTGTTGAACCAATGGGGCCTCATGGCTTCTGGTACGGAAATATCATTGGCCTGACATCTGCCGCCATTATGCTGGGAGCCCGAATGCACTGGGTTCACAAGCAAGATGATGAGTACCAGATCACTATGTCACTGCGATAAGGCTGGCACAGTATCTCATGGACAAAGGCGACGATAAGTCGCCTTTTCTTTTTTCCATCACATTCACCATAATAAGAGAAAACAATCAGCCAATGCGATGCCTTATAGACAGCTGTTAGTAGTCATACTCGTTTTCACTTTCCTCACTCTTATAGGTTGCGAAAATAACTCGGCCGAAGATAGCCTGAAAACGTACAACGAGCGACTGGCCAATGTGTTGGATGTTTCACCTTCGCAAGCGCCTGACACTGACATCCCTCAGCTAGCCAAAACTCGGGAGTTGGCTCTGCCGATTGAAGATATTCGTATAGGCTTGCTTGATGCCTACGAGCTGCGGAAATGTGGCTTATTTCAGTTAATCGCTGAGCGAAACTCGGTATTGGGCAAAGTACAAGATAAAACTCACCGTTTTCGTTACGAGCTTCTGTTTATGGACGGTCTAGAAAACTGTTTAGAAACTCTGCCTCAAGACGCTGATATTCTTGTAGATATCAAACAACTTCATCAGCTCAAGCAGCAACAGTTGCCAATTTACCTATGGAATATGCTTACCACTGGTGAAGAATGGCGAAAGCAGTTCCGTATCTATCGCCGTGCTTTTACTCTGGGGAATTTTCCGGGTTCTGTTGAAAACCAAGAAGCAATGCGATACTTGCTAGCCATTCATACCGCCCTCATGAATGGTGAAACTGTCCCTCCGAAGCAAGCTGAACGTTTGCTAGTCTTTCAACAACAAATCTATACCCACCGCTATTTTGGGCAACTCGTCTACTCTATTGCACGATCTCGAGATTGGCTGAATAGCTCCACTCGCCTCTTGGAATCCAACGAATCACGCATCATATGCGGCACTAATCGCAACCAACAAAAAGCGATTTACCTCAGTAATGTCTTTCACCGTTTTTTTGCCAGTGATATTCAGCCCTATTTCGCAGAGCTAGACTCCCAATACCGACAGATTCAGATTTCGTTGCAAGTACTGCTACAACCACCATCAGCTGTATCAACCAAGTTTGCACCTTATTATCAAAGTTACATTGCAGGCGAGCTTCATTCCAGCTTCAGGGAAGCTATCATTAACCACGTTAAATTCTGGCAGCGAACCTTCAAACGATGCCAAATCAAATTAGGCGTACAAATTGAGTAAAAGCACAGTATTCAAATAGAATCATACTGTTAATTCACCTCAATTGGCTCTAAGATGAAGCCTTGGTAATACCTATTCGCTAAGTTCATCCTGCTGTGTGAACTTAGCAAATCCGTATTGCAAGGAGCAAACAATGAAGAAACACAAAAATGAAGCCAAACTGCTTAAAAAAGCTCTTGAGCTAGGCATGGCGTTTGCTAAAAAGCAAGGATATGGCGATCTCGATAAAACTGTCTCGCCGAAAGATAAAGTCGAATGCATTTACCGCCTTCTGGTTGATGCGAAGCAAATCACCCCGCTTGCGACCAACCAGGAAGATGGCCCTAATATGAAGCACAAGTTAGTGCTGTGGATTTCAAGATTACTACCTTCGGATCACGAGTTACTTAAATAAGCATTGCGACTCATAATAGCGTCATGTAACGTATTCTAAATACACATATTCCAAGGTAGGAAACAATGCGTCGGGTAGTATTCAATCAAAAAGGCGGAGTGGGAAAATCAAGCATAGCAACAAACTTGGCCGCTTTGAGTGCAGCAAATGGCTATAAAACATTGTTGATTGACCTCGACGTACAAGGCAACAGTAGCCATTACCTCGGTTATGATATTAACAGTGAGAGCAATAGAACTGTTGCCGATTTACTCAGTCAGACTGTTGGCTGGTTTTCTGTCTCAACACCAGTAAAAGACTTTCCGCAGCCGACACCTTTCTCCAACCTGGAGATTATCCCTTCTAGCCCGAAACTAGAAAAGATTGAATCAGAGCTCGAGCGACGTTACAAGATCTATAAACTGAGAGATGCGTTAGATGAGCTGGAGAAAAGCTATGATCGTATCTACATTGATACCCCACCCAACCTGAATTTCTTTAGTAAAGCCGCTCTGATAGCCGCCAAACGTCTGTTGATCCCCTTTGATTGTGATAGTTTTTCTCAGCAAGCTCTTATCACTCTTCTCAACAATGTGGCCGAGCTCCGAGAAGATCACAATCCCAAGTTGGAAGTCGAAGGTGTGATCGTCAATATGTTCAATGCTCAGGCCAAGTTCCCTTCTCAAATCATTGCCGATCTGAGTGATCTCGAATTACCTATCCTGGAACCTTATCTCCCCCTTTCGATCAAAATGAAAGAGTCGCACTACCATCAACAACCGCTAATCCACTTACTGCCAACTCATAAGCTTACTCAAACTTTCGAGAGGCTGTTTCACACCCTCGAAAATACCACAGAAACAGCAGTGGAAACTGAGCAATAACAACCAATTATATTCGCACTAACTAACAATAAGTTAGTGCGGAAATCACTAAAAACTGCCGATTCGACTCGCGCTTTGAGCAAAGTGTAAGCAAACAATCTCTTTTTTCTGATTTTATGGATACTTGCACTTGCACCGTTAGAATGAAGTGTTTAATATCAGTTTTGTTCTCAGGAACATTCAATAGTACGACCGTAGCTCAGCTGGTTAGAGCACCACCTTGACATGGTGGGGGTCGGTGGTTCGAGTCCACTCGGCCGTACCAATTCTCGAATGAGAAATAGTAATAATTTGCCCGCTTAGCTCAGTTGGTTAGAGTACTTGCATGACATGCAAGGTGTCACTGGTTCGAGTCCAGTAGCGGGCACCAAAATCTAGACGATATGCAACAGCTTATTGTCACGCAATACAATTTGCTCGCTTAGCTCAGTTGGTTAGAGTACTTGCATGACATGCAAGGTGTCACTGGTTCGAGTCCAGTAGCGAGCACCAAATTTAGACAATGCGCAATAGCTTATTGTCACGCGGTACAATTTGCTCGCTTAGCTCAGTTGGTTAGAGTACTTGCATGACATGCAAGGTGTCACTGGTTCGAGTCCAGTAGCGAGCACCATATTAGAAAAGCCTGTTCTCACGAGCAGGCTTTTTTGTTTTTCCCAAACAATAGAAATTCAACATCATACTAACAAACTACATATTCAATCATGTTCGATATGGCTCTCAACTTCACTTAAAATAGTCGCTCTGAATATAGAAAATTACCACCTTATAAGTCAGGGAAATCTAGTATTTCAAATACAAATAAATCTCGATTCCTCTTTCCTCTATAAAATTCTTTCCTAATCTTCGCACCATTAACCTCAAAAATAACAAGTAATCCACTGACTTCATACATTTCCCTCTGTAATTCGTATTATCAGCCGATTTAAGAAGAGAATCTTCAGTTACGTTAACTAAGCAGCATATGCACCAGATGGAAATGCTAATACTCATACGAAGTGGAGAATAGGATGCCTCATGATCAAAAGTACAATTTACAATTAGGAAAAGCACAATTTGAAAATGCACATTTCAAAGAGGACTTTAACGACATAAATCAATGGGGGGAATTTTTATCCTCTCAACAACCTTTGATGTCTTTGGCCGAAATCACTTCTCCCTCAGTAGCCCCTCCCCCTATCCTTGGTAATTCTGTTGCGATAAAAAAAGTAAAAGATCAAATTAGGAAAGCCGCCAAATCACAATTTCCAGTCATCATTTATGGTGAACCAGGGTGTGAGAAATTCACTGTCGCAATGAATATTCACGCCTCCGAGCTATCAAGGTCTGGCGAATTTATCGAAGTCAGTGCACAAATTAACAGCGATAAAAGATTTCAACGCAATCTAGCCTATGCATTAATGGCTGCTAAGGATGGTACGTTATACCTCAGTAATTTAGAATATCTCAACAAAGAGAAGCTAGACATCCTGATTACACTCTTCACATTAAAAGGTTTAGGAGACCAGTTAAAAAGCAATAATATACGTTTGATATTATCATCAATTGAAGACCTCAACTATCGTGTGAATAATAAATTCTCTTCCAGCCTTTCACTCTACCTCCCTCACATTTTGGATATCTACATTCCACCTCTTAAACAAAGAAATCATGATATCAACATTCATGTTAAATATTACATTGAGAGTAATAGCCAAGGGGTCTCCCCTACAAGTATCTCTGTTGATGCAGTAAAACTCCTAAGTAACAAGCAATGGCCAGGCAATAGCCAAGAACTTGAACGCTACATTGTCCGCTTAATTACATTTTGTGACAAACAGCATATTGGCTGCAATGAAATTACTGCTTTTGACCCGACATTAAAAAAGCAAGAAAAAAAAGATAATAATATTGCCATATCAATCATAAATGGCGATATCGATAAGTTTGAGCATACCCACTTAAGCGTAAAAAAGGCCATTGAGTATATCTCCTATAACTACCACCGAGAAATCACGCTCAATGAACTTGCCGAGAGTTCCTTTGTTAGTGCTTCTCACCTGTCATTCCTATTCCGAAGCATATTGAAGAGAAGCTTTAAACAACTATTAACAGAAGTTCGTATTGAAAAAGCAAAGTCTATTATCAACAACAAACCTTTATCAAAAATAACAGATGTCGCTTATAGCGTAGGGTTTGGTGATCTGAGTCACTTTGAGAAAAAGTTCAAACACCTAACCAAATTAACACCAAGACAATATAGAGACAGATGTAGAAAAGAAAATAAGCTAATTGAATAAATAATTATGCACAGGGTCAACACTCTGAAATTACCGTATTGTTCCGATTTAAAAAAATGAAATTAATTTAAATCACCTTATAAAACATATTTTTCGCCAATTTATAGCAATAGCAAATCACTATGATATTCACATACCAACAACAAGGGCTTTAAAGAAACGTCAGCACCACGCTGTACGTTTTTTGAAGAAACAACTGCAAAGCAGTTTCCACGATGAAAAAGGAGCATTTTATGCCTGTTAATGATCAAGTCACGGATTCCGTGACGCAAGTGAATACCAAAGTACTCGGTGACGTACCGGCAATGGCTGGTGGCAACTTATTGATGTCTACCAGCCAGGCTCTCAGCACCGCCGCGCTGAATGTCACATCGGCTAACCAGCAGGCAGGGTTAGTTATGCAGGCGGCAACAGTACAAGGGATCAATTCAATTATGGCAACTGGCACTGCTGTAATCGGACGTGGCGCAGAAGCCATTTTGCAGAAAGGTTAATGTATTCATCTGGCAATAATTAAGGAGAAATTATGCCTGTAAATGAGCAAGTGACCGACTCGGTCACACAAGTGAACACCAAAGTCGTTGGCGACACACCAGCAATGGCAATGGGCAACTTATTGATGTCCACCAGTCATGCACTAAGTAATGCGGCACATAATGCCACCGCAGCCCAGCAGCAAGCCCATATCACGATGCAAGCGGCAACAGTACAGGGGGTGAACTCCCTGATGTCGATTGGTAGTTCCATCGTCGGACGAAGCGCTGAAGATATTATCGAAAAAGGCTAATCACACTAACTCAATTTAAATGATAATCAATGAAAGGAAATAACTATGCCAGTAAATGAGCAAGTAACAGATTCTGTCACTCAGGTTAATACTAAAGTTGTTGGTGAAACACCTGCGATGGCAATGGGTAATTTATTAATGTCGACCAGCCATGCTCTGAGCAATGCGGCACACAATGCCACCGCAGCACAGCAGCAGGCTCACATCACGATGCAAGCCGCAACTGTTCAGGGAGTAAACTCCCTGATGTCGATTGGTAGCTCCATCATCGGACGCAGTGCCGAGGGTATTATCGAGAAAGATT
>Ga0209272_10000902_pt1 | contig 20525 bp, 19 predicted proteins | sample tdDd002_FD_187125 | JGI IMG/M metagenome (GOLD analysis project Ga0209272, IMG submission 187125) | Marine sediment microbial communities from the Atlantic coast under amendment with organic carbon and nitrate - tdDd00.2 (SPAdes)... | ecosystem: Environmental > Aquatic > Marine > Coastal >... | reverse complement strand
GTCCACAACACGGTCGGCACCGCCAATAACTGAAGGATAATCCATTAACTCTCCAAGACCTAAAACCCTTGGATGGTTTATGAGTTTTGAAAGTTGCTCAGCGCCTAAAACCGCTCCAGAGTTTTCGAAATCTGTAGCTGGTACACAAGACGGTAACATAACATAAACGTCCATTGGAACAGATTCACTGGCATTTAAAATATACTCTATACCATCCATACCACTTACATTTGCAACTTCGTGTGGATCTGCAATAATCGTAGTGGTTCCTCTTGGTACTATGGCTCTTGCAAACTGTTCAGGAGTTGCTAAAGATGATTCTATATGCACGTGTCCATCAATTAATCCCGGGGCAATATATCGTCCATCAAGTTCGATGACTTCATGTCCTTCGTACGAATCTCCTACCCCTGCAATATATCCATCAACTATGGCTACGTCACCTTCTATTATTTCTTCAGTAAAAACATTTATTATCTTTCCACCCTTAAGAACCAAATCAGCTTTTTCTCGCCCTGCCGCGACACCGATCCGTCTTTGAATGACATTTTTCATATAATAACCCCTCTTTCAGATTCTACCCGTCCAAAGTCTGTCGATCGTTTTATCTACAAAAGGTATTACTCGAACGTAAGCCCCGCTTCTTTGATGGCCGTTAACACCTTTTCAGGTGTTGCCGGTACTTCAAGAATTCTTACGCCGATTGCATCATAAATCGCATTTAAAATAGCTGGAGCAACAGGAACCATTACGGGTTCACCAATACCCTTTGCACCATATGGTGCCGTATTTTCAGGATCTTCAACAATAACTTTTTGAATTTCCGGAATATCCATAGCTGTAGGAATTATATATTTGGCAAATCTGTTGTTTTTGATTACACCATTTTTAACACCTAAGTCTTCATAAAGAGCATAACCAAGACCCATTACAAATCCACCATCAATTTGACCCTCTACCAGTTCAGGGTTGATTGCACGCCCAACATCTTGAACACAGTAGGCTTTTGTTACATGAACACGGCCCGTATCCGTATCCACATCCACTTCTACGCCATAAGCGTTAAATGTGTAAGGCCAGTAAGGCGCACCCAGACCTGTTTCAGCATCCATTGTTGTGGTTTGTGCTGTAAAGGATTCTGTTACTGAAACCAGTTTGTCTTCAGTAAGGAGTTTGTCTGCTACTTCAATTAAGGTGATTCTTTTTTCAGGAAGAATACCTAACCAGATGACTCCATCTTCCATCTCTAACCCCACAGAAGAGTTGAGACCCATAATTTTTGCAGCTTCTACAAATATAGCTTTTCTAAAGCTCTCAGAAGCAAGCAAAACTGCGTTTCCAGTGTTATAGGTTTGACGACTTGCTGCAGCGGTTCCGGAATCTTTAAAGGTGTCTGTATCTTCACAAATCATTGTGACATGAGCTGGGTCAAGACCCAACGTTTCAGCGCAAATCTGTGGCATAATCGTTTTTGCACCCTGTCCAACTTCAGTTGCCCCTACACGCAGTAAAACTTCACCTTCTGGTGTTAGGTCAACCGTTGCAATTGAGACATCTGGGAAACCATTACCATAACCGGTACCATACCAACTTAGAGCGATGCCCTTTCCATGTTTAATCATTTGCATCCACTCCTTCCATTAGGTCTTTAAGTGCATCTATACATTCTTTCATCGGAACACTTTCCGTTAAGATCTGACCATTAGGTGTCATAGATCCTTTCTTAAAGCAGTTCTTATATCTGATTTCAAATGGGTCCATTCCTAGCTCACGTGCGACAATATCAATTTGCTGTTCGTAAGCGATTGGTACTTGGGTAGCACCAAATCCACGCATGGCTCCACAGAATGGATTGTTTGTGTACACGGCAATACTATCTACTTTTACATTAGGAACTTCATAAGGTCCCGGTACATGTACACCCGCTTTACGCAGTACGTTAATTGCCCATGATGCGTAGGCACCTGTGTCACCAACAATATAGGCCTCCACAGCAGTTAATTTACCGTCTTTAGTAGCGCCTGTTTTTACGCGCATGGTCATTGGATGGCGTTTTGAGTGGGCATAAAAGGACTCTTCTCGTGTATATGTTACCTTAACAGGTCTGCCTGTTAGTAGGGTTGCAAGGCCTAAATGAATTTGCATGGTAATGTCTTCACGACCCCCAAATGCTCCCCCTACTGCAGGGTTACGTATAATAACTTGGTCTTCTTCAAGACCCAAGGCTTCAGCTATTTCCAGTCTGTCAAAGTGTGGATACTGCGACGATGCCACCAGTACCAGTCTTTCATCTTCCATATAAGAAAGACCACTTTCAAGCTGTAGGAATACATGGTCAACAAATGGAGAGTAGTAAGTGTTTTCAACCACAACGTCTGACGCTTCAAATGCCTTGTCTACATCCCCACGTCTACATTTATAGTGGTAAATTACATTAGACTTACCATCATGCACCTGAATCGCATCTTCTTTCATGGCTTCGTGGGCATCAAATAAGGCTGGCAGTTCATCATACTTAACAAGAACTGCACCGGCTGCGGTTTCTGCCTGTTCTTCAGTTTCGGCTACTACAAAGGCAATTGGGTCACCTACACGGCGTACTTTCTTCTCACATAATACTTCATGATCTTTAAACAAAACACCATGATGGTTCATGGCTGTCACATCTTTAGCCGTCAATACTATAAGAACACCTTCCATTTTTTCAGCTATAGATGTGTCCACTGTAAAATAAGCATGTGGCTTTTCCGATCGAACGGTATGACCATAAGCCATGCCCTCTATCTGCATATCTTGCGGATACAAGGCTCTCCCTGTAAGTTTGTCGATACCATCTTTTCTTCTATATCTTTTACCAACCGTCTTAAACTCAGGCATATTATTCACCTGCCTTATCCGACTGGTCTTCTTCTTCATCTGTTTCACTTGTTATGATTTCAGACGCAAGTTTTACAGAAGAAAGAATTTTATCATATCCAGTACATCTACATAGGTTTCCAGAAACGGCATCTTTAATTTCATCGTCCGATGGTTTTGGATTGGCATCTAGAAGGGCCTTAGACGAAAGAACCATACCTGGAATACAGAAACCACACTGGACAGCACCATTATCTAAAAATGCTTGCTGGACTGGATCAAGACCGTCTTCTGATTCTAAACCTTCGATGGTAATTACGTGTTTTTCATGGCATTGTGCAGCTAAAATTAGACAGGAATCTACGGCGCGACCTTCAAGAATGACCGTACAAGCACCACATTCTCCTTCACCACATCCCTCTTTCGTCCCTGTTAATCCAAGGTCATTTCTAAGAAAATCTAGAAGGCGCAGACCATCTGGAATTTCTCTTTCGATCCATTCACTGTTTACATTTATTTTTAAATTAAACATCAAATCACCCCTTCTTTAAACCCTATCTAATATACGTCTAAGAGCTGGTTTAAGAACACCTTGAACCGCCTCACGTTTATATGGCATAGAGCTTCTACCAGATAACCTATCTTCTACAATATCACCAAACTTTTTTGCTCCATCTTTTATTAGGCTTTCATCCAGCGTTTTACCTACAAACCAAACTTCAAGTTCAGTTTCACGTGTTGGATTCAGTCCTAATGAGCCAGATGCAATTCGACACGTCTCTATGACACCTTTGGCGTTAAATACCATTGAAACGGAAGCACTGATTCTAGAAATGGCTAAGGCATTTCTAAGACCTAACTTTTCGAACTCAAGGTATTGTTTTTTATTTGCATCTAGTGGGATATTAATAGAGACTAACATCTCGTCTAACTTAAGTGCTGTTTTTCCTTTACCTAAGTAAAACTCGGTCAATGGAATTTGGCGTATCCCATCACTTGAAGCAGCAGTAATGGACGCCCCAAGTGCCATAAGTGGTGGCGCAGAGTCAGCAGCTGGTGAACCATTTGCTAAGTTTCCACCTAAAGTTCCAAGATTTCTAATTTGTGGTGAACCTACACTCTTGCAAGCATCCCACAAGCCAGGAAATTCTGATTTGATTTTTTCATTTTCAACAATGTCAGTGAATCTGACCATGGCACCGATCTTCATTTCTGTATCAGTGAACTCGATATTTGAGACCTCTTTGATATCCGTAATGTCAATCATGATGGAACCACGGTTGTGTTTCTCCCTAATTTGAACAAGTAAATCTGTACCGCCAGCAAGGATTTGGGCTTGATCGCCGTACTCCTTAAGTAAGTCAACTGCTTCACTTGTAGTTAGTGCACGAAATATTCTCTCAACGCTCATTATATACTCCCTCATTTCTCTTTATGTTGAGGCAAATTTTTACCAGTTATCTAGGCATCTTCTCCTGTATGCTAGGTTTCCGGATTTAACCCTAAATCCTAATGCCTCATACAAAATCAGTTCTGTATGTGATGTGATTGGTCGGTCACACCGTGCTTGCGTCGTTCGCTTTGTATGACGGATTAACCTTTAAAAGTTCATGGTAATGTCCTATACATTGTGTAATATCGAACGAATATTTTATATTTTCTGATAATATTCGATGGTTTTTTATACAATTTGAGCCCCTACAATACGTGTAGAGGCCCAAATATGAAATTCAGGTGAGTTAGACAACTCCCCTAATACTCTTATGTTTTAAGAATTAGTCTTAGTGCATAAATAGCTTAAGTGCAAATAGGAAGGCGATGAAGTAAGTCATCTTTGGAACTTCCTTGCCACGGCCAGTGAACACCTTTAGTAGGATGTAAGACATGATGCCCCACATGATACCTTCAGCGATTGAGTAAGTCAGTGGCATCATGATCATACCAAAGAATGCTGGAATTGCTTCCGTGAAATCATCAAAATCGATTTCTTTGATAGGTGACATCATGAATAGACCAACTAGGATCAGTGCTGGAGCCGTTGCTGCCGGTGGAATAATACCGAACAGTGGTGCGAAGAATAATGCTAAACCGAAGAATAGAGCTGTAACTACAGCAGTAAGACCTGTACGTCCACCTTCTGCAACCCCTGCAGCGGACTCTACGAATGTCGTTACTGTTGAAGTACCCATACATGCACCAACTGTTGTACCGATGGCATCTGCAAGTAGGGCTTTCTTAGCACCTGGAAGTTTACCTTCTTCATCAAGCATGTTGGCTTTAGTAGATACACCAATCAGTGTACCAACTGTATCGAACATATCTACAAATAGGAATGTAAATAGAACGAATACAAAGTCCATTGTAGCGATGCTTGACCATTCAAACGCGAACCAAATTGGGCTTGGAGGCGCTGAAACTAATGTTTCTGGGAACTGAACGATACCAAATGGAACACCAACAATTGTTGTTGCAACGATACCGATGAATAGTGCGCCTTTAACATTTAATGCTAAAAGTGTACCTGTAACTAAAATACCAATAATCGCAACAAGTGGCGCGCCGCTTGTGATGTTACCAAGTGATAGCGGTACACCTTGGCCTTGAACTACAATCCCTGAATTGTAAAGACCGATAAATGCGATGAATAAACCGATACCAACCGAAATGGATTTTTTCAGGTTCATTGGGATACAGTTTAGGATAGCTTCACGGATGTTTAAGAATGTGAGTAACAAGAATATGATACCTTCAGCAAATACTGCTGTCAGAGCAAACTGCCATGAATAACCCATACCTAGTACAACTGTGAATGCGAAGAATGCATTCAGTCCCATGCCTGGAGCTAGTGCAAACGGTAGGTTTGCATAGAAGCCCATAACTAGTGTTGCAATAACTGACGCTAATGCAGTGGCTGTGAATACACCACCGAAATCCATACCAGTTGCAGAAAGCATACCTGGATTTACGGCTAGAATATAGCCCATTGTCATAAACGTCGTAATCCCTGCGATTACTTCTGTACTAATATTCGTACCGTGTTCTTTCAGCTTAAAATATCTTTCCAGAAAACCTGTCATTGAATGTGACCCCCTGTATTATCTTTTAGTCTCCGTCCCCCTGCGTCCGAGACCGACCCTCCTTTATTATGTATTGACGGAAGTGAAGTATATCAATCCATTCTAACGCCTTCAATACACTCTTGTAAATGGAGATGCAGCAATTTTACAGAACTTTAAATCGGGTTCAACCATATGGCAACAATATTCAGTTATAACGGTTATATTGTTGCCATACGGGAATGACCATAACCAAAGTTTTGTTGTGCGCTTCTACTTTACAGGTGGAAGAATCTCAAAGTTTTCGACATCTACGATGCCTCTGTCTGTGATTTTCCACTTTGGACTTGTCGAGAGTGCCAGGAACGACAAGTGCATGAATGGCGCATGGACCTTACAGCCTAAATCTTCTTTTGCTTTACGTTCCAGATCACTAATCTTCTCACTTACTTCTGAGCCAGTCAGTTCATCTGTGATTAGACCACCTACAGGTAATCTAAGCTCATCAATAACTCTACCGTTTTTAGATAAGGCAATACCACCACCCATTTCAATTACACGGTTAACGGCTACTGCCATGTCTTCATAGCTTGCACCTGTAACCATAATGTTGTGTGTATCGTGGGCGATAGACTCAGCAATTGCACCTGTTTCAATGCCAAAACCTTTAACAAAACCTTTACCAATATTGCCATTACGGCCGTATCTTTCAAGACAATGCATTGGTAGAACATCTTGAGACGTATCTGGCATTACCACACCATTTTGAACCGGAAGCACTGCCTCAAGTGCGTCTGATAAGTTTTGGTCTGGAATAACACCAATTACATTACATCGTGCTTGTGAACCAGAAGCTTCAACAGACATTTCTGCTGCAGAAGTCTTTTCACGCTTCACAGAGTTCTTTACTGTGTTTGGATATGTGTAAACAGGAATATCAATGAGCATGTCACCACCGGCAGCCATAAGCTCACCTTCGATAAATACTGCATCAACAACCATATTTTGTAGATCGCTAATAATAGCAACGTCTGCTAAATTGCCAGGAAGCAGTGACCCTCTATCCTTAAAGCCAAAGTAGCTTGCCGGATTAATAGTACACATTTGAATGGCTTCGACAGGGTCTACACCCTCAGCAATGGTTCTTTTTACAATTTCATTCATATGACCTAGTTTTTCAAGGTCTTCAGCAACCATATCGTCTGTTGCAAGTACAGCACGTCTTGAATCCATGCCTTCCTCTGTCACAGCACGAACACACTCTGCCATATTTCTTTGAGTCGACCCTTCACGCATGAATACATAGACGCCATTTCTCAGCTTTTCCATACATTCTTCTTTGGTAGTCGTTTCGTGACATGAGCACGTACCGCCTGTTGCAATGATATGTGCTGCCAGATCTTTATCAAATAGTTCAGGCGCGTTGCCGTCTACTACCTGACCCAAGCTTCTTGCATATGCTGTTGAAGCCAATAGATCATCGATAATTTCTGGTGTGTGGTTATATACATGTTGTGCATTGGAGAAGCCCTGCAGTTCACCAATACCAATAATGTTTTTGTAGTTCAGTAGATCTTCCATATCCTTGGAAGTCACATCCACACCCGCTGTTTCCAGTTTTGGACAGTCAGGTGTTAATGCTGGTACAACCAGGTGTACATGATTTGGTACCACACTTGCTTCATCCGCCATTGCCTTCATACCAACTGGCCCAAGAGCATTCCCGATTTCATGTGGGTCAGCTACAAGAGTTGTAGTACCTGATGGAATCGACAATCTTGCAAACTCAGAGATTGTTAGCATTGAACTTTCAAAGTGCATGTGTGAATCTATGAAACCTGGTGACAGAAACTTACCTGTCACATCAATTACCAGCGTTTTTGGACCAATAAGCGACTGATCTTCTGACATAGCAAGTACGTACTTGCCTTTGATTGCCAGGTCTGTTTTAACCAGTTCTCTCGTCACTGTATTGACAATGTGACCACCTTGAAGAACGAGATCAGCAAAATCATGGTCGCCCATTAAAGCATCGATCATTCTACGATAGTCGATGGCTTTTTTAATGACACTCGGATTCAAAGTTATTCACTCCCTTTATCCCACTCTAGTTTTGATGCAATGTCTACTTGGTCAATGATTCCAATAACCGCGCCGTCAATCGGTGCTTTTGGATCGTTACATGCATTTCGAGATGCAGTTCCAGTACAGAACATAACAAACTCTCCAATACCTGCACCAACTGTATCTACTGCAACTAGGGGTTCACCTATTGGTTTTTTATTTAAATTAACAGGTTGAATAAGCATTAGCTTTTTTCCAACCAATCTCTCATCTTTTCTTGTGGCAACAACCGTGCCAATTATAATTGCTGTTTTCATTAAAATCTCTCCCTTCGCCTGTTCCAAAGCCTACTTAATTTAATTTGAATATGCCTTGGATGTGTTCAGTGTGTTAGACACTTTGAACGTACCTATTGGCGTTGGTAGATGATTCGAATTCCTTTGGAAATAGCCGCATCTCTACCAAGTGGTGTTAAAATCTGCCCTTTACCAATTGTGAGTTCTGTCACACCTTCAAGTGCCTTGATGTCCTTTTCTGTAAGCAGTTTTTTAGCAGCTATATCAGAATGTGACAAGCTAACATTTAAAGGTTTCCTTTGATGATTTACTTTTGTTTTCATTGGCCTTTGAGCATCCGACTTGGTGTCAAATTTAGTCCCAATTTGAGCACGTTTTTTCGAACCACAAAGTGCGTTCTTATATTCGTGCTGGTCAGCAAGTTTCGCGCCGTAGCCTTTAAGCACGGCAACATGGTTTTGCATAGTACGTTTCATGGCCTTGTTTCCTTCAATATCAAACCATCCCTTAAAGATGGAATCGGTATTGATGATAACAGGTTTGTTAGATACCAGCGCTTGCCATGTTATCAGTGTTGTGAGTTCATCTTGGATACCCACAGACACTTTCGCAAGAGTATTCTGAGTCAAATTTGGAATGATGAGCGCGTCCATCATGTCAATAACACGTTTGACGCTGATCCCGTCAGATTCTTTTAGAATTTGATTCGGCGAGAACCCTTTTTGGATCTGATCTTCTGAAATCAAAGCTTCGGCACTTTTACTTAAAACGGCTGTAAAACACCAGTTTTCTTCTTTAAGTGAACGAAGTCCTTCAAATGCAGTTGATAAACTAATATCACTTCCACATAGGAGTACAACACCATTTTTGTTAGGCATCGCCTTTTGATTTTTCAGACCGGATGACACTACGCCACTGTTTCGGGCGTAGCCCATCTCCATCCCATCTTTAACTTGCATATTGAGCTTTCCAAAGGCACGAGCTAATCGTTCCTTATCTCTCATTTACAAGCTCCTTATTATTTAAGATCCGCTAGAATAACTCTTTCAACTTCTGAGTGTGGTCTTGGAATAACGTGTACAGAGTATAGTTCGCCAACTCTTTGAGCTGCGTCTGCACCAGCATCTGTAGCAGCTTTAACAGCACCTACATCGCCACGTACCATTACAGTAACAAGACCAAAACCGATTTTTTCGTATCCAACAAGTGTAACGTTGGCTGCCTTAACCATAGCATCTGCTGCTTCAACAGCACCAACAAGACCTTTAGTTTCCACTAGACCTAGAGCTTGACTCATAGTAATCCTCCTCGATAAATAACTCATGTTAACCGTCAAAATTGAGATGATCATGGACGAACATAGTGTCACCTCATCTGATGATTTATTTCCTACTGTTTATTATTCTGAATCCGCTTCGTCTTTTCCTTTAGCTTTTTTCGCTTTTGGAGCTTCTTTAGCAGGTTCTTCTTCTTGAACTTTAACTTTCTTATTGCCGCCGAACAGTGCAACCAGTTTTTCAACATCCTCATGGGGACGGGCTAAAACGTGAGATGATATCACTGTTCCAACTGCGTTTGCAGCTTCTACGCCACTTTCAACTGCGGCTGTTACTGCTGCCACTTGACCTGTGAGGTTAACTGTCACACTGACAACTTTTCCAACACCGATCACTTTTTCAACTGCGACACATTTTACGTCCGCTGTCTTAATGGCAGCGTCCAGTGCTGCAGCTGCTGGTGCAAGACCGATGGTTTCGATTAAACCTAAGGCTTCACCTTTCACTTAGAACACCCCCAAATCTACTTTTTCATAGTCTGTACAAAATCGTTTAAGTTCATGGAATTGGACTTCGTTACTGAAGGTTTAGCCACTGGTCGGGACCCTGTAGTTTTTCCTTTATTGTATGAAGCAGCAAACTCTTGAATTGATTTTGATTTTGTAGTCGCTCTCGGCTTAGAGCTTTGAGTCGACCTGTTACCAGACCCAGCCGAACCTATCAACTGCTTTAATGAGTTCTCTTCATCGCTTGAAAGATTTTTTTCACACGACTGAGGTCTACTCTGTGCAGATTGACGGGGTTGATGATCCGGCCCAAGTTTCTTGTCTACGATTCTTTGCATAATGCGTAATGTCAATTCACTCGCCATCTCAGTTCACCCCCATTATCCGAAAAGGATATCCATATCACTTTCAGGACGCGGGATCACATTAATACCGATAACATCAGCCATGTGGGAAGCGCCATCCTGTGCTGCCGCAACAGCCGACTGAACAGCTGCAACTTCGCCTTCGATCACGACGCTAATTACGCCAGATCCAACAACATTAAAGTCTTTTACAGTAACATCTGCGGCTTTCACCATGATGTCTGCTGCATAGCACGCTGCGACATAGCTTCTGATTTCAAAGAATCCGAGTGCTTTTCTCATCGCTTACGTCCCTCCAATTCTACTCCCGGGAAACATTTTTCTAAATCAATGTCATCGTACCCCGGTATTAAAGCCTTATCAAAGCCTTTTGAGGCTTCTCCAAGTGGTTTTGTAGCATCTACACCCATTTTGTCAGATGTATTATTGAGTAAGTGTGATGGATCAAGCCCTGTGCCTTGCGCACCTGGTATGATGATCACATCATTTGAAGCTTGCACTCTTGATGCCATAGCGCCCTCAACATCCCCTGGGTCAAATATATCAATGTCATCATCAAAGATGAACACGTGCTTCATGTCTTTAGTACTGCTTAGGGCTGTGATAATTGCCGTTCTAGCATCACCAGGCAGCTTCTTCTTGATAGATACGAGACCATGGAAGCGACAACCTGCTCCAATCGTCACGTTGACATCTGTAACATCAACAAATCTATTTACGTGTGCATATAATTCAACGTCACGTACCAGACCGTTTGAAAGATGTTCTTCTTTACAAGGCGCAGAAATTTGCATGATTGCATCGTTTCTATGCATGATGGCTTTTACGCGCATCACAGGGTGTGACTTCACTTGACCATAGTACCCCATAAGTTCACCAAATGGTCCTTCGATTTCTGATTCCCTAGCAGGAATAACTCCTTCTAGAACAATCTCAGCATCAGCAGGAACTTCTAAGTCAACTGTTGCACACTTGACTAGACGAAGTGGTTCACCTCTAAGCGCACTGTCAATCCAGTGTTTGTCTACACCATACATGTCTGTTCCAACTTGTGAAGCAAGGCAATAGTTGTAATCGTAACCGAGTACAACTGCAACTTCTAAATCTTTACCAGCTGCTTGGCTTTTTTGTATCATGCCAGTCAGTGGTTGAGATGTTACAAGAACGCTCAGACTGTTTCGACCATTAAATTGTAATCTTCTAATTGATGTAAATGTCTCGCCCGTTTCTGGGTCCTTTACAACAAGAACACCTGCTGTTATAAAACTAGATGAATCTTGTTCGTGGAATGTTGGCATTGGTATAATCCGGCCGACATCGATGTTATTTCTTATGATATTTTCCTGTACTGGTCCTGATGAAACAAGTTCAGGCTGCATCGGTCTTGTGATGGCACTCATGTATTTGACCAGTCGTTCTTCACGCGTTGTTCCCGTAAAATCGTAGAACATTTCGCGATCGCCAAACATAGCTCCAATCACGGGCATTTTATGGCCCTTGACGTTATTAAAGAGTACAGGAGTGGTGTGGCCTAGCTTTTCCAGTATGCCACCCATCTCGAACTTGAGGTCAACCTCTTTCGAGCACTCTAGCATTCCGTACTTTTCTTTCAATTTTGGAAGACAAGCACGAAGCATCTGTTCTGCCAAGCTGTCACCTCCTTTGTGTACTAGTTCTCTTTATCGTTTTTATGGTAAGCCAAATCTTATTTATGACTTGGTCTGTTTTTGCATGTCATTGATGCTACGCATCAACTCCATCGCTTGAAAAGTCCGCCGTCCAGTCCCAGTTGATCTAAAATTCGTCCGATCATGATGAGAACTAAATCATCAATTGTTTCAGGCAAATGGTAGAATCCTGGAGATGCCGGCATCATGATGGCGCCTGCTCTAGAAAGCTTGAGCATGTTTTCCAGATGAACATTTGTCAGCGGCGTTTCACGAGGTACTACTACCAGAGGTCGCTTCTCTTTCAAAGTAACATCTGCTGCCCTTTGCACGAGGTTCATGCTCAGTCCGTTTGCGACTGCGCCGAGTGTATTCATTGAACATGGAATAATGACCATACCATCCGTCTTAAACGATCCACTTGCAATAGCTGCTGCAAGATTATCGTTTTCGTATACCACAGATGACAAGGCCTTCACTTCGTTCATTGTAAATTCACATTCATGCTCGAGCACGTAAGCACCCATTCTGGAAACCGCCACATGGGTTTCGACTCCAAGCTCTCTTAAGGCCGTTAGGAGGGCAACTGCATATAAGGTGCAGGACCCTCCAGTAATTCCGACCACAATTTTTTTCATTAAGGTATTACTCTACCTTATTAGCTTGGTCCCCGCCGCCTAACCATGGGTCCTCGCCTCTATCGATTGCGTCCATGAAGTCTTTCATGTCCTGAACTTTAGTAAAGATAGAAAGGTCATTTAGACCGTATTCGTGCATTTCTTCAGTCTTTGATGCACAACAGTCAGCTAGTGTGATTACTCTGTAAGCGTTATATAGAGCGTCAGATGCAGTAGAACGAACACATACATTTGTCCAAACACCTGTTACTACTACTGTATCTAGGTTTTCTTCACGAAGGTAAAGGTCTAGATCTGTATGAGCGAAAGCAGAGTGACGACGCTTAGGAATCTTGTATTCTTCACCTTCAGGATAAAGCGCTGGAATAAAGTCAGAACCCCAAGTACCCGCTACTGCGTGAACTGGACGTACACGGAAATCTGCATCGTTCTTTCTGTGTGCTTCTTGGATGTGAATTAGCTGAACATCGTCTTTACCTTCTGCGTTTCTAGCACGAACCCACTTAAACAGTTCTTGTAGGTTAGGTACGATGTCGTCGCCACCTGGACAACGTAGAGGGGCTTTTTCACCGATAAAATCATTAAGCATATCAATAACTACAATACCATATCTTGGCATGACGTACACTCCTTTGTTCTAATACTCTTAATTGTTGGATAAATAGAAATTACACAAATAGATTTTAGCTAAATCTATATCGACAAAGTATGCCAGAGCATCCTTGGGTCGCTCATGTCGCTAGTCGCGCCATATACTTCAGTGAATTGATAAGTAGATTTCTCAGTGAACTCATAAATCTGCTTATCAATTCACTGAAGTGCATTTCTTTGTCTTTTTACGTAAAATAAGAACGAGAAGCCTGTTTGTTTAAGGAAGCAAGGTCAATCTCGCGGATCAAACAGGCTTCTCGAAATAGATGAGATTTTATAGACTATTTCTTGTCTGGGTATGTGATTGTCTTAGGCAGCTTCTGAATGCTTTGACGCTTCACCCACTGACCAAAACCAGGTTGAACCATGATACCTTTAATGCCTTGAACTTCGCCTTTAACTTTATCAGGGTTCTTAATTCTATGGCTTACTTTGTATTCTTCCGACCAGTTTTCTTCAGTCGTGTTAAATACAGTATCCCAATCTTCAAACTCAGGAAGTACGCCTTCTTCGCCGTCGCAGTAAACTAGAGTACCACGAACAACTGTCTTAACAGGCTTACCTTTAAGCTTCATACCATGTAGTGGGTTGTATTTAGCCATAGTAACTTGTGCTTTTTGCTCGATTGTCCACTCACGCTCAAGATCGATAATCGTGAAATCGGCATCAGAGCCAATGAACATCGCACCTTTCTTAGGGTATAGACCCATGTGCTTAGCTGCGCTAGTAGAAAGAATGTCCACCATCTTGCTTAGAGAAATTCTACCTTTATTGTAGCCTTCAGAAACTACAATCGGTACCATTGTCTCAACACCTGGGATACCAGGGAATGCAGTCCAAATGTCACGACCAGCTTTTTCTGATTCGATTTCATATGGAGCGTGATCTGTAGCAACGAAGTCAATTGAACCGTTGTTTAGACCTTCCCAGTGCATTTCATTATCACGTTTAGTTCTTAGAGGTGGTGCAATCTTTGCGTAAGCACCGTGCTCTGTCATTGCTTCTTGGTAGTTTAGAGTTAAGTAGTGAGGGCAAGTCTCAGAAGTTACGCTTAGACCTCTCTTCTTAGCTGCACCAACTAGCTGTGCGCCAATACCAGTTGACATGTGAACGATGTGTAGTCTAGCACCTGCATCTTCTGCAAAGCTAATACCTAGTTCAATAGCAACCTTTTCAGCAAGTTCACTTCTAGCTTCTGCCCAAGCTGGACCATCCATACGTCCGCTTTCTCTATATTGGTTAACGTAGAAATCACACATTGCAAAGTTCTCAGCGTGGATACCTACTGAAAGACCAGTCTTTGCTACAGCTCTAAAGCACTCTAGCATTTCAGGGTCTGTTACTCTTGGATATGTTGGAACTGATGGTGTCATGTAAACTTTAAAGGCTAGAACACCTTCATCAGCTTGTTCTTGAACGTTATGTAGCCAACCTTTACGAACATCTTCTCCAGTAACGCCGCCCCACATACCAAAGTCACAAAGTGCTTGAGGTGACCAGTGGTCAACTTTTGTGTGAAGCTGTTCAACACTTCTTACCGATGGAACTGAGCAGCAAGGCATATCAACAACTGTTGTAATACCACCCGATACTGCTGCAGCCGAACCTGTCAGTGCAGTCTCACGATGATCGAAGCCTTGGAACATAAAATGAACGTGTGGATCGATACAACCCGGTAATGTAAGATTGCCTTCTGCATCTATAACTTCAGCACCTTCAACACCAGATAGATCGTTTAAGAATCCAGCAATTTTTTCATCCTTAACTAGGATGTTCGTTAGAATTGTGTCGTCTCCCTGAGGGATTCGAGCATTTTTCACGATAACGTCGTACTTCATTCCCATTCGCCTCCTTAATCTACGACCCAAGATATTATATAAATGCAACTTGGCATATGTTGTGGTAAATAACCACATATCTTTGTTGTCATTTTATATGTAATAACTTGGGACAAAACTGACACCGGTTTTTATGTCAGCACCTCAGATGTATGAGTTTGCTTCAAAACCCATTTTTTAGGTGTTTTGAACGATACTCACATAGAATTGCACTATTTCTATATACCCAAATCAGAAACAATTGCACTTCATATATCATTCACAGAATATTCTGTAAACGACTCATCAATCTGAGGCGCGACATAAAGCCGCGCCATATTTAATTGATCCCTTTTGGGATATCTTCTTAGAATAGACCTACGATTTCGCCGTCTTCTAGGATGTCGATCTTATTCGCAGATGGCACTTTAGGAAGGCCAGGCATACGCATAATATCGCCAGTCATAGCAACTAGGAAACCAGCACCAGCCGAAACTTTTACTTCACTGATGTTAACTGTGAAGCCTGAAGGACGACCAAGTAGTGTAGGGTCATCAGATAGAGAGTATTGCGTCTTAGCCATACAGATTGGCAGATCGCCCATACCGTCTTCTGTGAACTTCTTAATGTCGTTAAGAGCCTTGCTTGAGAACTCAACGCCATCAGCGCCGTAAATTTCCTTAGCGATTGTTTCAATCTTTTCTTGAGCAGAAACTTCAAGCGTGTAAAGTGGTGAGAAGTTAGCCTTACCAGACTCTGCAACTTCTACAACTCTCTCAGCTAGCTTAACGCCGCCTTCTCCGCCTTTAGCCCATACTTCAGAAAGAACTGCGTCAGCGCCCATTTCACGACAACGATCTTCAACATATTGTAGCTCTTCAGCTGTATCTGTTGGGAATGCGTTGATTGCTACTACTGCAGGAACGCCAAACTTTTGAACATTTTCAATTTGCTTTTCAAGGTTACCAAAACCAGCCGCTAGAGCGTCCATGTTTACTTCACCTAGTTGAGCTTTTTTAACGCCGCCGTGGTTCTTAAGCGCACGTACTGTAGCAACGATTACTACTGCAGAAGGTGCAAGACCCGCTTGACGACACTTAATGTTAAAGAACTTTTCAGCACCAAGGTCAGCACCGAAACCAGCTTCAGTTACAACGTAGTCTGCAAGCTTCATAGCCATTTTAGTAGCAACTACAGAGTTACAACCGTGAGCGATGTTTGCAAATGGACCACCGTGGATAAGAGCAGGTGTGTTTTCTAGTGTCTGAACAAGGTTAGGCATTAGAGCATCCTTAAGAAGAAGTGACATAGCGCCAACACCTTCAAGTTCGCCAGCTGTTACAGGCTTCTTGTCGTAAGTGTATGCAACTACCATCTTGCTTAGTCTAGCCTTAAGGTCTGCCATGTCTGTTGAAAGACAAAGGATTGCCATGATTTCAGATGCAACTGCGATGTCAAAACCATCAACACGTGTTACACCGTTACCTTTTTTACCAAGACCGATCGTGATTTCACGAAGAGAACGGTCGTTCATATCAATAGCACGTCTCCAAAGAATTCTCTTAGGATCAATGTTTAGTTTGTTACCTTGGTGTAGGTGGTTATCAAGAAGTGCAGCAAGTAGGTTGTTAGCAGTTGTTACTGCGTGGATATCACCTGTAAAGTGTAGGTTGATATCGTCCATTGGAACAACCTGTGCGTGGCCACCACCAGCAGCGCCACCCTTAACGCCGAAGCAAGGACCTAGAGACGGCTCACGTAGAGCTGTAAAAGTCTTCTTGCCAATTTTGTTAAGACCCATCGAAAGACCAACGTTTGTTGTAGTCTTACCTTCGCCAGCAGACGTAGGGTTGATTGCTGTTACAAGAATTAGCTTAGCATCTGGAGCATCTTGCAGTCTATCCATAACATCAAGATGGATTTTAGCTTTGTGCTTACCAAACAGTTCTAGATCGTCTTCAGAAAGACCAAGTTTACCAGCTACTTCAACGATAGGTTGCATTTTTGCTTCTTGAGCGATTTGTACATCAGTTTTCATTACAGTAGTTCCTCCTTATTCACTTCAGTTCTCCTAAATACCTAACCCGTATTACTCCTTTTAGTGTAGAGTCACTAGCAAAGAGCTCTACTTTAATTCGGGCACACATAGACAGTTTTTAGTATATCGTCCTTACGACTATAAAACGTCCAACTGACTTTAACCCGTTTTTTGCCCGAATTAATTCACAGTCAACAACTTTCTTCCTAATTAAAGTTGATGGCATGTCTGTTCATATAAAAAGGGCGGATCTAGTCTTCCATCAGGTGCGTTTCCATAATTGAAGAAACGTCGAAGTTCTCAAGACCTAAGAAGTATTCTAGAGAATTTAATAGATACTCAAGCTTAACTGGACCAACAATTTCTGAACCAGTTACTGGAACACCGTAACGCGCTGCTTCGTTTTTAACGAAGTTATATGCTCTATATAAAGGCGTCTTGCCACAGTCAAACATGTTCATAGATACTACAACACCTTCGTGATCAGGGAACTTAAGTCCAACCGCACGGATTGTTGAGAAGCCACCAGATGGACCACGAACCGCTTTACCGATCTTCTTAGCGATGGATAGGTCTTCTGTACCTAGGAATACATTATATGCAGTTAAACCTTCAGCATCAGCACTAACGATTGTTGCACCCATTTTTGGATCTAGTTTGCCGTCTTTTGAAAGTTCTGGCTTTCTAGCTTCGCGATCTGGGTGGTTTTCGTCGTCTAGAAGGGCTTTAAGACCTTCGTACTGACCTTTACGTATGTAACCAAGAGCTGTTCTCTTTTCATCTCTTGCATTAACGCCTGAGAAGAAGATTGGAACACCGTGCTTCTCGTGAAGCTCGTGACCGATTTCTTCAGCAAGTGCTTTTACTTCATCAAGCTCAATGTTCTTGAATGGGAATAGTGGAATCGTATCTTGACCACCGATGCGAGGGTGCGAACCTTCTTGTTCTTGCATATCGATCAGTTCGTATGACTTCGCAGCCATGTTCATCATAGCTTCTTTTAACGGTGCTGGCTCACCAATACAAGTGATAACCGTTCTGTTGAAGTCATGTTCTGGCTCAAAACTAATAAGTTTTACGCCTTCCACTTTTCTAACTTCGTTTACAATAGCTTCAATAACATCTTCTCTCCGTCCGTCACTAAAATTCGGAACGGCTAGAATATACTTCTTGCCACCTGACATTGATAGACCTCCCTTTATTTTACCATCTTTTTATGCAGTTTCACCAAATAAGTATTACCTAGACCTGCATACCCGTTTAACCTTTGCACTAAACGCTCATACAACTATCCATTCTACACCCGGTTACCCCTTACCTTTGTCATTTTTTTATGAACCATCTAAAGATTTCGAATATTCACAGTAAAAATTTTGTTTTCTTTTGATAAGGTGCAAACCAGTGTTTTTTTGAGAAAATGGTTATAGCGAATTACTTCTGAGTACATAATATATTGAATAAGGTTTTTCGATAATGTAAAATTTCAACAAAGAATACGTTTTCTTAAACATTTTTTTGAGCGAAACTGCAAAAAATGTTTAAAATATGAATAATTACGGCATATATTTTAAATGCCCAATTGTTTAAACACAGTGCTATCAGTATGAAAGGGGGTTTTCTCTTGAGACTTATTGATCTTTCACAAGAGATCTTTCAGGGCATGTCCGTCTTCCCTATGCATCAACCAACATTTATAATGACGAACATGACTCATGAAGAAAACATGAAACAAACCGGTTCTAAGAAACTTGGATTTTCGGCTCGTAACTTACTTATAAGTGAGCATGGTGGCACACATAGTGACGGTGTATGGGAATACAAACCTTCAGGTGCAACCATCGACAAAATGCCAATGGAGTACTTCTGGGGGAGTGCTATATGTATTGATTTAACACACATCCCTGCAACGCGCTCAATCGTACCTAGAGACTTAGAACAAGCTGTAAAGAATTCCGGACAAGAGATTAGACGTGGTGACATTGTTCTTATGTACACAGGACATTACGACAGGAACTTTGGCACGGATAAATGGCAAACAGAATATACAGGTTTAACTTATGAGGCGGCAAAATGGTTTGCAGAACAAGGTGTTGTAAACATTGGTGTAGATGCGCCTGCCATTGACCACCCAAGCGATCCAGATTTCTCTGGACATATCATTTGTGGAGAGTACGATATTACAAATACAGAAAATCTATGTTGTTTAGACCAAGTTGTAAACAAACGGTTCCTTTACTTTGGTCTACCACTAAAAATTCGAGATGGTTCAGGGTCTCCAATTAGAGCCGTTGCACTTCTTGATGAGTAATATTAATAAGTTCACTTAGATTTCACATAAACATTGTAAAATAAGCACAGACTAGATGACCTCAACCGGTTTTTCTATCCTGTGCTTTTTTTGTGACTTAATCATCATATTACAGACTTTGGTCCCTAGTAAGTTCTACAGAAATTGTATTACAATTAAAATGGACATTTATACATGTTGCTGAATTTTGAAATAATCTTTCTTATATATAAGCTGAGGTGGTCACATGATCTTATTCGAAAATGAACAAATTAAAATTACAGAACAATCTGATGCAGTATTCATTCAAGTCCTCGCTTCTGATGTGACAACACAGGATTTTAATAATTTACTTAGAAATATTCCACAAATAAAGCTCCAATCTTTTACCGCCCTACAAACTGCGCTTCAAAATGCTGATAAATCATTGGTGAAAATCGGAACTTTAAAGCCTGAAATCGAACTTGAACTAACGTCTGATGAAATGACAGCTTTTGTTCGAGTGAATCTTCCTGAAGATATTTGTACAGGTAAACACAGTGAAATCACTTCTAAGATTTTAACACTGCTTGAAGACAAAGGGGTCTGTGAAGGCATTATTCCAGATGCCCTAAAAGAACCCTTTAAACCCACTCAAAAAATAATTGTGGCTAAAGGCAAAGTTCCAATTGCTGGACAAGATGCTCGATATAAGTATTACAAACTCTCTGACAAGAAACCAGAAGTCAGCCAGTCTGGAAAAGCCGATCACTATGAGTTAAACCTAATCAACAATGTGAAACAAGACGACTGGCTCGGCGAAAAAACACCTCCAGTATTAGGCGACCGTGGCTTCTCAGTATTAGGACGTGTTTTACCTCCGAAAGTCGGCAGAGACTACAACTTAAAATACGATCAAACTGCTGTTTATCTAACAAGTGAAGAAGGCAAAGAAGTCATACGTGCTAAACACGATGGCGCTGTTCGTTTTAAAGATGGGAAAATCACTGTAGACAACCACCTCCATA
>Ga0209272_10000899_pt1 | contig 20557 bp, 20 predicted proteins | sample tdDd002_FD_187125 | JGI IMG/M metagenome (GOLD analysis project Ga0209272, IMG submission 187125) | Marine sediment microbial communities from the Atlantic coast under amendment with organic carbon and nitrate - tdDd00.2 (SPAdes)... | ecosystem: Environmental > Aquatic > Marine > Coastal >... | reverse complement strand
TAAGGCTCTCTCCGCTTTATCCTTAGTCGTTAAACGTTCTTGACGTTTCACTTCTGATACTAGCAATTCAGATTGGCTTATCTAGCCTAGTTAATAATGTATTCTTCGTAATGTCTCTATTTGATTTCAAAGTATCATAACCCATCGTATATTTCAAAAAGAAAAAAGACTGCATCGCAGTCTTATTTATTCATACCAATAATTATAATTAAATACATCGTTTAATACAGATTCCACAACTTTAACATGGATTATTTTAGAACCGTGCATCTGAGTTTCTACAGAAGTTCCATCCTTATAAGTTTGGTTGGTATAGACATCTTCATAATACATTCGAAAATAAACCTGGAACCTAGCAGCTTTCATTGTGTATAAATCTATCTCTTTTATAATCTCTTCAAATGTTTCATTGTTATATTTCGCCATTTTCCTGGCTTGATTTATATTCTCTTTATCCAGTTTGATATCGATAATGACTCTGTCACTCATTTGAGACCTAAACACATCAAAATCATTAATTTCAAACGAGTAATTCTCACTCCTAATGTATTGATACTTCTCGAAAAGCTCAAATTCCAATTTATTATCACCTAATTTCTTAGAATAAAATTCTTCTCTATAGGATGCTTTCCCCTCTAGACCGTTTTTATAGGGAACCACACGAATCTGATACAGATAATGTGATTTTAAATCTTCTATTAAAACACCTTCTGACCCATCTACATTTGAAATAAATCTACCCTTTTCATCTTTTAGATCATAAAGCTTTGAGCCGTAACCATAGTCTTCTGTGATATTAATTTTATAGTTATCCGCACCCGTATTTTCCCATGTTACTTTTACATCATAATCATCCACATACTCAATCTTCACCCATCCTGGTGTCACTGGTTTTGATGTTATGTCATAAAAGGCTTCCAGACTTAAATTCAGTATTTGGTCTAAATGAGTTTTACTGTTAAACGCTTTGATCACCGGACTGATTTGGCCTTTTATACCAGAGTCACTCATACCGATTGCTTCACCGTATTCATTAATCAAAATACCGCTGGTAAGATTACTTTTCAATCTAATTGTGTTGTCCACAAAAGATCCTATTGTCTCCTGTTTCATTTGACTTTTATCCAGTCTAAAAACAGAATCCTCAACATTCATGTTTTCAGAATTTCCAATCCTTATATATGTTTCACTCACACCTTCAACTTCTAAAATCGCCATATTATTCGCAGCATCATAATCAACCACCTTAACAACATCCAATGTCTGGTTATTATAATCCGTCGTTATCGACAACGCTTCATCAATAAGATGATAATTTGTCATAATCTTATTTTCAGAAATAAAGAAACCTTGTCCTGTTACATTACCACTAGACTTAATAACTTTGATGTCTACAATGGCATTGGATAAGGAGAGTAACGCCTCTAAAGATTTTACAGGTTCTTCTCTGAGTGTTGCAGGCTTTTGAACAAAATTATTTTGAACTTGATAGGACCCATCTCTACGCCACTCACCAGTAATATTTAACAGTGCTTTATACTCCTCAATCATTGGTATATAAAGTACTCCTTTGTATAAAAACAACGGATACTCACTATTTTTAATTAAAGGGATATCGTTAAGACTGATATCAAAGTATGGCGATTGCACATCATACTTCACTCCTGGTTTCTTATAGTCACCTTTAAAGACTTGTAAATAGGATTCATTTTGATAACAAGTTTTCAGATTTAAGCCGTTCTCGTTAAAAGAGGACTCCAGCCCTACATACCCCAATACATCGTACGATAAAGGTAAATACGGCATATGTTTATGGTACATAAGAGGATACTCCCCTCGATTGATCTCCATCTTAGTTTCTCCAATAAACACTTCATTTTCAGGTACGTAGATAGTTATTGAATCCTCACCAAAACTTATAGACATACATATAAAAATCATGACTATTATCCCAATTGTCTTTTTCATACTTTCCTCCATTCCTTTTATATCATAGTACATCAAGTAAAGTTTTATAACTACCAATCTACAATGGTTGTGACCATAGTCCCCCTAGGTTAGGACCATCGGCTCACAAATGATACAAGGGGTAGCTTTTTATGATTTATTACTGTTGATTACATTTTATTTCATACAACATATCCACAGCATTCTGTTTCTCTTCTGTGGAAATGTTCACATAATAGGAATTGGTGGTATTGACACTGCTATGTCCTGCTAATTTTCGACAGTACTTATATTTACATTTTCCCCAATCAGCAAACTACAGAAGGTGTGGCGAAACTTGTGACAATTGATATGAAATCCCAGTTGATTGCCATACTTTTTTAGTCGTTTAATCACTGCATCTCTGTCCATCTTTCCAGAACGATTACTAACTAGTAGATATTCTGACTCTCTGAACCTACTTTCTCTACGTTCTGATTCTAGATATTGTTTACAGTTGTAATAAGATTATCTTTCATCGGTATCTTTCTCATTTTTAATCCCTTCCCAATCACAGTTAGATGCAATGTCACGAAGTCCACATCTTTTAATCTCATAGAAACCAATTCACGGGCTCGTATTCTAGTATAAGGAAAAAGCCTTCTTATCAGTTTATCTCTTAATCTCACTTTAGACGGATCTTCGATATAGAACAAGATCCTTTCAATTTCCGCTTCACTAGAAACAGATACTTCTTTTTCACTTCCAGTTGCAATAGATAACTTGTCTTTTTTACTCACAATCATATCAGTCATTTTAGATATAGAAATCAGATAGATATTATAAGCATTCAGTCTGTTGATTTTCTTGTTGATCATGTTGACTGAATACTCTTTTCCAACAAGGTACTTTCTGTAACTGGTAACACAGAACCTTTTCAATATTTCATCAACAAGAGTATCTTTTGCCACTAACCATTCATAAAGAAAGATTTGGTTCTATAAACATCTTATTAGACGCTTACATTCTATCAAGTTTAAGGATCTTATTGTATGTGTACTGTCTTTGACGCTTACCTCATCACACAAGGTAAGCTAAAATTAAAAGCAGCCTAAGATCAATAAGATCCTAAGCTGCAGTTACATTTATTTTTGTGATTTACTCTCCACCAACACTATTTGAGTAAGACCCTAAATTATTTGAGATGATCATGTCATGCTTTTGATTTTTTTATATGTGTGATGTCTTTGAACCTACCTTTGTATTTTACAAGAGCCTGGCTAATAGTAATGGAAATAGATTCATCAGTACTCGGGTTATTAGGGATTCCGTTCAAACAATAAAAAGAAGTACAAGTATAATATACTTAGAGCTGGACAACCTGTTGTTCAAAATCATCTGTAAAATTTCTGCGAGCACGTTTGGTATTAGACATACTATTTTTCCTTTAATGGTCTTATTTTATATGACCTTAAGGAATCTGTCCAATTAAGTGTAGCCTATCCAGAACTTTACTTAATCCATTATTCATTTTAAGAATTCAATATAGAATAATAATTTCTTTCACAATTTTTTCTGTCATTAAAGAGAAAGAAGCTACAAATTCGATCAAGATAAACTTTATCATTGCAAAAATTCTTTTCACCATAATAAATTAGTTTATCAATGACTTCACTATACGATTCACAAACTGGTCCAAATCCATCCTCTCTATATTCGAAATAGCCTTTATGTAAGTGCGCTTTCTGAAAATCTAACAAATCAAACTGAAAATATATTAAGGGCTTTTTCATATATGAAAAATCAATTGATAGACTTGAATAATCTGTAATTAGCAACTTTGCACTTCTTAATATTGATTGGAAATCATCGATTTCATCCCACTTATAAATATTTATTCCCGGTGTATTGAAACAGTTGGAAAATTTAGACATATTTCTATGTAAAATAAAACAAACCTCATAATTTTTTTCTTGTATTAAATTTTGGAATCTTTCACATTTTAATAGTGAAGACCAATTCAAGTAATAACTTGTTTTTTGAAACTCAGTTTTACTTAACTTGCAAAAATATAAAAACTGTCTCCAGGTTGGCATTATAACGATTTTATTGGATTGAATTGAATCATCAATCAAGTTGTCAAATCTACACATACCTGTCTTCTTAACAACATCTGAAGGATAACCGAAATTGTCACATATAAATTTATATTCATTATAACCACTTGTAGAAAAAGTTTTAAAATACGTTTCAGGATAGTATAAATAAGGAAGATTATTCATTGTAACACCATGTTGTAAGAAGTATCGTTTTGTTCTTAAAATTCTTAGTTTCACTTCAAACAAATAGCAAACTGCAGCATTTGGTTTACCACCCTTTTGAGTACTAATATTCTTTAACGCAGATAAATAGTATACCCAGTGTTTAAAGCTTCCAAACTTAACATACTTACCGACTCGTGAAATGCGTTCATAATCTCTTGATCTTGGAGATATTGCATAGACAATATCAACATTTTTATGATTCTCTGCAATATACTTGAACAAATAGTATGAATTATCTCTGGCTTCATTCTTGTATTCACAAATCAACCATAAAGAGTCTCTCCTCTTTTTATAGATAAGAGAGACTGGCCATGCCAACAAAAACAATGATAAATGATATAAATCATTAAATTTAACTCGTTTTAATTTATCAAACATTGTATGTTTCATTACTATATCCTTAACCTAATTTGATTTTTCTCTACTAAAATACATCTTCTCATAATAGTGTTGATACTCTCCACTTACTATATTTTTCCACCAATCCTTATTCTGTAAATACCAGTCGATGGTTTCAATGATACCATCGTCAAAAGATATTGATGGTGTCCAACCCAACTCATTAGATATTTTCATTGGATCAATTGCATATCTAAGATCATGTCCCTTTCTATCCTCAACAAAGCTGATTAGAGATTCATCTTTATCAAGTGCTTTTAATATTGTTTTCACAACATCTAGGTTACTTCTTTCATTATGTCCACCTACATTGTATACTTCACCAACTCTACCTTTATCAATTATTAGATCTATTGCCTCACAATGATCTTTGACATGAAGCCAATCTCTTACATTCTCACCTGTACCATACACTGGCAATTTATTACCTTTTAGAGTATTTATAATCATTAAAGGAATTAATTTTTCAGGAAAATGATAAGGCCCATAATTATTTGAACATCTCGAAATTGTCACTGGTAATTTAAACGTTTTATGATATGCCTGTACTAATAAATCTGCCGATGCTTTTGATGCAGAATAAGGACTCGAAGTTCTTATAGGAGTATCCTCTGTAAAAAAAAGATCACTTCTATCAAGTGGTAAATCACCATAAACTTCATCAGTACTCACCTGATGGAATCTATCTACACCGTATTTTTTACATGCATCTAATAAAACCTGTGTACCTATTACATTTGTCATTAAAAAGATTGTTGGATCTTCTATTGATCTGTCGACGTGACTTTCAGCTGCAAAATTAACAACAATACTTGGATTTTCTTCTTCAAATGTCTTATTTACATCTTCGGTACTTGATATATCCCCTTTTATAAACTTGAAATTTTCACAATTCATTAACGAATTTAAAGTTTCGATATTACCTGCATAGGTTAGTGCATCAAAACAAATGAACTTATCTTTGGGGTACTTGTTTACCATATGATGTAAGAAGTTTCCTCCTATAAATCCTGCTCCCCCAGTAACTAATACTCTTCTCATTGTTCCTCCTCATAAATATAATTAGCTATTCTTTTTATAGTATCCTTTAATTCAATTTGAGGATGCCATTGTGTTACATCATAGAATCGATTTGAATCCATATTATCATATAATTGGATTTCTGACTTGACATGTTCAACTTCAATATCTATCTTCATCATCTCGCTCAAAGTACAAGCAATCATCTTTGACATCTCTAATATTGTGAAATACTTCTCGGGCCCAAAGTTAAATATTTGACCATATTCTTTATTGGAAAATGCAAATTTTATGATTCCATTTGCTGCATCTTTTATATCTAAATAAGAAAACTGCTGTTCACCACCAACGACTCGAAGCTTTCGATTCTTCAAACCATATTTAATCATTTTATTCGGCAACCGTTGTGAGAATTCCTCAGACAATAACCCAGCAAGTCTTAAACTAAACACTCTTGTTTTTTCACAGTTAAATTTTTTCCCTATTTCCTCAGACTTGTACTTTGCAGTAGCATAAGGAGTATTTAAATCAACGTTTGACATTTCATTCCAAGGTATATTTTTATTCTGCCCATAAATACTTCTAGATGAAACATTTATTACCTGTTGTACATTGTATTTGACAGCAGTTTTAAGTACATTTTCTCCAAAAAATAGGCTATCTTCCAAATCATCTACCAACATTGATCTCGAGAATGAACAGTGGATAATACAATTAATTGACTTTTCCTTAACAATTTTCTCTAGATCCTCATTTCTATGCAAAAATAGGTTATCTCCAGTAGTTTTTATACTATCAATCCTAGAGGTAAAAGCATATAGTTCAACGTTTGGTTCATTAATCAACTGGTTAGTAATCTCGGTTCCTAACATACCACTTGCACCTGTAAGTAAAATTTTCACAATAACTCCTTAATCACTCTAGTCGCAAAACCACATGTTTGTATCAAATTGTGGTAGCAACATAGAATTGCCTTCTAAATCTTTTACATCAAACGAGTTGATAACCTTATCCATTTTGTCTTTTAAATCTTCCTCTGTTTTAGAACTAAACAACACTCTTAGGACAACCTGTGCTAACGTTCCTTTTGCCTTTAATGATATTTCATCTCCTTCTCCATATGATTGATGTAAATGAATTACACCTGGAATTTTAGAAATCTCATTAATCCCAACAAATTCAGATATACAACCTGTTTTACACAAGAATGTTAAATTCCCCCCATATTTTTTATGTCCAGGATCTACTAAATTTTCTATCTCTATATTTCTATCTTTCTCTCCAACAACATAATTTAACAATATTTCTAAGGGATTATATCCACAGATGTTATCAATTAACTTATATTCAAAAGTCCCAGTCAATCTTAACCCAATATCATAAAAGAAAAATCGATTATCTATCAACTTGCATTGAATAAAAGCCATCCCATTTTTAACGCCTAAATCTGCAAACATCTTTTTCACATTCTGATCCACTTTTTCTATATAATTCTCTATGCTTCTTGATGGATAGGTATATGCAACAGGCAAAGGGATTTCGCCATTTTGATCCTCTCTTATATGCCTATCAGCAATGGAAGTTAAATGGATATCTCCATTTTGAAACATATAGAATATCGAGACTTCATCACCTTCCAGATATTGCTCTAAAATAACTTTACCCATCTTTGAATGTGAATACGCTTTATCAAATGCCTCAAATAAAGCTTTTTCATTTCTACATATTGTAATTCCCTTACCTCCACTAGCGTCAGAAGGCTTCAAGATAACTGGGTACTCAATGTATTTTTTACCTTCTACAAATCCCTCTCTGGATATCTCATATCTTTTTGCGACATCTATTTGATATGACTTACACAAATCACTAAATGTATTTTTATTTGTCGTTTTCAGGATTTGATTTTCATTGACTAATTGAGGCAATCCAAGAGATGCAGTCAATTTACTCTGACATGTCATTAACATATCACTGAAACCTGAAATCACCCCGTCAATTTTCTCTCTTTCACAAATTTCAATTAGAGATTTCATATCAAAGACATCAACAAGATGAGATTTATCAGCAATTAATTTAGCTGGAGAAGCTTGCAAGTAATCAGCTACGTGCACCTCCATGTTCATATTTTGAGCTGTAAGTACAATATCTGATGCTAAACTAGTCCCTCCCAAAATCAACAGCTTCCTTCTATTTTCCATATTTCCCCTCTATTTCTTTTATCGCATTTATAATCCTTGACATATCTGCACCATCATACCTTTGATCACATGGTAAAGGCAATATGTTACTAGACAAATCCATTCCTAAGGCATCATTTGGCGTCTCAGCCGGTAAATCAGGCCACAATGTAGGTATATATATATTCAATTTTGCCAATTCCTTCTTCAAAATCATCCCAATTGAACTATAATAAGGATAGGCAAACGGTCCAATATTATCTTTTAAATTTAACTTATTACTGTGATCTAATGCTTGCTTGAGTACTTGATAATTAGCATTACGTTTTGCAATAATTTCATCATAGTCAATGGCTTTTAAAATATTATTTGTGAATCTTGACATTCTTTTAACTTCTTCATCAACAAAACTCGAATCAACATTCTTAAATTCATCATAATACAAGCTTGCATTATATTCATACCTACCAACTAAGTGCGTTATCCTATTAAACGAACGATCGGTGATTAAATTTTCATCACAAGTGATATCTGCGCAAAGGTAAGAACCATCAGGTACACCCAAAAACTTCCTACAACTATAAATTGTGGGTACATTCATGTATTGCTTTTGAAAAAATGCTTGAGTATTGTCAATGATAACTCTATTATACTTATTCAACAAAAACTCGATACTGTCATGACTGATTTGTCCATAGTAATTCACCAACAAAATATAGGCATCAGAGTCTAAAATAAAATTGTCTTCAGGTAGCCATTCACTATTTATTCTATAGAATAAATACTCAACACCATTTTTTTTGCACGCCATTCTTACTGTATCACACAAGAAATAGGGTAGGTAAATTTTCTTAATATTCATTAACTTCAGATAATGAATCAAACTATTTCTTGCAGTATTTAATTTAATACAGTCTCTATGATAGTGATTCCCTGAAAACTCCTCAAGTTCAAAGTAACCCCCGATTTCCTTTTGATTACTAATATTAATCACACCTTTCAAGTCCATTCACTTCAACTCCATAGGTTTTATTAGATAGTTTCGGATATACTATTGCCTTCAAGATATTCCTAATTGGAGAAGAAACCGAAACAAATATAATTAACTGACATACTATGAAAGCTATAATATACTCAATCGGTTGATCGATTTTCAAAACAAAAGCTCTATCAATTACATAGAAGTAAATTGGCATTAAGAAAGTTTGAATACAATATGGATATAAACTATATTTACCTATAACTGAGAACGCAGTCTTAGTAATTGGAGTTATTGCAAAAAAAGCGAATGATAAAATTATACTGATAGAAATTGCTATCACTCTATACAAAACTGCACTTACTCCATTATATCCTAACACATTGTATTGTGCCTCCATACTAAAAAGAGAGTTATCCCAAGCACCAATGTTTTTCCAAGTATATATAAGTGCCAGTAATAAAGTCATCACAGACAGAACTCGTATAATATTATTACTAAGAATTTTCCTCATTTTATATCCATCAATACGATAACCGATATAGAAGAAGATATAAAAAGGGATTATTTTTGATAACTCTAGAAATCGGATTTTCACTCCAAAACCTGATAATAAAACAAATGCAATAATAACTGGAAGCTGAAATTTAAAATCCTTTATTAAAGTTGTTACAATATAATAAAAGAATACTGCAATTATAAACCAAAAAGAATAATACGCTTGCCCGGGATTAAAGAACCATGTTTGTTCTAATCCGCTAACCTTTGATGCACCTACTAAGGTAAATATTATAAACATGATAAAATCACATATCAAATATGGAATTAGAAAACTTTCAATCATAGAGAAGTAATTCCCTTCCTTTATTTTCCGTTTAGCCAAAACTCCTGTGATTATTAAGAAAGCAGGCATATGAAACAAAGTAATATACTGTCTCCAGAACCACAAAAATCGTGAGTGATTTGCCAATGGAATTGCGAAATGGCCTGTAACTACCAAAAATAGTAGAATCGCTCGAATATTATCATACCATGATTCTCTTTGTAATCTTTCCACCTTCATTTTTACTCCTTTTCCTAGTTAATATTAGTCAGTTGCGAAACGATACAACCATTGAAACAACATACTTCCATCTATCGAAACAGCATATTTTTATCCGTTTTGTGTATAAATACAGTATCAACCTGTGCATAATTTTCAAAATGCACATACCTAAGAAAGGAGAAAAATAATGCTGAATCTTGCTCATAACCAAGTCTCTATTTTTGATCTCCATACCGACATCGATGACCTCACCGATACTGGTAACTTTAATCTTTTTAAGCTCTTTGATTCCTATATCAATATTTTTGATATAATCCCTCAATCCTTTTACAATGCTTATTATTCCACAAAGGAACGAACAGTGACTTTCCTTTAGAAGGCATGATTAAAGCTCTCACCTTTTATGATTTGCTTGGTCTGCCAACTATTAACATTCTTATTTTCATTATTAATATTTCAAGCGACTTTAGAAGATTCCTTAAATTATCAAGAGCACCTCATAAATCACAGTTTTCTAGATTTAAGTCTCATTTCTATTCTGACATCTATAAGATGTTTCATCAAATGGTTGATATCACTGATGAATTTGCAACAGCTTCAGATGAATACTTTGCTAATATTCTTATTTCTGACACAACAGGATTTGAATTCTTCGTCAAGGAAAACAACCCAAAGTTTTATCAATCTATACTAAAAACTGCCAAGACTTATGCAAAGATTCATCCATAAAATAAAACCTTTGATATAGAAAAATTTGCTCAATCCAAAATGCCTAAATTTACCAGTTCAAATAATGATGCTAAGCTGACTTATTTAAATGGTCACTTTGGATATTATCTTAAAGTTATTTTATCTACGAATGGCTTTGGACTTGTTAGAGATATCAACTTTTATAATACTGATAATTCTCTTGAAACAGATCTTACACCACAAGAGACCAAAGATTCTTATGACACCAAGTCACTCATACCATCATTAGAAACAATGTTTGAATTACATCCATACTTATACTTTAAGTATTTCTCTCTATCCAACTAATAACGATTTACCAATGGTTTATACTGGTATTATTAGAAGCATAAGCAGAGCTGACAGTATCCAATATGTATGTCCTAAGAGATCAACCCAAATGATTGATAGGGGAAAATATATCATTCAAGAATGCGATAATCCCTGCACTCCATCATTATATGGTCGTACTATAAATCTAACCGTTCATCATAATTATAGATATAATAGCGCAATGCCAAGAAGTAGTGATGAATGAATCAGCCTTTATAAACTAAGGATTGTATGCGAAAGAACTATTGTTCAACTAAAATCATTGATACAAATAAATATCTCTAGAGTTCACAAAACACTAACATTAAAATCAACTATTCTACTTGCTGGTATAACACAACTCATATCATTTCTAATACTATTTAAAAGTAAACATACACTTGGTCCACTTGCTATCAAAACGTTAATTGCTTAAAATAAAAATCTGATTCAGAGCATGCTTTTATTTGTGTGCCTTTTTTTTATTCTGAAATTCCAATCTTTTACAATCAATTGTGGATAAGTTCATATCAGATTCTGCAACTACTTACTAGTTAATATTAAAATCAGATAACATAGTCTGTATTTCATCAGTACTATTAAACATCATTATATCAATAATTGATAACCCTGGGAGAAATGACTTTTTCTTTTGATTGTACTCTTTGAAATTTGCACTCAAAAATTCTAAAGAAACTCCCAAGCTATCAAATAAGGACTGATTAAATAAATCTTTTCCTCCCGGTGGATTAACATATACATCAGCACCTTCACTATTCGAAATATAAGGTGCCCATTCACCTGGGTCATTAATTACCGGAAGATCAATGTTCATTTCTGAAAATATCTTGTATTTGAACTCAATACCAATATAATCACAAATTTTCTCAAGAGAATAAATATGTAGGTCCAACAATTTTTCTTTTCTTCCCTTAAGGCATTCTTCAATTAAAGTACTTACTTCTTTATAGTATGGTGCTCTTTTCTTGTAGCTTGATTCAAGTTGACCCATAATTTTATTAATATAGTCAGAAGATATATCAATCAATACATCTTTGATTTTATCGTTATGACTGTCCAGTTTCACTGGAACCGATATATAAAGAGCTTCAAGCTTTGAAGGGTGTATAATTCGATTTCTGTTTACCCAACCTCTACTTATATACTGTACATCATCAAACACTATCCATTCATCACAGTACTTGATTAATTGCATATACCCCAAATAAGGAAATAGATACGGCTGCATAATTCCTAATTTCATGTAATATCTCCTTTTACTTTTTTGCTTTTATTGCATCATCAATCATCTTATTCCAATACACTACAGTATTTTGGGGGAGATAATGACTTTCAATCCACTCATGTCCTACATATGTCACCTCTGACATATCAGTAAATTCATCAAATGTTTGCTCTCTTATTGTCTCCGCATTGAAGATTTTAATGTTTAAATCACTAAAATACTTGTACAATGGATTTCTTGGATTCATATAGATTTTTTTTCCAAAATAGATTAATTTCAATATATTACCCAATCCATTTTGCCTTTCAGCATTAAATATTGCAATATCAACAGTATGTAGATATTCTGTATACTCAATAATCGGCATCAGCTTAGTGATGTATTTAATCTTTTCTCCGAAGTTACTTTTCCCATAATTGATAATAGAATCCTTATACCATTTGGGAGTTGTATGATTCTCACCACCATAGCTAATTGGAACAAGAATATCTAGATTTTCTTCCTTGAAATGTCTGATACTATCCATAGCAGACTTGTGATTGTTAAACATATAAGCGTTATGGCCAATCTGAACACGTAAAGGTTTGATACTATCATCACTATTATCTTTATTCGATTCAATAGTAACGGAACATGCATCAGTGATTAAACTCCCTTCAATCCCCTCCAACTCATTTTTAGAACTCAATCTAGATTCCTTGGAAGTTTCTATAAGTCGTAAAATCATGTCGTCCGATAAGTTTATATTTAATTTTACATCTGGACACCTTTCAGACATTTCCTTCATAGTTGCTACATAATCCTCAAAGAAATTATCCTCACCTGCTACTACATCCACAAATTCATCTTCAAATATCTCTTCTTCGTCCTCTTCTTTCATTAAACATCTCATCTTATGCCAAATAGGTGTTCTAATTGTATATGGCGCGTAAAAGACATTATATTCCTCGCCAAATTGTGATTTAGCAACACTTTTATCTGTTTCAAACACAATATTAATCCCTAACATACTTTCTCTACATTTTCGATTTATATGGTTTGCAACAAAACTTTTTAATCCATGACTAGTTCTTTCCCAATTATATAAATCAATCCCCCATGATACCCAAACAGTTTTTTTTAGCAATTTCCTGTTTCTATATGCAAACATAAGTAAGTCTCTTCTCGGCATAAATGAATGCCATAAAATCAAGTCTGCTTCAATCATTTTTTGCTTAATCCGTTTATACTTTTGCCCCGTACTCTTCCCGAGACTCTCATAACTTGTTGCATTACTATTTAATAAAATGCTCCACTGGCTTTGTGGACAATCGCTGTACATTAAGAACTCATGATGCTTCATATCAAGATTTTCATTAATCATATCAATGTAGCCCTGTAGCATACGTTCTGAGGGAGGCATTAAATGTAAAACTTTCATTTCTAGATTCTCCTTAATATTTTACCAATAACTCTAAATGGTGTAATCGTTAGTCTTAATAGTACGCAAATTAGATTAAATATATTATGATCTTTCATTATTAACTTACATACAATTTGAAGATTGGCTAGTGATGGTTTTTTTGCAAAGTAAATCACTGAGTAATAAATAATCGAACACTTCAACCCACAATAGGAAAGTTTTGTCGAAAAACATTTCTCAGCAAATACAATTCGGTTATCCATCCATTCCCAATATTTAAGTGCAAGATTTTGATTAGTAGTCCTTGCAGACCAACTCTCCCCAGCTAAATTAACATATCTATACACACCCAATTTTTCATTCATTACATAGACATTCCCAAGTAACGATAAAACCATTGCAATTTTCATATCTCCAATACTATTACAATTGGAGTAATCTTCTTCTAATACTCGATTCGAACGAAACACATTACGGTACATAAGTGTTGATGTCTGTGAAGGTAACTTCCCCTTTTCCATATCCTTACGTGTATACACTTCTTTATTTGTATATCTAGCAATACTATAATTTTTTATTTCATTGTCACTTTGATCGACAATCATAAACTTATGACAACATCCAATAAAATTTGAATTTTCACTCAAAAATCTAACTTGAATATCTATTTTATGAGTACTCAACCAATAATCATCACCTTCTAGTATACCGATAAATTGTCCTTTTGACAAAGTCCTCATTTTAGATATTAGATCTAAAGTTTCCGTACAATTTCGTTCAATTACAGTGATGTTTGAATATAATTTTGCATACTTTCGAGCAATCTCAAGAGTTTTATCTACTGAGTAATCAACTCCTATTAACAACTCATAAGAATATCTCGTTTCTTGCTTTAGAACACTTTCAATGGATTTCTCTAAATACATCTCATGATTGCAAGTTAGCAGCAAGACGCTTAAGTCAACTCGATTCTCATAATCATTGAGGTTACTATTCATCGTACGATTCATCAGCTAGTTCTAATAAATATTGTCCATAATCGGTCATTTTTAAGCTTTCACCAATTTGTCTTAATTGATTAGTATCAATAAATCCTCTTCTCCATGCAATTTCCTCAATACATGAAATATAGTAACCTTTTCGTAATTGTATTGCCTCTACGAACTCAGCTGCTCTCATCAAAGCTTCAGGTTTACCAGTATCTAACCATGCCATTCCACGACCTAACTTAACTACATCTAATTTCCCCTTTTTCAGGTAATGGTTATTAACTTCCGTAATCTCCAATTCTCCTCTATCACTCGGCTTTATACTTTTTGCAACTTCAATCACGTCACTATCATAAAAATAAAGACCTGGTATTGCATATCGTGACTTCGGATTTTCAGGTTTTTCTTCAAGTGATAATACTTTACCCGATTTGTCGAATTCAACAACACCAAATGACCTTGGATCCTTAACACTATAACCGAATATTGCAGCACCATCTAACTTTTCTGCCGCGATGTTTAAGTATTGACTTAAACCTTGTCCATAGAAGACATTGTCACCTAAAATCAAACATACTTGATCGTCTCCAATAAATTCCTCACCAATTATAAAAGCCTCAGCTAATCCTTTCGGTTCAACTTGTTCCTTATAAACAAATCTACATCCAATATCTTCACCATCTCCTAACAAAGCTTTAAAATTTGGTAGATCTTCTGGTGTCGAGATGATTAATATTTCATTTATACCTGCTAATAATAAAACTGATAACGGATAATAAATCATTGGCTTATCGTACAAAGGCAATAATTGCTTGCTCACTACCTTTGTTATGGGATAAAGTCTTGTTCCTTTGCCACCTGCTAAAATAATACCTTTCATTTCATTCTCCTCTACTCATCAAAACATTTTAAAACAACATTACATATTTTCCTAGCATCATCTATTAATAAATCACTATACATAGGTAAACATAAGACACTTTTTGATAGTGATAATGCATTTTGAGTCAAGCTACTGTCGTGATCATCCTTATAATATGAGAATTCAGAGCAAAGTGGATAAAAATACTTTCTTGAATTAATCCCATTTTCTTTTAATTTTTCAAAGACATAGTCTCGATCTACTCCAGCTCCATTAGGTTCAATCCAAATCGGAAAGTAAGAGTAATTACATTCAACATCCTTCTGCCTTTGTAGTGTCGTAATCGATGGATTACCACCAAGCAACTGCATATATAAATCATTTACAGTTTGTCTCTGCTGAATCCATTTATCAATGTATCTCAAGTTACAAATTCCCATAGCAGCTTGAAATTCATTCATTTTTGCGTTAAAACCTGCTAATTTTACATCTCTTTCATCATTGAAACCGAAATTTTTATAGTGTCTTAATTTTTTATACAGATTGTCATCATTTAGTGTGATTACACCACCTTCAATTGTATGAAAAACTTTTGTTGAATGGAAGCTAAACATTGACATATCTCCAAAATTCCCAATGCCTTTTCCTCGATATTTCTCTCCAAATGCATGTGCTGCATCGTAAACTATTCTTAAATCATGTTTCCTTGCAATTTCATCGAGTTCATGTACATTGCAAATATTCCCATATATATGAACTGGTACAATCGCTCTAGTTTTTTTTGTAATCAAAGTCTCTAGATGATTAACATCAAGTGTCCCTGTATTTGCATCTACATCACAAAAAACGGGTTTGAGACCACACCGAGTAATTGCATTGACAGTTGATATGAAAGTATAAGGCGTTGTAATAACCTCACCTTCTAAGTCTAAAACACTCAATGCTGCTTCTAACGCAAGATGTCCATTAGAAAACATAACAACATACTTAACATCTAAATAATCTGCTAAACGCCTTTCAAATTCCTGATACTTTAAACCATTATTCGACAACCATCTCGTGTCCCATAATGATTTTATTTCATTGATATATTCTTCATATTCAGGCATAGAAGATCTAGTTACATTTATTGTTTTCATGTTTCTCCTTACATCAACTTTTCCCAGATTCCATATATGAATCACATACAGTTTTGGAATCACCAATCATTCTTACTTTACCATCTTCTATCCAAATTGCATTATCACACAATTTTTTTATATCATTCACAGCATGTGAAACAAGAAGCAAAGTCGTTCCACCTTCTAAAAGTTCTTGTATGCGGTTCTCACATTTCTTTCGAAACTCAAAATCTCCTACTGCAAGTACTTCATCAACAATCAATATATCGGGTTTCACAATAGTCGCCACTGCAAATCCTAACCTTGCCCTCATCCCTGAAGAATAATTTTTAATTGGTGTTTCCAAGAATTTATGTATTTCAGCAAAATCGACTATTTCATCAAAGTGCGTCTTCATGAATTTCCTACTATTTCCTAAAATAGCACCGTTTAAAAATATATTTTCTGCAGCAGTTAAATTTGAATCCATTCCTGCAGATAATTCAATCATAGGTGCAATATATCCTTCTGCTTTTACACTGCCCCTATATGGGTCTATAATGCCACATATAGTCTTTAGTAGCGTAGATTTTCCTGCACCATTCTTTCCAATGATGCCCCATGACTCACCCTGATGAATTTGAAAGCTTACATCATTCAAAGCGAAAAATTCTTTGAAGTGAAGTTTGCCTGTCAACATTTTTATTGCGTATTCCTTTAAATCGTATATTTTTTCTGATGCAATATTATATCTAATAGTGACATCATTTAATTCTATTATTACATTACTCTCATTCATAATAACTGCATATTATACTTTAATATGCGCCTCCTCTCATTAAAAACTAATGTTATTCTATAGAAAATAGAATTATATATATAATATGAATTTCCCTTGGTTTTTACGGAAAAACCAAGATCCTATCACTAACATAATAAACGAATAACTAGCACCTTGAAGTAATATGTTTATATCACTCATTCTTGAATAAACAGCTAAATCACGAAAAATTGTTATATATATGTACATTGGATTAAAATGCATGATAATTCTAGCAAGTCTTGGGTCCAGAGATTCAATTGGGTAAAATATTGGAGTCATATACATCCAGGCTAAAGTTACTACAGACCATATATTTTTCACATCACGAAAAAACACTGTAATTTGAGACAAAAATAGTCCCAAACCTATACAGAATATAAACAGTTCAACTATAGGGATAATAATAAGAAACATGTACAAACTAAGTGGAACTTGTACTATTAACAAAACTAGAAGGAAAGCACCTAATGCAAATAACAAGTTTACAAAAGAACTTGTCACTGTCGCTAATGTGAAAATATATTTCGGGACTGAAACTTTCTTTAAAAGCATAGCATTGTTTATAACAGAACTCATAGATAATGTAGTAGATTCTCTCATAAAAGCGAACAAAACATTTCCTGCCATTAAATAAGCTGGGAAATATTCAATATCTCTTTTAAAAAAATACGAAAAAACTATTGTCATAATCAACATTGTCATCAACGGATTTAAAACACTCCAAATGTATCCCAAAAAACTTCGTCTATACTTCAATTTAATGTCTCTTTGAACAAGTAAAACATATAGATCCTTGTACTTCAACACACGCCTTATTCTTTTTCTTATATTCATTTATATTCCTATCTTCTTATAATTACTATAACACCACTATTATTATTAATACGATCCAATAAGCGAACTATTTTTACTGGCTTTTCTTTACACAAAATATCACTTCTAGCTTCAAAATTACTTTTCCCATTTATATTTCTTTAATCCTCTTAATATATAAGTAAAAAGTAAATATACAGAATATATAATGCCTATGTTTTCATTTACAATATAGATTTTAAGTCTATGATAGAGAGCATTTATTTTATTATGTGATCTAGCACTTTCTATAATTCTATAATTAACTAACACTTCATTAAGACCTAAGAACATGATTTTTTTTCGCAAGAGAAGCAACCAATATGCATAATCTTCATGATATACATCTGCATTCATCTTGTACTGAGTGCATATTTGACTTTTTAGCATAACTGTCGAACAACCAATGTAATTTTCTTTTAACATATCTTCATATGTTACAAATGTTTTAGTAATATATTGTTTTTGAATAGTAGAGTCATCATTCTGAAACATTTTATACGATGTGTAAACAACATCACAATTAGAACTCTCAAATAGCTCATATTGCTTTTGCAATTTGGTAGGCAACCAGACATCATCTGCATCTAGTAAGGCAATATATTCGCCTTGTGCCAGATCAAATCCCTTATTTCTAGTTTCTGCTACTCCAAGATTATTTCTGTTCTTATAGAGCGAAAAATTAGGATAATCCAAGATATAATCACTAATCATATTATAAGTATCATCATTTGAGTCATCATCAATTATAATAACTTCGAAATCCTGAAGACTTTGCTTTAATACACTGTCTAATGTTTCTTCAATTGTGTCTCTACAATTATACGCTGGAATTATTATAGAGATTAACGGTTTACTTTTTACGATATTCAAACTTTATAATACCTTTCATTTTCTTCTCTTTAATTCTATATCTAATTTTTATATCCTTGTATTTATTTTCATTATTTTCACCACGTCTCAAAGTTCCAACAATTATTTTTTTGACCGTCTCAAGAATAATAACCATGTCAAATATAAACGATGAATTTCTAATGTACATTAGATCATATTTAATTTTATACTCAGGAGTTGTTGAATACATTCCACGAACTTGAGCTAATCCTGTTACACCAGCTTTAACTGTAAGCCTATAATTAAAATCAGGAATATATTCATTGAATTCCTCTATGAATTTTGGTCTTTCAGGCCTTGGACCTACTAGTGACATGTCTCCTTTAAGCACATTAAGCAATTGTGGTAATTCATCAATCCAAAATCTCCTCATAACTTTTCCAATCGGGGTAACTCTTTCATCATCATGGTTTGCCCATATCGCTCCAGTGTCTTTTTCAGCATTATTAATCATTGAGCGAAACTTATATATCATGAATCGTTTATTATCTATAGTCACACGTTCCTGTTTATAAAATATCGGTTTCCCTTCAAATACTAAAATACAAATTGCAGTAATAATCATAATAGGTGACACAACCATAATTCCAAGAGAACTTAAAATAATATCAACCGTCCTTTTTATTATTCTTTTTTCAATTGATAAACTTAGGGCATCGATACAAAATACTGGCATATCAGAATATTGAATCAAAGCTGAACGATAAATAGCTATTTCAAAAGTTTCTGGAACAATATAAACACTCTTATGCTCATTCATACAAATACTAATAATTTCATTCTTAATTGACTTATCAACAGCTTCACTAATAAACACTTTTTGGACTTCTTTTATTTTTTCCTGGTATGATACTAAAGTAGGATCAATAAAGTACAATACTCTATCAAGATTATGTTTGTTGCCTAATACTTTACTCAACACTTGATTTTTTTCTTTTAAATCCCCAATAATCATAAAAGTCTTGTACCCTCTTCTCCTTTTTATGAACATGACGAATATTTTTTTCGATATAAAAAGTAAAACTACCTGATAAAGCATAGCTTGAAAAATTATTGTTCTAGGTAAAGAAAAATGTCTTCCAAAAAATGCAACAGCCATTATACCAATATTAATCAAGATGACACTGAGAAACATAGTTGCAAGAATTTCAACTGATGATTTATATAACATATTCAAAGTGTTTAGAAATAACAATATAAAAATAGAAACCGACGTTATATAGGGTATCAAACTATTAAATGAGTCAAAATTTCTTTGAGAAATACCAAATGATGACATAAAATCATATTTCAATGCAATAATATAGGCAATATTAACTAACATAATACATATAATTAATTCTATTACTTTGAGTAATAACCCGTCAGATTTGTATTTTTTTTTCATTTACTCACCTCATTTTCTAATGAAAATAAATTGGCTAATCCCATCATACAAAAGAACATATAAGTTACAAAAACAACACTATCATTTGCAA
>Ga0209272_10000893_pt1 | contig 20682 bp, 18 predicted proteins | sample tdDd002_FD_187125 | JGI IMG/M metagenome (GOLD analysis project Ga0209272, IMG submission 187125) | Marine sediment microbial communities from the Atlantic coast under amendment with organic carbon and nitrate - tdDd00.2 (SPAdes)... | ecosystem: Environmental > Aquatic > Marine > Coastal >... | reverse complement strand
TGTTCAAGATATTGTGGAAGGTGCAGACATAGATGAGAATGATTGTGTCTTGGAGATTGGTCCTGGTATTGGTGTAATGACTTATGAAATGGCATCAAGAGCCAAACAAGTGACAGCGATAGAAATTGACAATTATTTGTTACCAGTGTTAGATGAAACTTTAGCATCTTTTGATAATGTCACTATTGTTAATAATGATGTACTAAAAGTTGATTTAGAAGAATTGATTCAAGAACACTTCAATGGACAACCTCCTAAAGTGGTTGCCAATTTACCATATTATATTACCACACCTATTGTTATGAAGTTATTAGAAGACGAATTACCGATTTCTGATATTGTGGTTATGGTACAAAAAGAAGTTGCTGATCGAATGATGGCAAAACCAAGAACTAAAACTTATGGTGCTCTTTCGGTAGCCGTTCAGTATTACTCTGAACCAGAGATTGTTACTGTGGTACCACCATCATCATTTATGCCTCAACCTAAAGTCTCTTCTTCAGTAATTCGTCTTAGAGTTAGAAAAAGAGATGATTTACAGTTAACAGACAAGAAAATATTCTTTAATACAATTAAGGATGCATTTGGCAAAAGAAGAAAAACTTTATTGAACTGTTTGTCATCAGGCATTTTGAAAGTATCTAAAGACGATCTTAGACTTATATTTGAAGCTACAGGTATTGATGGTATTAGAAGAGGTGAAACACTTTCAATCGAAGAGTTTGCTACTTTATCAAATGAAATATGTAAATATATAAAATAATTAAGAGTTGGCTAATAGCCAACTCTTTTTATATGAGATCATTTTCTTTATATTTGACATATGTATTGAGGATTTTCAAATAATTAAGTATGCCATTATGCGCATATGGAATTTGAAAATCTGGATTTAGATCTGATAAAGGAATAGACTTTCTTCCCCCTTTTAATGATGCTTGATAATATTGATTTAAAATTTCATAAGGAATTACATGATACGTATCATTAATCTTAAAATGAACAATCAAAAATGCAATACCACCATGAAATGTCACATCCTTCATATATTCAACTTGATGAGCGTGAATATTTTTAAAGGGTAGATTATTGAGTGCTGTTTCTTTTGCATCAAAAACAACCGTTGACCCTTGAACAAATCCAATGAAGTCGACTGTAGATTTTTTTTCATAAAAAGCTTTGTTTATGATACCATCTTTCCCTTGTTCTACTATTTTGATTGGGACAGGGACTTTGTCAATTCTAGCAAGACCTCTTTTATGATAATAATCGTTTGTAAATACAATTAAATCTTCTAAAGCGGATCCTCTAACACCTCTACTTTTCCAAGCCATTAAAACACCTTTCTGTGGATAAAAAAATCATCATGATTAATTATAGCTCAAAGAATGTTGAAATTCCAGGACTAGAAGGAGTTTTTTTTATCCACAAAAGAATGTGGATAAATGTGTATAACTTTCGCACTTGACAAATTATTCAGAATTTTATATGATGTAACAGACCCCTGCGGAGGGGGTGGAGGTGAATATGAAAATTAAAGTAACAAAAGAAGCATTAGAACAACTAGAAAATCGTTATGTAAATTCAGACCGTGCATTTAGAATTATGATTAATGGCTTTGGATGAGGTGGTCCAGTATTTGGTATTGTTCTGGATGAACAATTAGAGGGTGATCACTTAGAAGAATTAAATGGCATTAAATTTGTTGTTAATGAAGATATTCTTAGTCAGTTTGGAAGTTTTAATGTTGAGTACTTATCAAATTTCTTTAGAAAAGGATTTGTTGTATCAACTGCATACGGTGGCAGTAGCTGTTAATACACACTTGGTGTGTATTTTTTTTTGATTGCATGATAAACTTAGAGTACCGAAATATATTAAGGAGAGTTTATGATTAAATTAGAAACACCAATAAGGATAAATAAAACAATGGTCAAAAATAGAATTGTTATGCCACCACTTGTCTGTTTCAATTGGGCCGATGAAAAAGGTTTTGAAACAGTTTCTAGAGCAGAACACTATGGCAAAAGAAGTGATGCTGAAACGGGATTGATTGTCATAGAAGCAGCAGCAATAGAACCGACAGGTCGAATTGTTGAGAGTGAACTTGGTATTTGGGATGATGAGCATATACCACAATACACAAGAATTGCAAAGAGATGTCATCAAAGTGATGCGGTAGCAATTGTTCAAATTGTACATGCCGGTTCTAAGTCTATTGGTCAAACCGTTATATCTTCAAGTGTGCATGAAGTGGAGGAGAAAACGGTCCTTGAAATGACACTGGATCAAATAGAAGATGTGAAATCTAGTTTCGTAAAAGCTGCTGTTAGAGCATATAAAGCTGGACTAGATGGTGTAGAAGTACATGGAGCTCACGGCTATCTCTTAAGCCAATTTACAGCTGAAACAGTTAATAAACGTACAGATCATTATGGTGGTTCTGTTGAAAATAGAGTGAAATTATCTCTTGAGATAGTGAAATTGATTAGAGAAGCAACATCAAAAGAATTTATTATAGGATATCGCTATGGTGTTAATGATCCAAGTTTTGAAGACGATGTTCTGATGGTTAAATTATTAGATGAAGCAGGTGTTGACATGTTCAATGTTTCTGCAGGAATAGGGATTAAATCATTTGAAGTCCCTAATAATTACCCCGCATCTTTTATCACTTATTTAGGTTATCAAATGAAACAGCATACCGAGAAACCAGTTGTATCTGTCTTTGGCATATTAGATCCTGAATTAGCCATAGAGTTAATAGAAAAAGATTATACAGATATGGTTGCTGTTGGTAGAGGTTTATTAGCAGATCCAAAGTGGTCTGAAAAAGCATTGTCACGTGAAAAGATAAATCGCTGTTATCACTGTAAACCGAGATGTAAATTTGCAGTTGATGGCCATCAATGTCCATGGGCAAATAAATAGGAAAAGTTAGTAATAGCAGGTTTAAAGCCTGTTATTTTTTTGTTTAAAACAGGAAATCTAAGGATATTTATCACAATGATAGAAAAAAAATTAACAAATTCTTGTGAAATATTTGACGCAATGCACAAAATATTGTATGATAAGGAAAAACACACCCCTGCAGGGAGGGGTTATGGAGGCATATATGAATAAGAAAATTGTAATTATCGGTGGCGTTGCAGGTGGCGCTAGTACTGCAGCAAGATTAAGAAGAAATGATGAGAACGTTGAAATTGTAATGCTTGAGAAAGGAAAATATATATCTTTTGCAAATTGTGGTTTACCATATCATATCGGTGGTAGCATTCAAGAGAGAGATAATTTATTGTTACAAACACCAGAAGCATTTAATCAAAGATTTAACGTAGATGTACGTGTATTGAATGAAGTTTTATCAATCGATAAAGAAAACAAGTATGTTGAAGTAAAAAACTTAGAAACTAATGAAGTATATAAAGAATTCTACGGTACATTGGTATTATCTCCAGGTTCTACACCAATCCAACCACCGATTAAGGGAATTGAGTCTGAAAATATTCATGTACTTTGGAATATGGATGACATGGATAAGATCATCAACCATATCCAAAACAAGAGCATTAAAAAGGCTGCTGTTATTGGTGGTGGTTTCATAGGAATTGAAATGGCTGAGAACTTACATGATTTAAAGTTAGAAGTAAGTTTAGTTGAAATGGCTAATCAAGTTATGGCACCAGTTGACTTTGATATGGCACAAGGCATCCATGCACATATGAGAGAGAAGAATGTAAATCTGATTCTTTCTGATGGTGTTAACTACTTTGAAGAAGTTGGATCACAAACAAAAATTGTTTTAAATAGTGGTACTGAGTTAATTGTTGATATGGTAATTTTATCAATTGGTGTAAAGGCTCAAAGTAAACTAGCAAAAGAAGCAGATTTAAAACTGAATGCCAGAGGTGGTATTGTTGTTGATAAGTATATGTTAACAAGTGATCCTAATATTTATGCTTTAGGGGATGCAGTTGAAATAGAACATTTTATGACAAAAGAACAAGCGATGATTCCATTAGCAGGACCTGCTAACAAACAAGGTAGAATTGTTGCAGATAATATTGTAGGCAAAAAAGTGGCTTATAAAGGCACTCAGGGTACCTCAATTGCAAAGGTGTTTGACATTACTGTTGCGAATACTGGTTTAAATGAAAAAGACTTGATCAGAGCGGGTAAAACTCTTCATAAAGATTATGAGACGTTAATCATTCATCCAAAATCAAATGCTGGTTATTATCCGGGTGCATTCCCAATGACCTTCAAAACAATCTTTGATATGGACGGTAAAATATTAGGTGCTCAAATCGTTGGATACAGAGGTGTTGATAAACGTATTGATGTAATAGCAACTGCTATGAGATTCAATGGTACCGTTTATGACTTAAAAGATTTAGAATTAGCTTATGCACCACCATTCTCATCAGCAAAAGCTCCAGAAAACATGGTAGGTTTTGCAGCAGAGAATATGTTAACAGGTGTATGCCCAATGGTGAATTGGCATGAAGTAGACGCTCTAGTAGAAAAAGGTGCAACTTTATTAGACGTTAGATCTGCTGAAGAAGTTAATTTAGGAAAGATCAATGGTTCAATCAATATCTCGGTAGATGATTTAAGAGAAAGAATGGACGAGTTAGATAAAAACAAGAAAATTGTAGTGTATTGTGCTGTAGGTATTAGAGGGTATATCGCACTTAGAATATTAAAAGAAAATGGCTTTAAAGATGTTCACAACTTAACAGGTGGTTTTTCAACATACAATTGTGTAGTGTGTAACGATGAGGAGGATACTCATTGCACGGGTTCTACATGTTGTAATGATGTTTGTGATCCTGATGTGCAAAAAGAATTAGGAGAAAAGCCCAGGCAAATAACTAATGAAGTATCACTTAATGCTTGTGGTTTAAGTTGTCCAGGTCCGATAAGAGAAGTATTTAAATCAATGGAACCAATGAAAGCTGGAGACGTATTAAATGTAACTGCTACAGATCCAGGATTCAAATCGGATATTAGAAAATGGGCTCATAGTATGGGTAATGAAGTTTTAGATTCAGGTTTCAATGGAGACGCCTTCTATGCTAAAATATTAAAAGGTGGTCCTGTAGAAAATGCATCAGCAATTGCTGGGAACAACAAATCTATGGTTGTCTTCAGTGATGATTTAGACCGTGCTATTGCATCATTCATAATAGCAAATGGCGCTGCTGCAATGGGCAGAAAAGTAACAATGTTCTTTACCTTCTGGGGATTAAATGTTATTAAAAAGCACGATAAAGTAAATGTTAAGAAGAACTTAATATCTAAGATGTTCTCAAGAATGTTACCTAGAGGTAGTAAACAACTGACTTTATCAAAAATGCATATGGGTGGTATTGGAACAAAGATGATCAGAGGTCTTATGGATGAATACAATGTAGATTCATTGGAGATGATGATTGAACAAGCAATAGAAGCTGGTGTAAACATCGTTGCATGTAATATGTCTATGGACCTAATGGGTGTTCATGAAGATGAATTAATCGATGGTGTAGAACTTGGTGGTGTTGCAACTTTCTTATCTGAAGGTGAAGAATCGGATATGAGTTTATTCATATAAGATTAAAAAAGTTTTATTAATCCATTTATCTTCAATGGATAAAAAAGATAGAGCCGCTGAACTTATCAAAAATGAAGGCTTAGAATGAACCAGTATCATGACACAGAAGGTGACTCGCAAAGAACTTATCAAATAGTCAGAGTCCCTACAGCATTCTATCTTAATTCTGATCATATTTTGATCAGATTATCAGAGGACCAGAAGATATTGATACAATCCTAGAGAAATTGGGTAATTAATATTTTAAAAGTCTGATATATATGGTAAAGTACAGTAAGTACGGATAGAAAGCGGTGGAAAAATGATATCAGAACCAAGAAAAAAAATAATTAATCGACTGAAAACAATCAAAGGCCATATTGCTGGTATTGAGAAGATGGTAGAAGATGAAAAGCCATGTGATGAAATATTGATTCAGATAGCTGCAATTAGATCATCGGTAAATAAAGTCGGTTTAGCAATTTTAGAAAACAATGCAGAATCATGTATCTTAACATCTGATGAAAACGGTAAAGTCAATGAAGAAGATGTTAGAAAAGTGATACAGTCATTTGTTAATTTCACAAAATAAGGGTTGGCTCTTTGAGCTAACCTTTTCTTATTATATAAGGAATATTAATACTTTCTAAATTCCTTGTTCCTAATTGCTATAAGTAGTAAAATGAGCAATAATAGGTTATAATTAGCTTTGGAAGAGGTGTTTCATGAAAAATACAAAGACGTTAACAACAGCCGCAATTATGGTAGCTTTGGCTGTTACACTTGGCATAATCCTATACATACTACCATTCTTTCAATTTGCATTATTTATAATTGGTGTGCCAATTGTGATACTGGGTTTTAAGACAGATATAAAAGTACAACTTTTAGCGTCACTTGCATTGCTTTTGATCTTAATGATGTTTGATCCTATATATGCTCTGATGATTGGATTTATAGTAATACCACTAAGTATCCTACAGGGGTATTGTTTACATAAGAATAAGAAAACGAGTGAAACCATTTTTATAAGTGGATTGGGAATGGTATTTGGATTTATTGCTTTATTGTACAGTTTGAATCTATTATTTAGTATTGATATTCTAAATGAATTGACAGTGATGTTTGATCAATCGATTGTACAAGTAAGATCATTTTATGAAACCATGAATACTTTTAGTGAGACTGAACTTAATGAAATATTTGCGACACTCGCAGAATACAAAACTTATATAATCATGATGATGCCTGCAACGATTATTTTGGCATCTTATTTAACAGCAATCATGAGTTTCATGACGTCTAGAAAAATTTTGTTAAGAATGGGCGAGTCTGTAGAAAAAAGATATTTTAAAGATTTTAGAATACAAGGTCAGGGTAGAATGGTTTTAATGGTAGTACTTGGCGTAGTTACTTTGATGTCTATTGTAGACAAAAGTAATATGGAGTATTATATATTAAACTTTATGTCTATCTTCATTCTGATATTACAAGTAAACGGTTTAGCCTTTGTTTGGTATCTATCTGAAAAACATCCTAACAGAAAATCGATGAGAACTGTTATTATTATCATATTATTGTTATCATCATTCTTGGGAGCTATAGCATTCATTATAAGATCTATATTAGGCATCCTTGGATTTGCAGATCTATATGTAGACTTCAGAAAAAAAATTGAAACAAGGGAACAGTAATCGAGGAGGTCCTATGAAGGCCAATAAAAGAGTATCTAAATTACTAGCACCTAATACAAAAATATATTTAACTATTATTGCTCTATTCGGTATTGTAATTGGTGTGTATAATCTATATTTAGGTATACTATCTGGTATCGTCTTATTATTTTTGGTGTACTATAATTGGATATCAAATCATGAACGTTCAAAAAAATGGGAAAATTACATAGAAGATTTATCTACAGAAATAGATTCTGCTGCTAGGTATGCCATTTTAAACTTACCATTTCCTTTAACATTATTAAATTTAGATGGAAAAGTGACTTGGTATAATTCAAGTTTCACAGAGCTGTTCCCGGATACCAGATTATTAGGAAAAGATATTCACGAACTGGTATCGTCGTTTTCATTAGAAAAAATAACCAATGAAGAATCAGAATATACCGATACAAAATTGGGTGAAAGATACTATAGAATTTATCATAATATCGTTGAAGTAAATAAAGACAGTAAAGACAATCGTTATATCGTTATGCTTTATTGGATTGATATTACAGAATATACGAAATTAAAAGAATTGTATAGTGATGAACGTTCTATTGTTGCAATTGTTCAAGTAGACAACTATGAAGATGTTCTTAAGAGCACTAAAGAAGAGAAGCGTATGTTCGTTTTAGCTGAGATAGATAGGAAAGTTAATCTATGGGCTTCAAGAATGAATGCTGTTATAAAAAAATATCAAAAAGACTGTTATATGCTGGTTTTTGAAAATAAATTCTTAGAAAATCTAGAAGCTAAACGTTTTGCAATATTAGATGATATGAGAGAAATTGATCTTGGGAACAAATCACCAGTAACGCTTAGTATTGGTGTTGGCTCACAGGGACGTAATCTTTACAAGCTTGAAGAATATGCTTTTTCAGCACTTGAACTGGGTTTAAGTCGTGGTGGTGACCAAGCGGTTGTTCGTACGAAAGGTGATTTTAAATTCTATGGTGGTAAAACTAAAGCTGTAGAAAAGAGAAATCGTGTTAAAGCAAGAGTCATAGCTCATGGGCTACGACCGCTTATTGATGATTCACCAAAGATATTCATTATGGGCCATAAATATCCTGACATGGACTGTTTTGGCGCAGCAATTGGTATGTTTAGAGGGGTAGTTAATAGGGGTAAAGATGCATATATCGTTTTAAATCAAGTGAATGATGCGATATTTAGTGTATTTGATATGTTTGCTGACAATGAGGAATATAATTTTATCAGTGATGAAGAAGCATTGGAAATGATTACTGATAAAGATTTATTAATAGTTGTAGATACCCATAGGCCATCATTTACAGAATGTCCGGATTTGCTTGAAAAAACTGACCGTGTTGTTTTAATAGATCATCATAGAGTTGGTACAGAACAAATTGAAAAAGTAGTTATTAGATATACAGAGCCTTATGCGTCATCAACATGTGAGTTGGTAGCAGAGATTCTACAGTATATTGATGACAAACATAAAATCGAGAAAATTGAAGCTGAGGCGATGCTTGCAGGTATCGCTGTAGATACTAAGAATTTTTCATTCAAAACAGGTGTTAGAACCTTTGAAGCAGCATCATTCTTACGTCGTCTTGGTGCAGATACAACTATTGTAAAACAATTGTTCCAAGATGACATTGAAACTTTTGTAGCAAGATCCAATTTAGTTAGTACAGCAAGTATGTTTAGAGATAATATTGCAATTGCAACATGTCCACCTGAGATTCTTAATCCACAAATGGTGGCAGCGCAAGGTGCTGATGAACTTCTAAATATACGTGGTATCACAGCATCCTTTGTAATTGGCCAAAAAGATGAGGATCTTATATTTATAAGTGGTCGTTCGTTAGGTGATATTAATGTTCAGTTGATTATGGAGAAACTTGGTGGTGGTGGTCACTTAGAGGTGGCTGGTGCACAATTAACAGGCGTGACCATAGAAGAAGCAAAAGAAAAACTAGAACATGCAATAAATGAGTTTTTTGAGAAGGAGGAATAATTATGAAAGTAATCTTATTAAAGGATATTAAAGGGACTGGAAAGAAAGGTGACATCATTAATGCAAGTGATGGCCATGCAAGAAATTTTCTTTTTCCTAGAAAATTAGCTAAACTAGCTACAGATGGTAATGTAAGTGAATTATCTCATCAACAAAAATCAGCAGATAAGAAAAAAGCTGAAGATCTACAAGAAGCAAAAGACTTAGCGGCATCGATTGAAAAAATAGAATTGGTATTTAAAACTCAAGCTGGTGACGGTGGTCGTTTATTTGGATCAATTACAACAAAAGATATATCTTTGAAACTAAAGAAAGATCATGGTATTGCTATTGATAAGAAAAAAATGGTTATGGATGGCCCTATCAAGGTGATGGGAACTGAAGAAATTAAAGTCAAAGTTTATCCCAAAGTAGTTGCAAAACTAAAAGTTAAAGTAGTACCAGAATAAGAGACAAAGGAATCGAGAGATTCCTTTTTTTGTTATTCGATTTTAATGGTTGATTAAGATTTAATAACTACTATAAGGGTAAGAAAATAGTAACAGTGTGTTGTTTAGTGGCTTCTAGAGTTTTCATAAGTTTTTATTATCAATTTGTTAATAAAACTTAAAATAATAATAAAAGGAAACGCCTGTTATTTGTCGAATTTTCATAATATACTGAAAATTAAGATGAAGTAGTGGAGGGACATATGATAAAGAATTTTTTAGGTAATATTGATCGAGTGATCATCGGAAAACAAGAAGTTGTTAGTAAAGTGTTAGTAGCATTACTAGCAGAAGGACATGTTTTAATTGAGGATGTACCAGGGGTAGGAAAAACAACCTTAGCAAAAGCTGTTGCAAAATCTATTGATTGTTCTTTTAGCAGAATACAATTTACACCAGATCTTTTACCATCAGATATTTTAGGTGTATCCATTTATAATCAGAAAGATTCAGATTTTGTTTATAAAAAGGGACCCATTTATGCTCATGTAGTATTAGCAGATGAAATCAACAGAGCATCACCAAAGACTCAATCCAGTTTATTAGAGGCCATGGAAGAAAGACAAGTAACCATGGATGGTAACACATATAAATTAGAAGAGCCTTTTATTGTTATGGCAACACAAAACCCGATTGAGTATGAAGGTACATTTCCACTTCCTGAAGCTCAGTTAGACCGATTTATGGTTAAAATTAAAATCGGCTATCCTGATGAGATAAACGAATTAAGAATTTTTGATAAAGTAGATCAGCAAATTTACGCCGAAGATTTAATGCCCGTGTTAACAGCAGCTGAAATTAATTCGATGAGGGCTGAAGTTTTAAAAGTTCATATGTCACAAGAACTGGAATCATATATTTTCTCAATTATTCGAGCAACTAGAGAGAATGACGATATTTTGCTGGGATGTAGCCCAAGAGCAGCGATTTCACTTTATAAAGCATCAAAAGCTCAGGCTTTTATTAATGGACGTGATTATGTTATTCCTGAAGATGTTCAGGCCTTAACAGAAGATGTATTGTCACATAGAATCGTATTGAAACCAGAGGTGAAGTATAGAGGTGAGACGGGCAGAAGTATGATTGATATGATACTAAATGCTACACGTGCACCAGTGATTAGACGCAAATAGGGGACTCTATGAAATTATTAAAACCGACGCCCTTAAAAGGGTATGGTCTGTTAGTTTTTATAACATTGATACTCATCACATTAACAGGTAGTTATTTCTTTTATTTTATGTTATCGATTTTGATGACAACCATTTCATTGATGTATCTAATTGTATCAAGAAACAGCAAGAAGATACTTCAATATTTATCTGTCGGTGATGATGAAGTCACAGTAGGTGATACGATTCAAGTGGATGTTAAATCAAATAACACAAGTATATTTCCTGTTGCACATGCAAAGATTGAGTGTAGGTTATTTAACACTCATAATAAGATGGTGTTACCATCTGAGAACATGTTTTTTAACTCATTCCAGATCATAAATATCAGAGAAAAATTTGAAATCAAGACACGAGGTTTTTTTACAACGGGCCTTATCCATACAGAGTATTCGGACCCGCTTAGGATTTTTAAAAAGAGTAGACATATTGAAAAGAAAATACAATTGGTTGTTTATCCAAAAGTTGTAGATCTGAATTACTTCTTTATGCCTAATACAGGTTATATGGGTACAAAAACAGTTGTTAACAGTGGACGTGAAGATTTTTCAAGTTTGAAAAAAGTACGTAAGTATGCACCTGGTGATAGTTATAAAAAGATACATTGGAAATTATCATCAAAACGTGGAGAAATGTTTGTAAAAGAATATGAATCGACTTCAAGTACAAAAATGACTCTTTTTTTGGATGCGTTTGAAAATCATTATAGCGATGATTTAGACCGTTTAATTGAAGATAAAGTCGTTGAAGCAGGTGCTTCAGTTATCAGATACGCGCTTAAAAATAATGCTGAAACCAGCATGGTGTTCCACGATGACAGAATGGTTCAGGTTGAGAGTCGTGATTTATCAACGTACCCTAATGTCTTAAAAGAATTGGTTACATTTGTTGCCAAAGGTGGTATGTCTTTAAGCGAACTTTTAAATCAAGAAACCAAACGTCTCGAGCAAGGTTCGTTTGTGGTATTGGTAACACCTAATATTACAGAAGCACTCATTAATACAATTATAGGTTTAAAAAGACGAAGCTTTGAAATAAGTTTAATTTTGGTTACAAAAAATGGGAAAGATTCTAGAGAGATGTTGCGAGGTATGGGTGTTCACATATATGTTATTCATCCAGAGGATGACTTAAAAGAAAAATTGGAGGCTTATCAATAATGAGAGAATTAAGAGATAAGTACTTTGGAATATTAGAGCCAAAAGCAATTTTCTTTATTGGATTCTTACTCAGTTATCCAATTGCTTTGGTTGCAGCTAATTCTATACCGACTAGACTGCCGATTGAAAAGTTGTTTTTAATCAGTGCGATTGTATGGTTGGTATTATATTTAATCAAACCCATAAAATCTTATATAAGTGTCATACTTATCATGGTTCAAGGGTTATGGTTCTTTAGTTTAGCAGCACTTTTACCCGGTTATTTACAAGATGGTATGGAAGCTATTCTACCAGGTGGTACCAAATGGGCAACAACAATTTATTATGATTTCTTTGGTGAATCATATGCTCATTTTATTTATTTTATTAGAACTTTTTTAGAAGGAAAAACAGACTTTTTCCATACAGAATATTATTATATTTTTAATGTATTCATTATTTCTGCAATTATGATAGTTGTCATGAGACTATTAGAGAAACGTGTGAACTGGAAGTGGTTTTTAATAGCAACAGTTTATTTCATTGTCGCTTGGTTTATTTACGTGTCTAGTTTGAAAAGTTATTTTTCATTATTCTTTATTGGTTTAACAGTATATCGACAGTTTATGGTATACGAAAAAATTGTTGTGGATGCTAAAGGCTTGGGTGAAAGGACACGGTATTACAATTATACTTCTGCAATTGTTATCGGTACGATTATGATGGTAACAATTATAATGATAGCCAATATTGGTCTGCTGATACTACCGACTGATAAAATGAATGATAAAATTCATGCTTATGTTCCAAATATCAGTACCATTAGATCCGATTTTAGAACGCTTTCAAGTAGTAGGATTTTCAATTTTAGTTCAACGATGTATTCACCAAATGACAATATGCTTGGTGGACCAATTATTGAAAGAGATTATTCTGTAATAATGAGAGTTAAATCAGACGAAGGATCACTTTATTTAAGAGGTCGGTCAAAAAACATTTACGATGGTAGTCAATGGACATCAGATTTTGACATCTATCACAACAATGTATACAATAACGAACTCATAATCAATGAACACTTAGAGGAATTGGTGATTTATCCTGAAACAATTGCTACAAGAACAGTATTTTCACCATATAAATATTACAGTAGTAGTTTTATGAAGGATAAGATTTATGGTAATGAGGACAGCATTGTTTACAGAAAAGCTCGAACGAACATTAATTCGGAGAGATACTCTGTAAATTATATCAAACCTGAGTTTATGCATTTATATGACACTTTACCGGATGATTTAAGAGATAATTATTTGACGGTCCCATCTTTAGGTCTTGTTGAAACAAGAGCACTGACAGCGAGATTGACAACAGAACTCAATGATCCATATGAAATTATGAAAACTTTGGAACGTTATCTGAGAGATAATTACCGTTACACTTTAGATACTCGTGCAGTTGATTATGATAAAGATTTTGTTGAAAACTTCTTGTTTGAAGAAAAACAAGGATATTGTACCTATTTTGCAACATCACTAGCAGTGATGGGTAGAATGGCTGGTGTACCAACGCGTTATGTAGAAGGTTTTATAACAAGTGACTTCTTAGACTATGAAGGTTATTATGAAGTTTCATCAAATAGAGCGCATGCATGGACTGAAGCTTATATTGAAGGTCAAGGTTGGATTCGATTTGAAGCAACTCCAGCATATTTAAATGGAGATGAAATTGTTACTGAAGACGTATTCGATGATGCTTTGGAGTCTAGCGATGGTATCATGGGTGAGTTTGATGATGACCGTTTCAGAGAAAAATTTGAAGAGGAAGAAGGCTTTGTTGCTACTGAAACCCAAACAGTACCAGTTAAAGACATCCTATTGATACTATTATATGTTTCTTTAGTAGTACTGACGATCATTCTAGTCTATAAAAAAGCACGTCGACTTAAAAAAGATATTTCAGAGGGTACGCCAGATGAAAAAATCAGGAAAAGAATTCTGTATATGTTATCGATGTGTAAGTTAATTGATGAGGATATCGATACAACTGAACTACCTAAACATGTCATTGTAAGAGTTTCCACAGAGACCTTAGAACTAGAGGTCACTGATGAAATCAATCAGATGATAGACACTTCACTTTATGGCAGTAGAGTTCTTGAATTGGATGAGTTTGAGATATTAAATGGATACTTTATCCAGTTTGAACACGCGATTAAGAAAAACATAACACCAGTAGGACATTTTATTCAAAAGGTGTTGATGAATTCTCTATACCATAAAGACTATTATCAATAATTATTTAATAATCTTGAAACCTCTGCTGAAAAGCAGAGGTTTTTCGGGTATAATAGAGTTGTTAATAAAGGAGAAAATTATGGAAATGATGAAAACACCACCACATGATATGCGAGCAGAGCAATCAGTTTTAGGTGCAATGATACTGGATAAAGAAGCGATACTTGATATCGTAGAAATAATAAAAGCAGAAGATTTTTATAGGAATGCTCATAAAGAAATATTTGATTCTATTATGACTTTATATGAAAAGAATGAACCTGTTGATATGGTAACTCTAGGAGATGAATTGGCTTCTAGAGAAGCTCTTGAAAATATTGGTGGTATTGAGTATTTAAATGACTTAACAACAGCTGGTATTATTACTGGTAATGCTAAGTACTATGCAAAGATTATAGAAGAAAAGTCGATGCTTAGACGTTTAATTAGCGCATCTTCAGAAATACTGGATTTAGGCTATTCAACTGAAAAAGCCGTAGATGTATTGGAAATCGCGGAAAAATCCATTTTTGATATTTCTCAGAAGAAAGCTCGTGATGGCTTTTCATCTATTAAAGAGATACTGATTGAGACTTATGAAGAAATAGAAAAAGCTTATGAATCTGAAGAATCAATTACAGGATTGTCTACAGGATTCAGAGACTTGGATCATAAAACATCTGGTCTTCAGCGTTCAGACCTTATTTTGGTTGCCGCTAGACCTTCCATGGGTAAGACGGCATTTAGTGTTAACTTATGTCAAAATGTTGCAACACAAAACGAAGGTGCAAGTGTTGCTATTTTCAGTCTGGAGATGGCAAAGGCACAATTGGTACAAAGAATGCTTGCAACACAAGCTGGTGTTGGTCTTGGTAAGATTAGAAATGGAGATTTAACACCAGAGGATTGGGCTAAACTTGCAAGTGCTAGTGCACCTTTATCACAAGCCAAAGTTTATATAGATGATACCCCGGGTATTACTGTAATGGAAATGCGTGCTAAATGTAGACGTCTTAAAATGGAGCAGGGCCTCGACATGATCATGATTGACTATTTACAACTGATGTCAGGTGGCGGAAAAGGTGATAATAGACAACAGGAAATTTCTGAAATTTCCAGAGGCTTAAAAGGTCTAGCAAGAGAAATGGATTGTCCCGTGATTGCATTATCACAGTTATCTCGTGCACCTGAATTAAGAGCCGATCATAGACCTATTTTATCCGATCTTAGAGAGTCTGGTGCGATTGAGCAGGATGCGGATATTGTAATGTTTTTATATAGAGATGAATATTATTTCAATGATTCTGAAAAGAAAGGGATTGGCGAAATCATTATTGCAAAACAAAGAAACGGTGAAACTGGTACGGTAGAACTGGCTTGGTTAGGTGATTTGGTTAAATTCGTAAACTTAGAAAGAGAGCAATAAATGGTCATATTATCTAAATTAACAAGAGATGATGTCCATAAAATGATGGCCTGGGGCAAACACCAAGATCCTAGGTTTTATCATTACAATTTTGATTTATCCACTGAACGCGGTTTTGACATGTGGTATAAATCAAAGAAGAAACTGTTTTCTAGGAAAATATATAAGGTAGAAACAAAGGACCGTGTGATGGTTGGGTTTATAACCATTAAGAATATAAAATGGTCCATTCGAACAGCTGAGATGGGGATTGTTTTTGATCCCAATCACTTATCTGAAGGTTATGGCTCTGAGGGCATGAAAGAACTTTTCAAAGAATTCTTTGATGAACTTCATATGGAGAGGCTCTATTTAAGAGTGGCAAAATTTAATAAGCGTGCTCAGGTTTCTTATATAAAATCAGGATTTAGAATTTATAAGGAAGAAGAAGAAGCATTTGAAAATCAGTTGATTAATGATTTACTGATGAAATGTTGTGATGATTTCTTTATGGTGGATGATGAGATGTATGCGGATTATATTTTTATGGAAATAACCAAAAAGGACTATGAAAGCCTGAAATGTAAATATTAAACATACAATATACCATTAATGTTCGATAATACACGAATGTTTATGTAAATATTCAATAAACATTCGGAAAAGTAAAGGTTCTTCATTGACTTCAGGAATAGCTTTTGTTATGATATCTATGGGTTTTATAAGGAAACGTTATGCGTTTTTTTCTTTGTCTGAGATGTTGTGTTCGATTGAAACTTTGAATGATCACAATCATTTTTCTTAGGCGTAATAGATTAGAAAGTCTCTTGGAGATTTTTCTTATTGATTAAGATTTTTAGAATTTCATTTATTTGAAATTAAATTATAAACTTATTTAAGAGAGGTGCGATATGTCTACAGTGGTAATCGTCGGCTCCCAATGGGGAGATGAAGGTAAAGGAAAAGTTATTGATTACTTAGCATCTGAAGCAGATGTTGTGGTAAGAGGTCAAGGTGGTAACAATGCAGGTCATACAGTTGTTGTAGGTGACAAGAAGTATGCTCTTCACTTAATTCCATCAGGTATTTTAAATAAAGACGCTGTTAATGTTATTGGTAATGGAGTTGTATTTGATCCAGAAGGATTTTTAAAAGAAATTGATGGATTAGAAGCACAAGGTGTTGATACATCAACTATTAGAATCAGTGAAAGAGCACATGTCGTATTCCCATATCATAAAACAATTGATCGTTTGGCTGAAGAGGCTAGAGGAAAAGCTAAAATAGGTACAACTGTAAAAGGTATCGGACCAACATACATGGATAAAGTAGAACGTTCGGGTATTCGTATTTGTGATTTAATGAATGACGAAGTATTTGAAGATAAAGCTCGTGCTCAAATTGAAGCAAAGAACTTAATCATTACTAAAATCTATGAAAGTGATCCATTAGATGCAGATGAAATAATCTCAGCTTATAAAGCATACGCTAAGCGTATTAAGCCATTTGTAGCAGATACTACAGTGATTGTCTATGATGCTGTTAAAGCAGACAAAAAAGTATTATTAGAAGGTGCTCAAGGCACATTATTAGATATAGATTTTGGAACGTACCCATATGTAACATCTTCACACCCTATATCAGGTGGATTTGCAATCGGTTCAGGTATTGGTCCAAATATGATAGAAGAAGTAGTTGGTATAACAAAAGCTTATACAACTCGTGTTGGTAAAGGACCTTTTGTAACTGAATTAGAAGATGAGACTGGTGATAAAATCAGAGTAGCTGGTAATGAGTTCGGTACAACAACTGGACGTCCTAGAAGATGTGGTTGGTTAGATCTTGTTATTGTTAAGTTTGCAGCTAGAATCAATGGTATGACGAGTATATCACTAATGCTTCTTGATGTACTTTCAGGATTTGAGAAACTTCAGATTTGTACTGGTTACGAATACAATGGTGAAGTGATTGAACATTTCCCAGCGGACTTAAATGTTCTAGCAAAGTGTAAGCCGGTTTATACTGAATTAGAAGGATGGAAAGAAGACATCACAAAGTGTGAATCGTTTGAAGACCTTCCAAAGGCAGCTCAAGCATATATTGAAACAATAGAAAAGCTTGTTGGTATTCCAGTGAAGATTGTTTCTGTTGGACCAAAGAGAAGTCAAACAATCATTAGAGAACGTATTTATAGAGATTAATCAAAAGCACAACCTTGCGGTTGTGCTTTTTTAGACTTGATTTATTGGTGAACCGTCAAGAAATGCCTTAAGATTATCAACAGCAGTTTGCAGGAGTCGTTCTCTTGCGGCTTGTGTTGCCCAGGCAATGTGAGGTGTAATGATACAGTTTTCAACAGATAACAACACATTGTCAATTGGTGGTTCTGAAGATAAAACATCAATACCAGCAGCATAAATTTTTCTAGAAAGAAGTGCTTCTTTTAGATCAGATTCTACAATCAATGGTCCTCGAGAGGTATTAATGAGGATGACGCCATCTTTCATTTTATGGATAGAAGATGTATTGATCATGCCTTTAGTCGATTCTGTTAATGGACAATGTAAACTGATGATGTCAGATTTTTTATAAAGTGTATCAAGATCTACAAATTTAAAGTTATCTGACTCTAATGATATATCAGGTGTTCTGGTATAAGCCACTATTGTCATACCAAATGCTTTTGCAATCTTTGCTGTCTCTATGCCGATTCGGCCAGCACCAATGATGCCAAAAGTTTTTCCTTTTAATTCGATCAATGGCTGATTCCAGAAGCAGAAATCAGGACTCGTTGACCACTTTCCTTGGTGAACAGCTTGATTGTGATCCCCAACATGATGACAAATTTCTAACAATAATGCAAAAACATATTGTGCGACCGTTTCTGTACCGTAAGTAGGCACATTGGTAACAACAATATTATTTTGAGTTGCAGCATCTACATCAACAACATTGTATCCCGTTGCTAAAACACCGATATATTTTATATGACAAGCTTCTATGGTTTCTTTTGTGAGAGGCGTTTTATTGGTAATGACAATTTCTGCATCACCAATTCTTTTTATAATATCTGCATTATCTGTTCGATCATATAAAGTGACTGTGCCTAAAGTTTCCATGGCAATCCAATTAAGGTCGCCTGGATTGAGTGTATATCCATCTAAAATAACAATTTTCATAAGTCCTCCAAAAAAAATAACACTGTCAAATGACACTGTTATTAAGGTGTGTAGCTCCCACCATGGCCATTTGCAATCAAAACAGCTTGTTCCAAATCTATTTTAGTTTTTCGCATAATGATTTGAGCAATATTCCCATCAAATCTTGAGCTTCTGATGTCAGCTCCAATAAAGTTAGTTTCGAATATTCTAGATTGTACAAAAGAACAATCTGTTACAGTAGATTTTTGAAAGTTAGTAAAACTAAAATCACTTCCAGAAAAATCGACATTTTTGAATTTTTTATTAGAAAAATTTTGTTGAGATAGATTGGTATAAGACCAGTCACCTCCGTCAATTTCTATTAATGAAATATCGGTATCTATAAAACTGGATCCCGTTAACTTACAAGACTTAAAGTCTGTTGAGAAAAATCTTGAAAATCTAAAACTACAGTTAATTAAGGCAGAATCATGAAACACCGAGCCATTGAATTTACAGCCTTTAAATTTACAGTTTTCAAAACGACTACGCGTTATTTGAATATCTTCAAAGATAACGCCATCAAATGTACATTCTATAAATTCAACTCCAGTTAAATCTTCTATTTCATCCTCATAGAAATTTTCATACATATTATGTGACTCTATACTTCCCATCTTAAATCCTTTCCGAAAAATGGTACAAACTCAAATTGACCAAATAATCTTGACGTGATTCGATCCGAATACGTTTCTGCTAATTGTTGAGGTGTAAAATTGGTAGAAATAATAGTTTTTTTATCTTCTAATAATCTAGTATTGATGATGTTAAACAGTTCGGTTGTTGAGAATGTATTGGTCATCTCTGTTCCAAGATCATCAATAATCAACAAATCACAACTGATTAACATATTATATCTGAATCTCATATCATCCGTTTTTTTGTTAGAAAATCTATAATTACTGATTGTATCAATGATTCTAAATGAAGTTTGATACAACACGGTATGACCTTTATCTAATAATGCTTTTGCTATACAGTTACACAAGAATGTTTTTCCAAGTCCGGTTTGACCAAAGAACAACATGTTTTTTTGATCTTTCAGATGAAAATCATAAACAAATGATTCGCAGTTTGCAAGGACTGACATCATATGAGCTTTAGGTGAACTTTTATAAGTTTCATTATATTCATCAGAAAACACTTCTAAATTAAAGGTATCAAAATTTTCTCTTTCGAGTACATCGGTAATATTGGAATGAACATAACTGGTTTTAATCAGTTCTTGTTTGTAACAAGAGCAAGGCTTACCAGTTTTTAAAAAACCTGTATCCTCACATTTTTCGCATTGGTAATGTACTGTTAAAAAATCGCGTGGAATATTGTGCTCAGTTAACATGATATCTTTATCTTGTTGTAGCATTTTAATTTCTTCTTCAATAGCTTTCATCTCAAGAACTGCTTGATCTGGATTCTTAATCGAAGCCATTGCAATATTAAGACCTAACTTACTGATCTGTTTATCAATAGACTTGATTTTTGGAATAAAGGTATAAATTTCCGAACGTCTATCCTCAAGATCCTTAACAGCCTTATCTCTTCGTTTTTGAAAGATTAGTTTTAATTCGCGATTGGTTTCCATAGCAACTCCTACTTCTTAATACCAAGCTTCTTCTCAAGCTCTTCATTAGAATACTTTTCTCTTTGGTTAAAATTGTGGAACTTATTAGTTGTTGGTTTTTTCTTGTTTCCAGCCGTTGTTGTTGATTTTGAACGATTGGCTAAATGATT
>Ga0209272_10000892_pt1 | contig 20704 bp, 18 predicted proteins | sample tdDd002_FD_187125 | JGI IMG/M metagenome (GOLD analysis project Ga0209272, IMG submission 187125) | Marine sediment microbial communities from the Atlantic coast under amendment with organic carbon and nitrate - tdDd00.2 (SPAdes)... | ecosystem: Environmental > Aquatic > Marine > Coastal >... | reverse complement strand
AGGCTATGGTGAGGAGTAAGGAGAGATATATGAAAAGATTAAATGTAAATACATCTATTGAGTCTTTTTTAGTCATGATCTTAATGACTGTATTTGCTATTTCCGTAAGCTTTATCATTATGCAAGGAAAGTCTACTTTTGAACGTGTTACGGAAAATAAAATTCAAGATGAAAATGCAAGAATAGCACTATCATATGTGAATAAACGTATCAAACAAAATGATGAAAGTGGTGGTATTTCAGTTGTTGAAGATGCTGTAGAGGGCTTGACAGCTCTGAAGATATCACACGAGTCTTACGAAGAAGGATTATTTACTTATATATTTTATCATGAAGGTATTATGTATGAATGTTATACCGATATAGATCCAACGATTAGATTGAGTACTGAAATTATATCTGTTTCCAATTTGTCATTTGAAGAAAATAATGGTCAAATTATAATGAAACTGGATTATGAATATCAAGGTGATATGATTCCAATTGAACAAAAAACTACACTGCGTTCGAAAGGAGATCATCATGATTGATAAAATGAAAAATGATAAAGGATTTACTTTAATCGAAATCATATTTTCTGTTGCTTTTCTGTGCATCGTTAGTGTAATTGTTTTAAGATTATTTGTAGCGTCTTATGAAATTGAAAGTAAAACAGATTTGGTTGATATGGCCACTCTTCATATGGTCAATGAAATTGAAACGATTAAAGGATTGGAAAGCGTAACTGAAGATAATTTTTCTGTAGATAAGTATTATGATCAAATGTGGAAACCATTATCTGATCAAAGCAAAGCTTATTATTATGTGAGCATAAAAGTAGATAAAAACTCAAAATACGATAGAGGCTTATATGATATTCAAGCGTTGGTTATTGATCTAGTAACAAATGAAAGTGTTGTACACGTTGAAACCATGCATTATTATAACAGTAAGGAGTGATGATTTTGAAGATTAATAAAGAAAAAAAATCTGTATCCTTTTATAAGATCTTGAATAATAATCAAGGCGCGACTTCTGTTTTAATTATTATGCTATTGGTTGTTCTGATGATATTTGGTTTAACTATATTAACAACTACACTTTCTAATGAAAGTTTATCAGATAAGAAAAATGAATGGTTAACAGATTATTATGAATTGGAATCGAAGGTCGCTTTAAGCTTGGCTGAGATTGACGATTCTATACAAAAGATAAAAGAAGAAACTTTAGTACAATCTGTGACACCGGATAAATCGAGTTTAATGGTTGAACTTCTAGAAGAAAATTTAGAAGGTTTCATGAAGGAAGATGGGAAATATTATTTTTGGGTAGACATCTCAGAAGATTCAGGTGATTATCTAAAGTATATTACTGTAAAAGCAGAAATAATTATTCCTGATAAAGAACTGAATAATCAAGAGTTTTTAGCATTAGAGAATTATGAGATTGTTATTTATAGCGAATCTCAAGATTTGTTTGATTATGAGGATATTGAGTTTGGCAATCCATTTGTACCAAAAGACAACTAGGAAGAGGCGCATTATGAGAAAAATATTAGTAATACTATTGATGTTTTTACTGAGTACCAGTAGTTTTGCAGAGACAAAACCTATAAAGAGTTCATCAGATGTTGATTCAATTGTAACGACTGAAACGGTTCATACTGATGATCTTGGCTATATGTCGTTTATACTGACCACAACAACTTATTATTTTAAAGCATTGAACATAGAGGTGAAAACAATAGAAGCTGTCGTTTTAGTTAATATGACTTCGTCTTCTTATGACTATTCTAAAGTTATCATTGAAAAAGGTGATACACAATATATCTATAACGCCGTTTCAGATATAGAATATTTTCCACTACAAATGGGTAGTGGTAAATACAATGTGAGCATAATGGGTTCAAATGATGGTCGTAGGTTCAGATTAATTTCTGAAGATAGTTTTAATGTCACTCTTGAAGAGAATGCAGTGTTTCTGAGTGCGAGTCAAACTGTGAATTGGGATGAGGAATCCAAAGTAGCTATCGTGGCGAATGACTTAATCAAAGAGGCTAAAACAAATCAAGAGAAGTTGGAAATCATTCATACGTATGTTATCAATAATGTGAGATACGATTACGCTAAAGCTCAAGCGTTACCAAAAGGATATATTCCAAGCCCTGTTTCAACTTTAGATGAAGGATTCGGTATATGTTATGACTTTGCGTCTTTGTTGGCATCTATGTTGAGATCGGTGGATATACCAACCAAATTGGTTAAAGGCTACAGCAGTTATACGCCTGTGTATCATGCTTGGAATGAAGTTTTGATAGAAGAGGACTGGTTGGTTGTTGATGCGAGTACAGATTCAATTTATGTTGATTACAACGTGAATTATATTCTAAGTAAATCTATAAATGATTATGTAACAAGTAAAGTATATTAAGTTATAGCGGCTATCTTAGGATAGTCGTTTTTTATTTATATCTATATCTCAAATATAGTGATGAGTTGTAAATTTTACAGTTTATTGATATAATTTTTATAAGAGAACAAGTTAATATTATAAGTCATAGATTTTCCGCAGCTAATATTTAATTTTGCTGCGGTTTTTTAGAAATGGGGGACTAATCATGAGTGATATAAAAGTATATATTTCCGATGACTATTACAAAGCATATGTTAGTATCGTGTTCACTGATTATGATTCTGTTGAAGTCGATGATATTGTAAATGTTCTTACTGAAAAAAATGTTACTTACGGTACTGATATGGAAGTTATTACTGCTATTTGTACCATGAAAGAAGATATTATAGATGAATTAGTTGCTGAAGGTCAACCACATATTCATGGTATTGATAGTGAAATACTTTTTAATTTTGAAGAAGATAAACATGCAAAACCAAGTATATTAGAAGATGGAACAGTTGATTTCAAACATTTAAATATACTCCAAAAGGTAAAAAAAGATCAGATATTAGCAACTAAAATACCAGCAACCGAAGGTATTGACGGGATAACAGTTACAGGTAAATCAATACGGTCAAGAAATGGCAAAGATTATCAGTTTTCTTTTGGTGAGAACGTATATATAAAAGAAGATGGATTGGCTTTATTAGCAGCGTGTGATGGCATATATAAATATGATAATAATAAAATAACAGTACTAAATTATCTAGAATTTCCAAACGGGGTAGGTGTACAAACTGGAAATATTGATTTTAATGGTGATATATTTATCACAGGTAATGTGACGGATGGTTATCGAATCGATTGTGATGGTAACCTAACCATTAATGGTATGATAGAAGGTACTGATCTAAATGTAACTGGTGATATCACCATTACAAAAGGAATCTCAGGCCATTGTGAATCTACAGTTATTTGCGGGGGCAATTTTATTGCAAAGTATATTGATAATGCTGACATTAGAGTTAAAGGTAATTTAGAATCTGGAGAAATATTAAACAGCAAAGTGATGTGCGATGGTGAAGTCATAGTTAAAGGGAAAAAAGGTCATATTATTGGTGGTGAAATTACAGCAAAATATGCTATTAATGCGACCACGATAGGCTCAAGGCTGGGTGTGATCACTTTAATTAATTTAGGTGTAGATATTGATAGTGTAGAAGAATTAAAAGAATTAAAATTGTTTATTGCAAATGAAATAGAGACTGAAAGAAAACTAAAACAATTTATTGCTATATTGGATGCAAAAGAAAAAAAGGAAATCATATCACCAGAAGAAAAAGAAACTCTGGAAAAATGTTATGATAATTTAAAACAGATTAGGTATGTCATTAAAGAAAAAACAGCACGTTTAGAAAAACTTCGAGAGATGCTTCTTAAAGCACAACAGGGACAGGTTAAAACAGAAACAATCTATCCCGATACACTTGTTAGAATAGGACGTCATAGCTACTTTGTCGACGAAGCAGTACTAAGAAGTATAATAAAAAAATCTCATGATGAAATAGTCGCTATTGGATTTTAATAAAAGACACAAAATCAGATAAAATGATTTTGTGTCTTCTTTTATTGCTGCTGTTTTATACGTGCTTCAAAGTCTGCCAATGGAAGTGGTTTACTGTAATAATACCCTTGGATAATGGTAGTCATGTCTTTTTTTATGATATTAATTTGATCGAGATATTCAACACCTTCAGCGATAATGTGCATATTGTATAACTTAGCCAAATCAGTGATTAAGTAGTACAAGGTTCTAGATTTTTCATTGGTATGGATATTATCAACAAATGCTTTATCAATTTTCAAGAAATCAAAAGGCAATTGTTCCAAATAACTTAAAGAAGAATAACCTTTACCAAAATCATCTAAGGCAAATCTAACACCAAGAGTTTTAATCTCATCCATTACATTTTTAGCATAGTTTAGATTAGAAAATCCAGATTCTTCTGTGATTTCAATTGCGAACCATGAGGTATTAATCTTTGAATCCTCAATAATCTGTAATAGCTCTTTTGTCATACCAATACTTTCAAAGGTATATGTGGACATATTGACTGAAATTTTCATTTGATCATAGGATAATTCTTGCCATATTCGTATTTGTTCACATGCTTTTCTGATCATATACATATCTAGTTTTCTCATCAGACCATTTCTTTCAGCTACACCAAGGAATTGGTCGGGATAGATATTGCCATGTTCTTGATGTACCCAACGTACTAACACTTCAGCACCAATTGTTTGTTCTGATACTAGTTCTGTTTGAGGTTGATAAAACAGTAAAAGATCTTCCTGATCAAGAGCTGTTTGAATTTCAATCGCCATTTCCTGTTCTTTTAAATACGATGTGTAAATCTCATGGTCAAAGGCAACCCATGTATTAATGATATTCATGGATTTTGCGTAATACATGGCACTTTCTAAGTATTGCATAAGTATGTCATAATCATCGCTGAACTCTGGAAATTCTACATAACAGGCACTAATGCTCAGTTTTTTAGCATGAAGTTCTTCTGATTTAAACTCAGTAAAAACAGATAGAATTTCTTGTTTATAATGTTCGAATTCATCTTGATTGACTAAAAATGTATACTGATCACCACTGGTTCTTGCAACAACCATTTTGTCATCAATGCTCTTAAATTTATCTGCAAGTTCTATGAGTATTTGATCACCAATGGTACTACCATAGGTATCATTTATAAGTTTAAAGTGACGCAGATCTATCAACATTATCACACCTGATTTTTTATTGATATTGTTAAAAAGCTTTTTTAGACCGTAACCATTGAGTAAATAAGTCAATTGATCGTGTTTGAATAGATAGTTGAGCCGTTGTCTTTCATTAATACTCATAATTATTTTCACAACGATAACAACCGCGATAATAAATCCCGTTAAACCAGCGATGAGTAGTCCTATAAACCAGTTGATTTTCCGTTTAGTTTCATCAGGAACATACAGTAAACTTAATTGATGTAACCGTTCGTTATTAATAAAAGGGACATAACGTAAAATGAGCTGTATAATATCTTGATTACCGACATAATAATAATCAATGGATTCTTCTGAAATAAAATTTAAGTACATTGTCGGAACATCTATTTTATTATTGATCAATTCGTACATGCTTTTCGATAGAATATAATAATGATCTTCTGATGAATTGATATCATCAATGAACGTCTCAAAATCTGTAGGTTCTAAATCCAATTTCAAATCATGTTGATAAGCAATTAGTGTTTTATTGGATAGAGCATCAAAAGCATCATATAGAGTTGCATCATGATGACTGATAATCACAAGTGGTTCACTATAGATTTTGAACGCATGCTCACCGGGTTCTGTAGTTAATATCAAATCAAGATTATTCTTTATAAGTTCATCATTAAGTTTATCATGTTCACCAATGGTATAGTTGATCTCTAGCTGAAAGAAATCAGAGAAATTATTCATTAGTGCTACTGAAAGACCATAAATGTTTTGGTTATAAATATAGGCAATAGAAGGGACATTTTCTATTCCAACGTGGAGTCCTTTTTTATCACTAAAATATTTAAGTATGTCTGAGTTTAAAGACGGATTGATATATTCACGTACATTATTTATATTGGAGTGATTGAGCAGTAGATCAACAGTCCCATCTGTTAGATACTTGTTAAATGCTTTTGTCAAAACAGGTTCAATTTCTATTTCGGAGGATTTAAAATAAATTGGCTGACTGTATTTTGTACTCAGTTGAACAAGTTTTAAATCTTCAGAGAAGATATAATCACCTTGATAAAGTAACAGTAGTGCATCTATAGAATTGTTCTCATAGGCTGTATAAAAAGTGTCTAAGCTATCAAAAACAGGTTTTTCTGCTTGAAAGTCATCTTCTAGAAAGCCGTATTTATCAATTGGACGCAGCTGATCCACGGGCTGATACAAACCACTTGGAAACTTGAATAACACAGTGTCTGTTTGGAGGTCATCAGAAAAAAGCTTAAAAGTGATATTTAAGCCTAGATCATTTTCTATTTGTTGTTGTATGGATACAAAGTTTTCTTCGGTCCATAAGAAGTGGTCAGAAACTGTCACTTCAATCATCTTATCCTCATTTGATTTTATGATTTTAATCTCTGAAGTATTTAGATCAAAGTCGTTAGAAATATTATTATCAATGATTCTAAACATTACAATACTAAGGATAACGATGGAGATAAAAAGGATAATGAGCTTTTTATTGAGATAAATATTATTCATATCTACTCCTTATTTTCAAGTTGATCCAAAAGTTCTTTTTCTTTTACATAAATATTATAAGCATTTTCTTTTGAACGTATAGCCTGATTGTAAAGAGTGGTCAATCTGATTAAGTCATCTTCTAATAAAGCAAGAACATCAGACATTTCCTTAATGTTTGTTTCAAATTTCGGTTTTACATTATTAAAACCATCGAGAACAATTTGGATGTCGGCAATACGAACGGAATCAGCACTGTATAAGTCATTGATTTCCTTGACACTATTTTCATAGTCCGTATTTGCTTGAGCAATAACGGCATCAATTTCTTTTTGTAGTTTATTGGCCTGACTGTAAAGGGTGTTCTTTTTTTGACGCTCTGAGTTAAATTCAATATAAGCGTCGTTATAAGCCATAATCATTTCTATATCAACTAACTGCAAAGTAACTTCGGGTGTTAAAATACCATTTTTGTTGGCGACGGTACTCATCATTTGATCAAGCTCTGCGACTTCGGCTTGAAGAGCATCGATATTGATTCCTACTGTTAAAGGGGGAGAGTCTAAAAGCTCCTGTCTATTATTCATTATCGGTTCAAGATAAATAATAGTCCTATCTGCTATAGGTTTATAGACATCATAAGCCTCGTTATAAATCTGGTCACCTTCCGTTATTTTACTATCAACCGTAATTTGGTCTGAACTTGTGGTTTTGATGGTTGCATCTTTTGTTGAAGCTGCATCATCTAGCGACTCTGCTTTATCTGTAGTGATACGGTTTTCCAAAGTATTTTTTGCTAAGACAAGCTCCTTTTCCTCATCAATGATATCCGTATATCTGGAATTTTGAGTTTGTAGTTGTTCTGTCTTCTCGTCGACCAATGTTTGTTGTTGATCAAAATTCTCTTTAGCTGTATCACTAGCTGCTTTTTTATTGAGGTAATCCTTGTAAGCTTCATCTGTGACAATCTTCTGAGCTTCAATGGCTTTTAATTCTTCTTCGGACTGAACATCATCTTCCTCTGTTAAGTCCTCGTCTTCAGTACTAGATTCATCAATGTTATCTGAGGATTCCTCATTTGTATCACCAGTCGTGTCATCATCATTTTTTATTGCAGTTGAATCGGTTTTATCATCGCTACTCTTGACTTCAGAGGTATCAACTTTGATGAGTGTATCTGTATTAATTTCAACAAAACCTTTTTCGGTTTCTTTATAGATATCGAGTATTTTAACAACATCTTGTATATACTGATTAGAGTCTTCCACTTGCATATTATTTGCATTTAGTGATTCTAACAAATACTTCCTGCTAACTGTTTGATTGTTGTCATTTGCTCCTTTTAGATACGTTTCGTTACTTGTTATCAAAATGATTTGATACGTATCTTTATGTGTATCGATAAAGTTACGAAGTGCTTCACTTGGTTTTTCCTCATCACTCACGTTAACATAACTTAGTAGAATGGTTTCATCATTTCCGAGTAGATTTTCTTTAATTGCATTTTCAGTGATCTCGTTTAAAACACTATCGAGAGCTTGTTTCTTATAGTCTGCTGGTATGATATGGTCAAATCCATCTTTTGAGTTAACATTAAGTACCTTTTCATCTTCATTTATTTCAATTAATAAACTTGGATTAATATCATATGATACAACTCCATAAACTTTGTTTTCATTGAGCTGGCCAACCAAATAAAAGCCTACGAGTGCAACAATAATAAACATCGATAATGATGTACCTATTTGATTGTAGCTGATCCTATTAAAACCTTTGTAGATGTCTCTTTTTTCATAACTGATTCTTTCTCCGATTTGGATGTTTTTACGTATCTTAAGCCTTTCGATATCAGCATCATCTGTTTTTATAATCATAAACTTCTTCTCAATTTTAGTCACTAAACCTTGTTTCATACAATCACCGCCATTCTTTATATTTATATCCTTTTTGTAGTTTATAGAAACATAATTAACAAACGCGAAACGAAGCTTTTACCTTACTTTATGGTTTTTTAAAGAAGTATGTTAGAATAGTATATATTTATGTGGTTAAAGCCCATGAGAAAAAGGAGATATGTATTATGTTACCGATGAAAAAATGCAACAAATGTGATTATATTTTTAAGAGCCCCGGGTTCAAAAAAAACTTAACTTGTCCTAGATGTAGTAGCAAATTAGTAGTAGATGCGTCAAAACTGGATATTGATTTCTTTAATAAACAGAATAAGAAGAAATAGTATGATACCAATAAATCACTTTTTAGTGATTTTTTTTGTTTTACATTTAGTTATCAATTATAATTAAATAAATGATTTAACAGCAAAAGAATGGCTTAATACACCGCATTACGCCCAAAATACGCCTTATTACGCCTTTATTATTGTTTTGAGAGTGATAGAATAAGGACATAGATATCTATGAAAATTCAGCAAACTGAACATAATATTTTAGGAGAGTGAATAAATGAAAAAGAAAAAAAGTATTGGTCGTATAATCAGTATTATTATTTTAGCTTTATTATTATTTTGGATAACAGGATCGGGTAATACCAAGTACGCTTTTATAGATCTCCCAAGTCTGTTGTTTATTTCTTTTATATCAATTTCAATGATTGTATTTTCCAATCAGTGGTCTGATTATGTAAGAGCCATTAAAATATCCATTGGTGTTACAGAATATACAACAAAAGAATTTAAGGCCAGTAGAAACGCTATGGATCTGAGTATCAGAACAGTGTTTGTATCGGGAGTTATAGGTACTATCATTGGTTTGGTACAGTTGGTTGTATTAACAGATAATCCTGAATCCATTGCTGCAGGAATGGCAGTTGGGATTTTAACACTTTTGTATGCACTCATCATTAATATCGTTCAATATGCTATTAAGAGCATGATTACAAAGGAGATAATTTACAGAGATCATGAAGAATTTTAAATTAATTCATAAACTTATATTCGCTTTTTTCATGCTTGTGACATTTATTATTTTGATTCAATGGACTGTTCAGTTTGAATTTTTTAAAGTAGAAGATATGAAGCTATTTGTTATTTTAATACTCGGTACTATGATTTTAATTCTTTTAGGAACAAATGATTTATCTGATTGGGTTGAACTGTCTAATAAATTTAGGTTTAATTTATTTCTAACTGGTATGTTGATGTCTTTGATGCTTATATTCAATCTGTTTGGTGTTAAGATATCTGAAGTTCAGATCAGTAGTATGATCTTATGTTTAAAACCGATGATATTGTGTCTGGTTATTTATTTGCCTGTGATGAATGTTTTGAATAGACTTATGGTAAAACAAAATGAAAAGAAAGAACCTGATTTATCGGATTTAAGAACCCTCTCAAGAAGAGAAACTGAAGTTTATGAGATGGCTATACAGGGGTTCAATAACAAAGAAATTAGTGTTAAATTATATATTGCTGAATCAACGGTTAAGAAACATATGCAAAATATTTTAAAGAAAACGAGTTGTGATGACCGTCATATGTTGATAAACAAATATGAGATGAATGGATAAATATTAAAGAAACATATTTCGAATGAAGTATGTTTCTTTTGTGTGTATAATGTAACTGATAGGGGGGGGAAGTTATGTCATTGTGACGTCGAAAAAGAATAATCCAGGATGGAAAAACAAAGAAAACATTTAGATGCCCCATGTGTGGAACAACTGGTGCGTTGGTAAATAGTAAAACCGTAGAAAGTATTTCAAATACAACCTTTGAGGACTGTCATTATCCTTTGGAAATTTTCAGCTTATGTATGGAGCCCTCTTGTGAAATGGCATACTTCTCAGCTGATTATGGTTATTTGTTACTGCAAAGAGATCTTAAAGTACCACTTGACTACAAAGATGATGTAGATGCCCGTTATGCATGTTACTGTCAAGAGATTACAATCGATCAAGTTAGACATGCGGTGTTAAAAGATCATGTGAGAACAGTGAAAGAATTTTTTAAATATCAAAGGCCAATTATTGTAGAAGACTGCAAGACACAAAATCCTTTTGGATGTTGTTGTATACCTGATATTAAGAAGATGATAGAAGACATTCTAATAGAAAGAGATTAAAGTAACGCCCTTATTCTGATGAATAAGGGCGTTTGTTTTAATGAGTTTCAGCTAGATCAACAGCTTCTTTTAAAGTCATATCTTTGTAAGTCTGAACTCTGAAAATACGACCACTTATTTGATCCTCTAGAAATGCTGGTAAAGCAACGCCTGGCAAGGTGCTCTTTACATCGTTAGGTGCTTGTGGACCACCTAAATCAGTTCTACACCAACCTGGATCCACGAGATTAATCATCACATTGGTACCATTTAGTTTAGAACCCAAATCAATTGTGTATTTGTCTAGAGCTGCTTTACTTGCAGAGTAACCTGCTTGCTCTGGTTCGTTTTCAATACCACTTGTTGTGTTGATGATACGACCAAAACCTTTTTCAATCATTTTGGGTAAAAAGTGATAACAGATAGTTGTGATGGCTATAAAATTGATTTGAAAACTAATATCGAAATCTGAAATAGGGGTTGTGTAGTAATCGTTACGATAAGCAATCTGTACACCCGCGTTATTAAATACAAAATCAATTTCATGTTCCAGCTTATCAATGTCACTTAACATGGATTTTACAGAGTGATTATCTGAAAGTTCTGCTTCAAATGCAATAGCCTCAACTCCAAGAGCTTTAACAGCTGCTAATACTTCAGTTGTATTATCTAGTTTTCTGCTGTGTAAAATAAGGTTACAACCCTGTTTGGCCATAAACAAAGACAATTCTCTTCCTATACCTCTACTGGCACCGGTAATTAAAGCCCATTTTCCTTTTACATTTATCATATCTACCTCTCAGTCTTAAAATATTAATATCTTATACATTAATTGTATGGCTTAATGAACTTATTTACAATCTTAGTATATTAAAGTATATAATAATATTAAGATTAAGGAGGGGTTATGTCACTGAGTATACATGCGATAATAAATGAGGCTGTAAAATTACCATTAGTAGTATGTGGTATGGGGACTCAAGAACAACAATGTTCAATCACAAGAGAAGAAGGTTATCCACTTCATCAACTCATATTTTCTACAAAAGGTACTGGCATATTGAAAACAACACAAGGTGAATTTACGATAAAAGAGGATGACTTCTTCTATTTAAAACCCAATGAATTTCATAGCTATCAACAAACCGATGGTACTTGGTCTACAAGTTGGATATTATTTAAATGTCATTATCCAGAGATGCTTAAGACTTTAAACTTTACTGATGATAAAGTGGGTCAGTTGAACTCTCTAGAGTGGAGCAGCATATTTTGTGATATGATGTCTTCTCTTCAAAGAGAATCGTTAGATAGTGCACAATTAGCATCAAGTCAGTTGTATCATCTTTTGGTTCTTTTAAATAAATTGGATTGTAACAGTATAAAGAATCATAATACAGCACATAAAGATCTATTAAAACCAGTGATTGATTATATGGATAATAACTACTCTGAACAAATATCTCTTGATTTTTTAGCAGGTCTAATTAATATAACAGAACCTTATTTTTGCAAAGTGTTTAGAGAGGTATATGCTATGAGACCTTTTGAATATTTAACAAAAAAGCGACTTCAATCATCTAAAAAAATGTTGTTGGAAACCAATCTATCCATACATGAAATATCCAAAAGAGTAGGATACAATGACAATAGTTATTTTGGTGCTGTATTTAAAAAGCATGAACAGATAACACCCAGTCTCTATAGAGGTAATAAGAAATGAAATAGATTATAAAAGTTTCGTTTTTACCATTTTTGTCTCCGTTTTTATATGGTAACTCATGGGTAATCGTTATAAGATGGAAAGATAGTTTCGTTAATAATTGGACTATCACTTCTATTGAGTATGGTGTTAGATGGAATTTACTTATATCGATGAGTTAGTATTGTGTTATTGGGATAGTATATTAAGAAGAGAAAATATAGCAATTGAGTAATGAAATATATTTTCAGGAAGATATGGAGGATATAATGGAGATTAATGAAGTTTATGAATATGCTGAAAAAATAGGTGTCTTGGTTTTTTCGACAATAAGTGGTGACGAAGTACATTCAAGAGTGGCACATTTTAATGGATTTGATGAAGAGGGGATTTATTTTAGAACAATGTATAATAAACCTTTTTGTAGACAATTAAATGCTACTGGTAAAGTGACAGTTTGCGGTATAACTGATACAACAATTCTTGAACATAAAGAAGATGGATCAGCTGTTTTTCCTCCGAGTTATTCATTTAGATTAATTGGAGAAATAAAACATGTACCACCTGAGGTTATCAAGGAAAAGGCTAAAATTAATGATGCTCTAAAAACGGCAGCCTTGGACATCGATAAGTATCCAGCAATGGCTGAAGGTAATTTTGTGATTTACAAAGCAAAAGGAGAAATCTTTGATGTTGATTTTGAAGGCGTACATCGAGATCACAAATTATTGAGAACTAGATTTTCATACGGAGGTGCGACATATAACCCTGCAGGCGTTAGCATCAATGGAAAATGCATCGGTTGTGGTATTTGTAAGAAGGTATGTACATTCAAAGCGATTGAAGAAGGCACACCTTACAAAGTAATCAGTGAACGCTGTGATGATTGTGGCAGTTGTTTGTTAGCATGTCCAGTTGATGCAGTAGAATTATCCAAAACTTTTTAATTATATTTTTATGATCTGTAGCCTAAGGAAATTTCCTTTGGCTATTTTACTGTAAAAATAATATAATATAAGTATCTGGAATTTAAAGTTAAATGCAGTATTGATGTACATGCTTTAAACAAAATTTGTTGGGTATAATCTATAATACTGATAATATAAGAACATTTAATTATTAAAATAGATAGAAAAAGTTTTAAATGATAGTAAAAAGGAGGTCGTGATGTCTGATTATATTGAAGACAATGAAGTTAAAACAACTGACTCAGATGACTTGTTAGATGAGTTTCAAAAGTTGATATTGGATGTTAGCCAGGAAATAATTGATACCAGTTTGATGACAGATCTCAAAGCGCTGAGACAAGATCTAAACAATGAAATGGGTAATTTTTCTGAACAAGCAACAAAAATTGGTACCATTACAACAAATATTGATAGTTTATTAAGTCAGACTACAGTTAATATGTCTGCTGCTGTCCAAAAAACGACTTCTAATATGGAGGAATTTTTATTAGGATCAAAAGAGATGTTAGATCAAAAATTTGCTGATATCTTGGCGAATCTAGATGGTATTTTAGAAGGTACATCATCAATGTTAGATCAAAAATTTGATTCAATCACTTCAAATCTTGATCATGTATTAGATGGAACCTCTTCAATGTTAGATAATAAATTCGAATCCATCTCTTCAAATCTGGATCATATCTTGGAGAGTCATTCAACGACGTTTGATCAAAGAATTGAAGGTGTTACTTCTGAGATCGGTACTGTGTTATCAGAAACAACAGGGGCGCTTATGCAAACTGTTGAAGGTACCAAACAAGAACTGAAATCGTTATTGAGTGAGTCCGGTTCTAATATGAGTGCAATTACAGATAATGTAGAAGAAGTGGTTAGATCGTTATCTTCAGATTTAGAACAGGTACTAACCAAACATAATAAGAATTTAGATTTTTTATTGAATGATGCAATATCAAAAGTAGACTTACTTGTTAACTCCACAACAGAGTCTTTTGGTGAAGAAATAAAGATGATACAAGATTATCTGATTAATTCAGATAAACTAATCAGAAACAATCAAAGAACCATTGCTGATATTCAAAGAAGTATAGAAGAGAAGTTAAATGATACTTTGGTTCAGATTCAAGAGGAATCTCAAAAAAGCAAAGATAACTTATCCAATGTCGTTGAGAAAATTGAAGAATTAGTGACCAATATGTCTAAGGAAGTATATGCCTTAAGAGAACTAAATAATACCATTAATATTAAAGTTGATCATGGTATTTCAAAAATGAAGGGATCAATTGAGAAATCTGATAAACGATTTAAGTTCTTAATGCTTATGAATTCAGGTACATTACTTGTTGTTATAATCTCATTGATTACCATGATTTTAAGGGGGTAATGTATTGGAAGGTTATTTCAAATCAAGTGATAAACTGCTCCAGTTCTATCGAAAGATTGCTAGTCTAAAACAATCAGATGATGAGGATGTGATTAAACTTTTTTTGAATAAAAATGCTGCTGTACTCGAGCAGGTAGAAGCAGAACTATTTCAAATAGTCTCTGATCTTTCGTCGAGCCAGATACATGATATGATATCCAAGATTCAGAAATATAAGGCTGATTATTCTGAGATGTTTGATGATCTTAACATGCCATTAAATATCGCAATATTGGGCAGTTATAATAAAGAATTATTAATAGAAGCTTTATGTGGTTATAAAAAGAAAGATTTCGCAAGCAAAGTTATATTATACAAATTGGCGTTATATGATGAAAGTATTCAATTTAAGAAGAATGATGACCGTGCTCAAAATACTCTTTATGATAATTCAAATGAATTAATTGAGAAAAATCATTTAAGAAGAGAGAACTTGGTAAAAAACTATGAGTTACTTAAAACTAAATATTTAGGACAAGAGGAAGCATTAAGAGAACTTGAAGTACTTTCTCAAAAAGAATTGTTAGTATTATCAGATGAGATGGATCAAATCATCTATTATTTGAAGAGAGAGATTTTAAAGGATTATTCTTTTGTAGATGTAGATGATGATTTAAATCAATCGCTTCATCAATATGATGGGCTGTTGTACTTAATCGATCCTGATAAGTTTCATTTTCAACAAGATGAACTTCTGATGAATTTTTTGGAATCAAAAAAAGCGATTGGTGTATTGGATGATGGAAGTCTGTTAAAAGATGCAAAGAGCATCTACAGAAATAAACTTGATCATATTGTAGTACTCGGGGCGAATGAATCGATATCGGCACTAGAAAGTATGATGAAGGATGTTTTCCTCAAAAAAGCACTCCCTCTTAAACGCAATACCAAAAGAGATTATGGACAACTATTATATGATGAAATTCAACAAATGATTTTTAATTTTATTAAGGAGTTAAGACTGAATGAGGAGAAGAGAAAAAAACTCAGCTCGGAATTTAGAGAAGCAATAGAACAAGAAAAAAGAAATATAAAAGTAAGGGTGGATTGGACTATTACCAACTATGAAATAAAGACACGTAATAATATTGAAGAATGCGGCAAAACTTTAATGGATTATAAAGGTAGTTTTAGTGAAATTCAATCTTATGTCGAAAAGGATGTCCTTGGTATAGATGAGTTATCTGAAGACTTTGATCGTTTAAAAGATAAAACAATGAAATCGATGAGTAAGTTTTATGAGAAACACAGTAGAGAAATAATGTTTACTAAATATGAGCATTTACAAGAAGAGCATATTGATTTTAATGATATCCTTGATAAGACTGTTGTGGAACAATCTATCAAGGCGTTTGAGTTTAATCCTCAAATAGAAAGATCGCATTTAGGTTTATTCAATCTAATAGAACTTAATTCAAGACTTTCAGAAGTATTTGATAGGCCTGGTTTTATGTTGCCTTTTGCAAAAAAGAAAAAAATAACACTCATTCAATCAGAAATTCAAAATACTGCTGATAGCAATATAACTGAGATTAAAAATAAATTATATCAAGAAATCGAAAAAATCTTTAATGCTTCATTCGAAGAAATATTTAAAAATATTGATAGATCCTTTGAAAAGGTATATTGCTCTCCGAGGTCTGTTAGTCAGGTTATTAGAAGTTTGGAAACTTTAAAGAAACAAATGATAACACCACCAACTGAGAAAACATTAAAAGAATTGATTATAAGCAAAACATAACTTCCATACCAAGTATGGGAGTTTTTTTATACTTTCTTTTTAATATTTTAGAAAGTTTTTAGATTTTAAATACTTGAGGTTTATATTCTCTCGGTAAGATGTAGTTGTAGATAACCAAACAACAAAAAGGAGAAATGATATGAAAAAAAGAAATGTAATGATTGTGGCGATAGTAGTGGCAGTATCCATGTTAACATTTGTGGCATTTGCTGGAGGTGAAGCATACATAGGATATGAAACATTTAAAGATGTGATGAGAAACAATGACAAAGACATGACTAGTGGTAGTGGTATTATGAACGTTGAAGTAATTGATAATAATGAAACAATTGCCAAAGTATCTGGTCAGTTTTCAGGTAGTCAAGAATTAGAATCAATGAATGGAACAATTAATATTCAAGCAGGTACGTTCGATAAATCATTAGAGATTTATGGTGAAGATCAAAAAATGTATATATTTGATACAGATTCAAATGACGTTTATGTAGGAACTCATACAGAAGAAAACTATGAAGATTATGATATGAATAACGAATTTGATATGAATGATGACTTTGATAAAAACTCTGAAGCTGTTTTAGATTTTCTTGTTGGAGATTTAAAAGAGGAGTTCATAATGGTAAATGATGATGATGGCACTCAAGATATTGCTTTTGAACTAACAAAAGAAGAAATGCCAGCAATCATAAACTTATTGACTTCTCTTGACCATGATCAAATGGATAGAGAAGAACATAAAACTGATATCGATTTAGAAGCGTACCCATTATTAAAAGAATTTGAAAATGCAAACATTGAATTACCAGAACTTGTAGACAATGTTGAAGTAGAGTATTTAAATATCGTTCTTGACTTAGATGAGAACAAACAAATGGTTGGTATGAGATTTGAAGTATCGGCATCTGGTTTAGACGCAGAAGGTAAAGCACATGAATTGACTGTTAAAGGTAGTTTTGAAATCACTGAAGAAGTTGTAAAAATTGAAATGCCTTCTTTAGAAAATAAAAACATCATTGAATTACCTGAAGAAGAAATGGAAAGAAAACATAGATAAATACTAACTCTCAAGCACTGCTTGAGAGTTACCACTTTTTTTAAAAGGAGAAAGATAAGAGTGCTTATCAAGTGATAACTATGACAATATTAAGCGTTAAACATTTGACCAAATCTTATAGTGATACATCGGGGATATTTGATTTGAGTTTTGATATCGAAGAAAATGATATCACATTACTATTAGGGCCTAATGGCGCTGGTAAAACAACTGCATTTAACAGCATACTAGGATTAACTCAATCAGACTATGAAACCATCTCGGTAAACAATATCGGTATTGAAGATAGATCTGTTTTTTTAGATATTGGCGCCATGATTTCTAAACCAAGCTTTTATGATTACTTAACTGGTTATGAACATTTAAATCTTTTATCGAGTTATTATAATGTTTCTAAAGACCAAGTCAATCACATGTTTAGTTTAGTGGGATTAGAAAAAGCCAAAGATAATAAAATTTCAACTTATTCATCTGGAATGAAACAAAAATTGGATTTAGCTCGTGCGATTATTCATGGTCCTAAACTATTGATATTAGATGAACCGTTTAATGGGATGGATATTGAAGCAAAAGTAGAAATGAAAAAGATTTTAAAAGAGATTCAGAACAAACATCATACAGGTATGATTATTTCAAGTCATATGGTTGGAGACGTAGAAAGTTTTGCCAATAAAGTGATAATCATATATGAAGGACGAACACTTTTTAATGGCAGCATGAGTGAAATTAATAATTCGGGATTAACTGTAGAAGAGTTTTATCTTGAAAAGTTAGCGGTTTATAAAAAGAAGGTGGCATAAGATGACTATTATTAAAATGGAATGGACAAAACTTCTTAAGAAAAAAAACACAAAGGTACTTATTGGTCTCTATGGTGTGATTCTATTGGTTATGAGCGGTTTGTATATCTTTGGTGAAAAGAGTTTTGGTTTAAGTATTTATACTGAGAGTCAATTCATGAAAGCAACACTATCTACCATGATGGGATTCATTTTACCGTTTATAGCACTTTATTTATCAAGCACTAAAATAATCGGTGAATTTAGTCATCATACCATTAAAAATTTGATGTTGTTACCGATAGAGAAAAGCAAAATATTCATTGGAAAATTAGTGTCGGTTCAAGGACTTTTAGGTGGTTTATTATTAATGCAATTTATATTTAGTTTGATACTTGGACTATTTTTAGATGGTGGTTTTTCACTTGGGATTTTATTCTCACTATTTGGAGACTATCTAGGGGCTTTTGTCATATTAGGATTGATTAACTTGTCAGGTGCACTTCTTGCGATGGTCTTTAACTCAGGCGGTTTAACCATTTTTATTGGATATATTCTTTATATCGGTATGAATTTTATAAGTATGTACTCTGCAACATTTAAAGCGATATCATTAACAACCATCGTTTCAAATTATAGCAGTCTATTCAGCGGTGCCTCTTTGACTTTATTGTTATCTGTTCTAGCATACTATATAATATTATATATAGTAGGTAGTCAATTATTTGAGAAGAAAGAAGTACAATCATGTCAATCAGAGTAAAACTTATTTTAACATTTGCAATACTGGTCCTTATTAGTGCTTCAATTATTTTAATTTCTGGTATTGCGATTGTTACTGGTGCCATTGGGACCGTCGCTGAATCTGTACTAGATGAAACCAATATAGAGGTTGTTTTTACTGAAGTCATCGATTTGGTTACAGATCTAAAACAAGCCAATGATTACAATCCAGATCAGTTGATTGATTCAGATTATATTCGTGAGATCAATAAGGAATCAAGTTTTTATAATGGTGGTGTAATTGTTAAATATGGTGATACTGTGATTAATCATAGTGAGTTACCAGCAGACAATAGTTTTTATTCGAGTTTAGTACCAACAGAAGATATTTTTGATCCCAAAGATGGTCCTAAAAAAGACCATGAGCAGATGGTTTCTTATAATGATTCTAAGTATTTTTACATTGACTACACGTTTATGTTTGAAAAAGAACCTATAACGTATTTCTTTGTGTTTGATGTTACTGAAATATCATCAGCAGGGGACACATCTGGTAAGTATTTTCTTAGAATGATTATGTTCGTATTATTATTGATTACTCTTCCGTTATTGGTTATTATCACAAATGATATTATCAGGCCATTACAAGAGTTAGAAAAAGGGGTTAACCACATTAAAGAGGGTAATCTCGACTTTAAGTTAGAAACAAAGAAAAACAATGAAGTTGGACGCGTAGTCAAATATTTCGATGTGATGCGGGAAGAGTTAAGACAATCCATCAATAAACAAATCAAATTTGAAGAAAATAGAAAAGAATTAATTTCTAGTATCAGTCATGATTTGAAAACCCCAATCACTTCTATCAAAGGACATATAGAAGGGATTAAGGATGGTGTAGCCAATACGCCTGAAAAACTAGAAAAGTACATTGATGTAATATACCACAAAACAGAAGATATGGACCAACTTATAGATGACTTATTCTTGTTTTCTAAGTTGGATTTAAATAAATTACCATTTGTGATGAATAAAGTTCCTGTAAAACCTTTCATTGAAGAGATGATTGAAGAAATGCGTTTTGAATGGGAAGACGATCATAAAAAAATGGTGTTAAATATGAATATTAGTGATGTGTTTGTGCTGATAGATCCTCAACAAATGAAAAGGGTGATCGTGAATATCATTCAAAATTCAATTAAGTATATGGATAAAGAAGAACAACAGATTCAAGTCACTGTCAGTCAAATAAATGATAAGTTACAGTTGGTGATTTCTGATAATGGTCAAGGTATAAATAAAGAAGAGTTGGATTTCATATTTGATAGATTTTATAGGGTGGATGAATCTAGGAATCCAGAAACCGGCGGTACAGGTTTAGGATTGGCTATATCAAAACAGATTATTGAACAACATCGAGGGTCGATACATGTGACCAGTGACTTTGGTAAAGGTACAAAGATGATTATTGAATTGGATATAGAAAAAGAGGATTTTGATGACTAAAATACTGATTGTTGAAGATGAAATTACTATTGCTGAATTAGAAAAAGATTATCTGGAAATTGAAGGATTTGAGGTTGATATAGCAGGTACGGGTATTAAAGG
>Ga0209272_10000886_pt1 | contig 20776 bp, 18 predicted proteins | sample tdDd002_FD_187125 | JGI IMG/M metagenome (GOLD analysis project Ga0209272, IMG submission 187125) | Marine sediment microbial communities from the Atlantic coast under amendment with organic carbon and nitrate - tdDd00.2 (SPAdes)... | ecosystem: Environmental > Aquatic > Marine > Coastal >... | reverse complement strand
ATGCATAATGTCTCTTTGACCAACAGAAACACTGCCTGTTGAAATCATAACATCAAGACCATCAAATTTTAGTCTAATTTCTTCAAGAGTTGATTGGATGCAGTCCCCTGAATGTTCTAATACTACAGGGTCACAACCAAGTTCTATTAGCCTCGCACTCAGGGCATACAGGTTACTATTATAGATCTGACCATGGCTTAATAAGCCACCTGGACCAACAAGTTCAGCACCCGTTGAAAGCAGGCCAACTTTTAGTTTTTTACGCACCCGAACAGTTGAGTGCCCTGTGCTTCCTATTATACCAATACTTTCGCTGTTAAGTATTGAGCCTTTTTCTACAAGAATGTCTCCTGACTTATAGTCTTCGCCACTAAAACAGAAGTTTTTAAAAGCTTCTTGTCCTTTGAAAATGGCAACCTCTTGCTCACCATAGTCTGTATCCTCTTGTTTTATTACAAGGTCACACTGGTCAGGAATAGGAGCACCGGTCATAATGCGCACCGCTTGTCCCTTTCCAAGGCATACCTTATGGGAATCACCCGCATATAGGGTTCCCACCACCTTTAACTTGCATGGCTCCTCCTGGCTTGCACCCACTACATCTGATGCTTTAAGTGCATAACCATCCAGTGGCGACCTATGGAATGGCGGCTGGTCTATATCCGCATAAATATGACCTGTGAGAATACGGCCCACCGCATTTTCAAGCTTAACTTCTTCTGATTTTTCCTCAATCTTTATGTGTTTTTTTAGTAAACTTTGAGCTTGTTCCAAAGTAATTTGCTCCAGTGGTTCACATAATCTTTCTTTAAATGATTTATTTATTGATTTATTAACTGTCAATGTTATAACTCCTTGTTAAATGTATTTAGAAGTCCTCACATCTATCATATCATCCAATTAGGAAAATGAGCTGGATTACAACATATTTTGCAATTTCTTAAATGTATTGATGTTCCTTGTTGTGGCTGTGACTTGGCCTTTTTTCTCAATGAAATTATTGCTTAGTTTCGATTTACCATATCCCGAAGGAACGTATAAGTACAGGACATTCCCAGTAATTAAGAAAGAGTCCACAGGTTTTTTTACACTTTCAATGGAACTTGATAACTCAGGAATGGGTGGGTTTTGCATCAAGGTCACATACATATTCTTGCCATCTTCAGATTCAAATGGGTAGGCCTCAGTAATTTGGACTAAGTCTTTTTTTGATAAAACGATTACGTGAATGTTTAAGTCAAACTCATTTCGAATCATCTCAGTAATAGATTGCTCCATTGACTTTATAGTTGAACTTGCGTTTTCAACGTTAAATACGATGTTTCCAGTATTTAAATAGTGTTTTACAGATAAAAACCCCTGATTTTCAAAGGACTTAACAAGGTCGCTCATTACAATTTTGTTTTTTCCACTTACGTTTATTCCTCTTAAAAAAGCTACATACATGATGATTCCTCCTCTTCAAAGCTTTATACCCAAAATTAGGATAATTCCAATCATTTTCGATAAGCCTATCCATAATTGGGTAAAAGAGTCATTAACTACAGCATTAGAAGGAGACGAAATATGAGCAGAACCCACGCACTCAAAAACACACGTAACATAGGCATCATGGCTCATATAGATGCAGGTAAGACCACTACAACTGAGCGCATTTTATACTACACAGGTCTAACACACAAAATTGGTGAAGTTCATGAAGGTTCTACGGTTATGGACTGGATGGAGCAAGAACAAGAACGAGGCATTACAATTACTTCAGCAGCGACAACTTGCCACTGGCATGACACACGAATAAATATTATTGATACACCTGGTCATGTTGACTTTACAGTTGAGGTTGAACGTTCATTGCGAATCCTTGACGGCGCCATTGTACTACTAGATGCTAAAGGTGGCGTAGAACCACAAACTGAAGCAGTATGGCGACAAGCCAACCACTACCATGTACCCCGTATTGCTTTTGTCAACAAAATGGATGTAGCGGGAGCTAACTTCAGCCGGTCTGTATCCATGATCAAGGACAGATTAGGTGCACATCCCCTCCCCCTGCAAATTCCAATGGGGTCTGAAGAATCTTTTGAAGGTGTCATATCATTGATGGATATGAAGGCAATCTATAATACTGGTAAAGGTGGAGAAACTCTTGAGGTCAGGGATATTCCTGATAAATGGTTAGAAGAGGCCCGTACCCATAGAGAACATATGATTGAAACCATCGCTGAACTGGACGACCAGCTTATGATGCAATATCTTGAAGGGGATACCCTCTCAAAAGAAGCCCTTGTCCAAGTTTTAAGGCAAGCAACCATTGACAACAAAGTTGTACCTGTGTTTTGTGGTGCAGCCTATAAAAATAAGGGGGTTCAACCCCTACTCGATGCTGTTGTGGCTTTACTCCCCTCACCATTAGAAGTACCGGCTATTGAAGGTCATAAACCCTCAGGGGATGATATTTTTAGGCATGCAGATGATAAAGAACCCTTTTGCGCTTTGGTCTTTAAAATTATGACCGATCCTTACGTTGGCAAACTCTCCTATTTACGTGTCTACTCAGGTGGATTAAAAGCTGGTAGCAACGTATTAAATGCAAGCAAAAACAAGAAAGAACGGGTCAGTAAAATTTTGCAAATGCACGCAGATAAACGCCAGGAAATAGAAGCCATTCATACAGGTGATATCGTTGCAATTATTGGTCTAAAACACACAACAACTGGGGACACATTAAGTGCACAACATGCTCCGATCATTCTTGAATCCATGGACTTTCCAATGCCAGTCATTTCTGTTGCAGTTGAACCAAAAACTCCAGGCGACCAAGAAAAGTTAATTACTTCACTTGGAAAACTCGCTGAAGAGGACCCCACTTTTAAAACCTACATCCACCCTGAGACTGGACAAACGATTATATCAGGCATGGGTGAATTACATCTTGAAATCATCTTAGACCGTCTGCTTAAAGAACATAAGGTTCAGGCGAATGTTGGGAAACCTCAAGTTTCTTATAAAGAAACCATATCAAAGGCTGTAAACATTGAGTATGAGGTATCTAAGGACAAGATTGGAATTGATATATATGCAAAGGTTAAAGCGCGGTTAACACCTAACCCAAGAGGCCAAGGGCACCACATTCACCATAGCCTAAAAAAGAACCATATTCCTAAAGCATTTATTGATGCTGCTTTGGAAGGTTTCAAACAAGCTCTGCAATCTGGCGTACTAGGTGGATATGAAGTGGTTGATGTTGACGTAGAACTCTATGATGCCGATTACAGGGATGAAGATTCAACTGAAGTTGCATTTATAACCGCTGCTTCAATGGCTGTTAAAGAAGCTCTTGATAAAGGGAGCAGCATTTTACTAGAACCCATTTTTAAGGTGGAAGTGACTGTTCCTGACACTTATGTTGGAGATATTGTTAGTGATATTAACGCTAGAAAAGGTGTTTTAGAAGGTATGGAAATGATACCCGATGGGCAAGTCATTCGAGCAATGGTGCCACTTTCTAAGTTATTCGGTTACGCAACCGATATACGCTCAAAATCACAAGGGCGTGCGCATTATTCAATGATTTTTAACCACTTTAGAAAAGTGGAGAAATAGTATATTCAGACACAAATTTAAAAGTCTAGGGTGGTTAATCGCCCTAGACTTTTTAAAATTCTATGTAATGTTATTTTTAGGAGTTGAGTTAGAAGTGTTTTAACTACGCCAATATTTGACCCATTTTAACCTTCTATAAAATGTCAATTTGTTCATTAGATATGGTCTCGTCATAATCAACGGCTTGCATCTCAATTGGCTCTGGTCTAGAAAAATAATACCCCTGAATTTCATGACATCCCATCTCAAGAAGTTTATTGTACTGACCAAAAGTCTCTACACCTTCAGCAACCACATTTAGTTTATAGTCATGTGCCAAACGCATAATCATCTCAAACATTATGTCTATTTTGTTATTAGTCTCAATTTGCTCAACAAATGACCGATCGATCTTTAACTCGTCAATATCTAGCTTAACCAAGTAATTTAAAGAAGAGTATCCTGACCCAAAGTCGTCTAGTGATATTCTAAACCCAACGTGTCGGAGTTTCTCAAAAATACTTCTAACCTCTTCAAAGTTTTCAATCATAACCTCTTCTGTGATCTCAAATATAATATCTTGAGGGTTTATATCTAATTCTTGAACAAGACCATCCACAAAAGGTACAAACCCTTTAGAAATAAGATGAGATGGAGAGATGTTTATAGATATTTTTATTTCCTCTGAATACTTTGTTTTTAAGGCATTTACGTCACCAAGTACTTTTTTAAGAATAATTCGTCCGAACTTAACTGCATGGTTCATTTTTTCAAGAGCAGGAATAAAGACCATTGGACTCACACGCCCAAGAACTTCATCATTCCACCGCGCCAGTGCTTCCACACTCACAACTTTCTTCTGAATAGCATCTAATTTTGCTTGATAATATACTTCAAACGTCTTGTTAAAGAGTGCTATTTCTAGTCGGTCTCTAAGGAAAGACTCCTCTTTAAGGATGTCTTCTAGCCGCTCATCGTAAGGAATAACAGCATGTGATTCACGTGTTTTAGCATAGGTTAAAGCTAGTTTTGCTTGGTGGTATACTTCTTCAATATCCATCCCTGGCTCATACATTTTATAACTTATATTAAACTCAATACGTTTAGTTACTTTTGGAACATCAAAATGTGCATAAAAATAATCCTGAAACTCATCAATTCGTCGTAAAAATTCATTATCTGAATCCACTTGAATCCATAAACCAAACTCATTCCCACTGATCCTTGCCAGTAATTCTTCATTAGTTGACATTTGGCTAAATCGATGGGCAATCTGAAGTAAAACTTGATCTCCTGTTTCATCATCATAGAGTGAGTTAATCAACCCTAGGTTCCTAATGTTAAATATCACTAAATATCCTGGTCTATTTTCCTTTACTTTGTCATCCAGTGATTTTCTGAATAAGTATTGATTGGCTAGCCCAGTTAGTTGGTCATAATATGCTAGGGTATAGGTCCTGTCTATACTGTCTTGTAGGTCTTCAATGTTTTCAAGTAGATATCCCCGAACAGAATAAACCACAGTATGTAGAATGAACAAGTACATTGCAAATACTATGAACTGGATGAACCATAATGCTAGTCCAGATTTTACTGGTATATCCACAGGGTTATAATGGGAGTAAATGAATAAACCAATAAAGGTTAAGACCGAAATGAGCGAGATTAAAAAACTCTTTCTTCTCGACAAGAACAAGACGGCAACCACATTACTGATCATTATAAGTTGTATAGCGGCACTATCAAAACCACCGTCCATAAAGGATAAAATGGCGATAATTATAGGCACAAGAATTGTCGTAAATATCTTTAACTCCACGTTTAATTTCTTATGGTAAATAGTGAATAATAAGAATACTAAACCTATTGAAATATTATAATAAAAAAATGCATTGGGAATAGGACTCAGATATATGGCTATAGCTGAAGCCCATGATACAACAACACCCAGTGGTAGTATTCTATCAAAATTCTTCTCTATTCTATTAAGAATCATTTCGTTATAGTCTTTTCTAATCATATTATCACTCAACGTCTTTCTCTATATATGACTCACTCGATTTCTTATATAAATATACCTTTTTTCAAGACAAATATTCTCATTTGAGCTTATTTCGACTGATATTTCCATTAAAAATACCAGTGTCAATATGACACTGGCATTCCAGTCCTTGTCTATTTCTTTTTATATACGGTAAACACATGAGGATGCATATGTTCAATATTCTCTCTGTCTGCCACCACTTTTTCCACTTCCCACTCTTGAGAAATTTTCGGAAAGTATACATTGGCTTCGAAGTCTTGGAATATATGTGTAATATAAAGTTTGTCAGCAAGTGGCATAAACTGTTCGTATATAGATCCACCACCAATGATGAAAACTTCTTTATCCTCGGATTCATTTAGGGATTTAGCAATACTTAAACTTTCTTCTACACTCCTAGCAATATATGCGCCTTCATGTTCAAATCCATTTTGGCGAGTGATTATGATATTGTCTCGGCCTTTTAACGGACCATTTGGAAGAGATAAAAAAGTTTTTCTGCCCATGATGAGGATGTGGCCTTTTGTGACGTTTTTAAAGTACTGAAGATCAGGTTTAATGTGGCATAATAATGCATTTGAAAGACCTATTTCATTATGAAGTCCAATTGCAACGATTATATTAATATTAGCCATATTGCCTCCTTAGACTTATATACCCAAGTCAAACTTAAGCTGTGGTTTTAAGGGCTCATAGTTTTCCATTTTAAAATCATCAATACTAAACTCAAAGAAATTGCTTTTATCTGTGTCTAGAATCAGCTGAGGTGTTGGAAGATCAGGATTGTCTTCAAATCTCTTAACCAACTCATGCGCCTGGTCAAAGTGTCTGTCATAAATGTGTAAGTTATGCGTATAGTGGGCAAATACACCTGTTTCTAAACCACAGTGTTTTGCTACCATCATCATTAATCCAACATACTGGATTTTATTAATATGCCCCGCAACCAAATAATCGTTTGATCTTTGAACCAGAGTCATATCTAAAAATCTTTTTTCCAGTCCATCAGGAGATTTTGATTTTCTTACACTCCACATGGTCATGAATGCACATGGATTTAAACCTTCAGACTCAACAAAGTCATTTTCCTGCCATAAGCTAATGATATGACGTCTTCCATAAGGTTGATTTTTAATGCCTTCTAACAAAGAATGCATCAAGTCGTATTTTTTTACAGTTGCGCCATACCGCATTCCAATGGTCTTTCCATTTCCGACAGCCCATTCATCCCACCAGTGGATATTGTACTTTTCTTTGAGCATCTCTAGCTCATTGGACTGGTCCTGATAGATCCAGAAGATCTCCTTTATGCCAGCCTTCCAGCCAATCCGTCTCAAGTTTACAATCGGAAACTCACCTTTAGAAATGTCATATTTTTCGAAGTTTTGTGTTACAAACTTCGTATGAGATGGTGTCCCATCCTTATAAACAGGTCGCACATTTCCATCATAATCGTTACTGCCGTTTTCCATTATTTCAATAATATTATCTATATACATCTTATCAATTCTATTCATTTTTGTGCCCCCTAGAAAGCAATTTTCATATGTGTACTTGTATCTTCATACTATTTTAAATGAAAACGGATTGAATTTAAATCCCATAATAATGAAAAATCTGATGAACCCTAGAACTCATCAGACTTTCAATCCTTATTAAATATTTTATACACCAAGGGACTCATACTTTTGCCAAGCAATCCCTAACTCGTTTTCAATTTTCAAACGATTTTTATAGAGCTCCTCTAATCGCTCATGATCTTTGGCATGTTTCTCCATAAGTTCAACTGTCTCTTCTAAGGCAGTTTCTAAATAGGTAATTTCCTCTTCGATTTTACTTATTTCTTTTTCTATGTTTATCGATTTAGGTTTACTTGATTTTTTATTTATCTTACTCGAGTTCATTTTAGTCGGATTCATCAACCTTTGCTTTTGCTTACCTTGACTTTCAGTATGCCCTGGTGGAGTGTTCACAGGGCCATCTAAGGCATTATTTTTAGCTTTAGTAAAGTCACGGTAATGGTCATACCCCTTCATATAACTTACAAGCTTGCCATCTTCTATAGACAAAATACGTTTACTCGCGCGTTTGATAAAAGCTCTATCATGAGAGATAAACAAAATGGTGCCAGTAAAGTTATCTAAAGCCTCTTCAAGCGTTTCAATGGACTCAATATCTAGGTGGTTGGTAGGTTCATCCAAGATGAGAAGGTTTACCTTTTTATATAATAACTTAGCTAACTTTAGGCGGATGCGTTCACCACCAGACAATCCACCTACATGGGTATATACCGTTTTACCATAAAACATAAACTTGGCTAAATACTCCCTAGCCTTACCTTCTTCTATGATTTCATCCGCTCTAAAAGTGTCTAAAACCGTCTTGTTTTCATCTTCAAAACGAATGACTTGGGGTAAGTAAGCAGATTGAACACTGTCCCCCAATTCAATAACGCCGTGATCGGGAATTAACTCTTTTTGAAGCAACTTCACAAATGTGCTTTTTCCACACCCATTTTCTCCAAGAAGCGCTACGCGTTCACCATACCTCACCAGTAGATCTGTTTGATTTAAAATCACTTTTTGCCCAAAGCTTTTAGAAACCTGGGTCGCCCTAATAACATCCTTGCCTGATCTTGAAACATCATCAAAGGATAATCTCATATTTTTGCGCTTAAATATGGGTTTCTTAATTCTAACCATTTTATCTAATTTGATTTGAATACTTTGAGCACGCTGATAAAATTTGTTATTGTCTGACTTGTTGGCCCATTCGCGTAGTTCTCTAACCTGTTTTTCCATGGACTCAATTTGCTTTTTTTGTTCGTTGTAATGGTCTAGTTGAACCCTTAGTTTTTCATCTTTTAAATATTTATACTTAGAATAATTGCCATTATACAAGTAGGTTGTTAAGTATTCAATTTCTAGGGTTTTGTTTGTTACAGCATCTAAAAATGCACGGTCATGAGACACCACCATTACTATTCCTTTATACTTGATTAAGAAAGCTTCTAGCCACTCAATTGAGGATGTGTCCAAATGATTTGTAGGTTCATCCAACAATAGTATTTCAGGTTGTTCTATGAGGAGTTTCCCCAGTTCTACTCTGGTTTTTTCTCCACCACTTAAGGCACTATATAACTGACTTAGAAATGCATCTGTTAACCCGAGTCCCGTACAGACTTTTGCTGTTTTCTCCTTAACTTCATACCCTCCAAGACTTTCAAATCGATCGCTTAATTTACCATAGTTTCGGAGTATTTTCTCAAGATCTTCTCCTTCTGATTTAGCCATCTTGGTTTCTAGATAACGTAAGTCCTTTTCAATCTTATATACCTCTTCAAAGGCTTTATCAATGACATCTTTCACGGTCATAGAAGCCTCGTAAGTTGGTAACTGGTCTAAGTACCCAACACGCGCACTGCGTGGAACAGATATCCAACCATAATCATAGCCCGGGCTCCACGAACCAGGAAACAACTTCAATTTCTCTATACCTGCAATAAGTTTTAATATAGTACTTTTTCCACTCCCATTGGCTCCTATGAGACCAACCCGATCATTTTCATATACTGAAAAATTGATATCTTTTAATATGAGTCTAGTCCCCATATGTTTCATAAGTTGATTTAATGATACTTCTAACATGTGTCTCCCTCTTCCTTAGTTCATTAAGATAAAGGCACAGATAAATTAAGACGCATACTTGAAATGTAGATGTAGTTTTAGACACAACCAGTGCATATAGCAACTTGTCAAACCATATATTCCTTTGGAATTGCACAAAAAAAGTAGGGTCACAAAGTTCCCCTACGTTTCATTTCTGTGCGATTGAATGCACACCTGTAAGTTCGCCGCTTTGTTTTCTATCTGCTAACCTTTATCTTAAGTACGACAAACAGACCTATTAATAATAGGTAAATCTGTGCTATTCCTTTACTTCTGGTTAATAACTGCACTGTGCAGTTATTCCACTTGTACTTAACAACAAAGTTATTGATTTTTATCAATTATTAGCAGTTAGATGGCGTCATAGGTGGTATTCACTCCTTTAGTTTTTCTAGTTTTTGATTCGTACACCTTCAGTATAGTTGACCTTAATCGTTTTGTAAATAAAAACGTTAAAACTTTTTTACAGTTAAAATTTAGATTTGCTTTATACTTTTAACTTTCATTGCTTGTATTTAAACAGTTTGTACTTCTATTGTTAGTATTTCTACTGTTAGTATTTCTACTGTTAGTATTTCTACTGTTTGTACTTTTTTATCTTGGGATCTGTCATTTCGTCCAGTAGGTCCCACAATTCACGATTTCTGTTTTCAAGATCTTCTTTTTCTTTTTCAAGTTCGAACAGTTTTAAATCATCACTTCGTTTTCGTTCTTCCTTCAAAGCCATATTTAGACGTTCATCAATATGAATACTTGGTCCACGGTATTGTTTTGAAACAAACCACACAATATAAAACACGGTGTCTATAAACACACCAAAAATAGAACACGCCCTCGATTTTAAATAGAGTTCCCGTATCTCATATTCAAATTTATATTGTTTGTTAAACTTAAAACCTAACGATTCAAGGGCTTTGCGTCGATCCTCTTTATCTGTCAAAATACCACTGGTTTCTAAATCAAGTTTAGTTCTGCCTGTCACATCTGCCATAGCTTCTAAAATTTCTTGGAACCAATCCCCACGTCCAAGTGCGTCCTCGTTGTTTTTTAGATCGAAGTCCCAAAGTTTAAATCCGAAACTTACAGGGGGTAAATGGTGTCTTGAAAGGAGCACATTTCGACTCTCTAGATCTGTTTTAACCATCAATTGCTCGTTAATTTCTTTTCTGCTGGCTTCCCACGCAGGTGTTACACCACGGCTTTTCATCCAAGCCTCTTCACGTTTTGATAACCAAATGAGTTCATCTTCTGAGTAATGTCCATACCACATAAAGACAGAGGATAATATATCTAGTTGGGCTGGTGAAATCCCTTCTGGACATTTTTCCATTGGTATTAGACCACGTCCAAAGGATTTATATAACTGGTGCACTTCGTAAACTGAAGGACCATCTATCCAAGCCTCTATGGGATTTTCAAACAACTTTTCCCCTAGGTTTTTTAGACCCCAAACTTGTGAGTAGTAACATAGCTTCTGGAGTTTTTTTATGCGCATAGAATCCCTAGATAAAAAATAAGATGCGACTTTTATGATGTCTAACATATGAATCCCTCCAATGCCTTAATTTGTATATCTTATTTATCCCCTATCTACATATGAATAAACCTTTTAACATGTGAGGCATATATAGACTTTTAGCAGCATTAAAAAAACACGCTGATTCAATCAACGTGTTTAATTACCGACTTTTTCCCTTGTCTTATCTTTCAAAACTTGAAAATCTGTTATTGGATAACCCAGCAGTTTCACAACACTGTCACCAAGTCTAAAGGCTTCATCAAGATCGTGTGTCACCATAATAACCGTTTTCTCATCTTGTTTGATTAATGATTCTAGCAGACCCATAAGTTGTTCTTTTAGCTCAATATTTAAACCTTGGAAGGGTTCGTCCAAAAGTAAAATATCATGTGGCATTGAAAATGCTCTTGCAAGGGATACGCGCTGTTTCATCCCACCACTTAAGGTATTTGGATAACTATCTTTAAAATCGTTAAGTTCCACCTTCTCAATAAAACGATGGATGTGTCCATCTAGTTCAGAATCAGGCATATGTCCTTCAAGAACATATTTTAGGTTTTCTGAAACGGTCAACCACGGAATGAGTCTGCTTTCTTGAAACACATAAGACATCCGTTTATCTTCAAATCCGATGAGCTGACCCCCGTAGGACTGGTCAAGACCAGACAGTATTTTAAGTAGAGTGGATTTACCACATCCTGATGGTCCCAGCAAACATAAAACTTGGCCATCTAACACTTCAAGAGTGAACTCTTTTATCACTTCTAGTGATCCGAATGATTTGCTGAGTTTGCTGATCTTCATCAAATCACCTTAAACCTTTCATAGATGTTTATTTTATTAATAAGCACACGTGCACCTTTTTGAATACACACACTGCACAAGACAATTAGAATTGTCCATGCAAAGACATGGTCATATTCTAAAAAAACTTTGCCATTATATAACTGTAACCCAATAGAATTGTTTATAATACCGATGAGTTCAGCCGCTATGGTTGCTTTCCAGCAAATACCGATACTTGTAAGTGTTGCTGCAAACAAATATGGTAATGTGCTTGGAACATATAACTTCATTATACGTCGCATTAGAGGCACCCTATATACTTGTGACATACTCACAAGCTCATCACTTACCATTTTATATCCATGCAAAACATTGTTATAAATGATTGGAAAACAAAGTAATATGCCACATACTACAGGTACATACGCATCATTTTGAATATACATAAATAAAATAATAATAAAAGAAACAACGGGCGTTGCAGTGATAAAATTCACCACAGGAACTAAAAGTTTATATACGAAGGTATTCACACCTGCAATTATACCGAAAAAGACCCCCAGCCCGATCCCAATAATTAGACTCAACAAAACTCGCCAAAGACTTGATAATATGATTATATAAGTCTCTGCCGATGAAAGAAGCCCCACTAACACTTTTCCAGTCTCCAGTGGGCTTGGTACTATGAAATTATTGGCGGCTTGTGCAACAAGCCCCCAAAGTAAAATCCAAAAGAGAAGGATTAAAAATCCTTCTCCAAGTTTAATTTGCTTCATAGTAGAATGCATCTCCCGGTAGTTTTCCACCAACTGATTTTGGGTTAAATCCATGAAGAATTTCTAAGAATTTTTGTACAGATCCCTTAGCTTCTTGGGCATCTAACAAAGTAATATTACAATTTGGAATTGCTTTTGTTGCAAGGGCTGCCTTAGGAAGAATACCAAACTTCTCAATAAGAAGACCTGCGTCTTTAGGGCTTGCATTAACAAACTCAACAGAAGATTTATACTCACTCATGAATGTAGCAACGACTTCTGGATTAGCCTGTGCAAATGCTTTATTAACAATAATTGCACCCATAGGCAGTACAGAACCTTCAGTTACCTTTTCCCATTCATCTGTAAGATTTAGGGCGATTCTAGTTGTTTCACCACTTAGTAATGCAGAAGTTACAAATGGTTGTGGTAATAATGATAGATTTGCTTCACCGGAGATTGTCTTTGCTGCAGCTTCTGAATGTTCTACCGCATACTCAACCATAACCGAATCAGTCAATCCGTTTTCAGCTAAAATGTAGTTAATAACATACTCAGGTGACGCACCTTTACCCGATGCAAGGATTGTTTTACCACTTAAGTCTTCTATACTCTGTACAGCTTCACCATTTTCCATGACAAATAGTACACCCAGTGTATTTACACCTAATAATTGAATTTTCCCTTCGGTCTTTACATCTAAAACGGCTGCAAGGTTAGATGGAACCGCAGCGATATCCACTTCACCTTTCACAATTTGACCCACCAACTGGTCTGGTGCACCAGCTAAGGCAAAGTTGTAATCAATTTCACTTGTACCAAGTTCGTCATTTTCCATAAGCTGAACCATACCCATACCTGTTGGACCTTTTAATGTACCAATATTAAGTACAGGTTTTTCAGCAGGTTCCTCTACTGACTCTTCTGATGCATCTGTTTCCTCAATTGTTGCTTCTGCCTCTTCTGTTGCTACTGTTTCTTCAGCAGCACTTTCAGTTGGCTCAGCTGGTGCTGGTGTGCAACCAACAAGTGCGAATATAGCCACAAGCATAAATGCAATTATAGCGTGTCTTTTTTTCATCTTTTACTCCTCCTAGTTATGTAATCCATTACTTGAAAATTATAGTGCATTCCCTTGTATTAGTCAACGAGAAAAGTTCTCAATTACCACTTAGACTTAGTCGATTTGCTGTCCATTTTGTAATACCATCTTTAGATAGTAATACCCAAATATTTAAAGATATCTTCCCCCAATACTTTCATAATAATAACATCTATAAATCAATCTTTCATTGATTATGACACTTTATTAATCATATTTTTATAGTATGGACTTAAACCTGTTTCACAATTTGATTAAAGGTATGTATTTTTCTAACTCTTGGTATAAGAAGGTATACATTATAACTAATCGACATTTTTCGACTTCTTGCGCTAATCGTATGATTTCATTATAATAAGATGAACGGAAAGGATGGTCTGGATGAATGATACACGATCACGGATATTGGAAGCAACTTATGAACTTTTTTGCAAACATGGTGCACATGTAAGCTTATCTCAAGTGAGTGGTGCACTTGGAATAAAGAAGCAATCGTTATATAACTACTTTCCAAACAAAGATGCTCTTATAAATGAAATGTTACAGCTTAGAGCTCAAGATTATTTTGATGAACTCATATCATATACGGTGAACAATGGGAACAAATCTTTATATGATTTTCTAAAAGGATTTGGCCATTTTTGTATTGAACTCAACTCTGAAAGTGGTCTTATTTACTTAAGAAGGTGGATATCTGTTACTGTTACAAATACTTCCTTCCCAGAAATTCAAAATCTCATTACTGAACTTGGTATGCGATATACAGATAATCTTTCAAAACTGTATTTAAAAGCAAAAGCAAACAAAGAAATAAAGGAATCAACCAGCGCTTATCATATTCAAATATACAGCATAACCCTTCGTGGAATTATCAATGAGTTTATAGAGCTTCACTCAAAAAAGGAAGCCATTGAGCTCTTTGATAAGTTTTTAGATGACTATTGGAAAATAATAACATAGCGTATATGTGCAGTGCGTATGGAAGTGTTTCAAAAATTTTATGCTAAAATAGTGTTAATTTTAACGAATAACGTGCATTTCTTACCATTATGTGATTAAATAGATACATACATGCAAAGGAGTGAAATGAATGGATAGTACTACAATGATGATTATTGGGTTTCTACTTGTTTTAGGTGTGGGTGGCTATTTCGGCTACAAACATTTAAAAACAAAGAACACTGAGAAACTGTTCAACCAAGTGTTTGACACAGTACGTCAGGTTCCTAAGGCAAAGAAGAACAGCTTTATTCTTTTAATGTTTAAGGAGACACTTTCTCCTGCAAACTACAAAAAGAAATCAAAGTCTAATGCTGATAAACTTCAAAACCCTAAGTATCTTGAGATTCAGATGATCCAAATGTCTAAGGTTCTTAAGAACAAAGACGAAGTCACTGACAAGACTATGAAAAATGCACTTAAGATGCTAAATGATTATCTTGCTTGGGAAAAAGAAAGAATTGCTAAAATCAAAGAAGAATCGCAGAAAAAAGCTGCATAAAATATAACCCCTGATCACCACTTGGTGAATCAGGGGTTTTTCTTTTTTGTCTGTATATCTTCATATTTATAAAATTGACTGTAAACGTTACAATTCAACGCATTGTGGGTATGACTTGATTATCACTCTTTAAAAAGGAGCAATTTATGAATACACATGAACTCCCGCCTAAATCCTACTATATTAAATACTCTATCCTATCATTTTTAGGCCTTTTTCTGCTGTCATTCTTAGTTCTCCTATTTGTTGAGATAGAAGTTAGACAATCACGTGTTCAATCCTTTCAAAGAGATGAAATTCGAGTTGTTCAACTTGAAGTAGACTTTTTAGAGCGGGAATTCGATTCCGTACTTGGAGATATACACTACCTGCATCATGCATTTAAAGACGATTTAGTTCCACATCAAAACCTCAATGCCGTAGCAGATAACTGGGCTATTTTCTCTTTAGATAAACGCATATACGATCAAATTAGATACTTAGACAATAAAGGTAACGAAATTATACGAATTAATTACGATGATACTGGTAGTCAGATTGTGCCCCCTTCTCAATTACAAAATAAGGCTGACCGCTACTATTTTAAAGAAGCCATGTTACTGCCAGAAGACACAGTTTACATATCACAACTTGATTTGAATATTGAAGATGGCTACATTGAAGAACCTCACAAACCCATGATTCGATTTGCAACTAACATTCGGGATGAGAATGGAATCGTTCAAGGGGTTATTATTCTTAACTATTTAGCTGAACATACTTTAAATGGCTTTAGAATTTTAGGTGAGAACAATATTGGAAATATGTATCTAATAAATGAAGATGGCTATAGTTTATCAAGCGACACACCTGAAGCAGACTGGAACTTCATGTTCGATGAGAAAATGGACGCTTCTTTTAAATCTGACTATGAAAAAGCATGGCGATTGTTACAGGAATATAGTCAAGTTTCAACGGAAAATGGTCTGTTTACAATCAATCACGTGGATGTTAGGAGTAGTTTTTCTAATGTTGATACTCTTGATGAAGTTTCGACGGATGAGTCTTGGTACGTGGTTTCACATACACCTCGTACACTTGAAAATAGAAGTTTATTTAATGATAACATGATTCAGATTCTAACAGATGTTATTGTCCAAGATGCTTTTTATTTTATACTCATATTCATTGGTTCGGCTTTAATTGGAGTGATTGTTTATATTAATCGCAAGGCTTATTACAAAGTTAAGTACTTCTCTGAGTTTGACACCCTAACCCGCTCATACAACAGACGGGCAGGAATGCAAAAATTAGAAGACATGTTCCCAAATGATGACCGACGCTTCTTCCAAGTTACTTTATGTTTTATTGATATTAATGGTTTAAAGGAAGTAAATGACACACTTGGGCATAAGTCTGGTGACGAGCTAATTGTTACTGTATCAGATACAATTAAGTCTACCATTAGAGAATATGATTTTCTCATTCGGCTAGGTGGTGATGAGTTCTTGATCGTTTTTTCAAGCATTCCTCCTGAATCTGCAGAAAAGGTCTGGCAGCGCATAGTGGGTTCATTTGATAAGATCAACACTTCTGATACACGAAATTACAATATTAGTGCCAGTCACGGCATGGTAAGTTATACAAATCGTGAGAAGAATCACATTGACATGTTGATTAGTCAGGCAGATAAATATATGTATGCTGAGAAAAAAATAATAAAAAAAGACTTGAAGGTTATTAAAGAGGATTCAAGTTCTCAAGTTAATCCTTAATCAATAACTAGAACCTTTAGCAAGGTGTTTTCTTATCTATTACAATAAATGTCTTACAATATTCAAATAAAATCCCCCTCTTTGATTAACAAATGAGGGGGATTTCTTTTACTCTGTAGGGTTTTTTCGATGTTTAGTATTCACTTCATATGCATATGCAATTTCGATTAACATTTGGTCTTCCAAATATCCGCCTACGAGTGTAACACCAAAAGGTTCACCTGATTCTTTATAACCGGATGGCACCGTAATTGCCGGATACCCCGCCGGTGCATAAACACCTGAAAGTTCATTACTAATAGAAATAATTGCATCTACATTTTCTAATGTTTTATCTAAAGCACCTCTAGTCAGCTTAAGGTTATTTTCGATAATAAGATCTACATCCCCTTCAAAAGCAAACCCACCTTCTAAAAGAGCGTATCCATAAGGCGCTTTGTCTTGATTCTCCTCGTAAAAGGCCAGGATTTCTTTCATTGATTTAAAGTGAGACTTTACTGCATCATTCGCTAAAAATACATCCACATCGTGAACAATACCATGATTTAGTACAGACATCATATCCACTTCATATGCAGATGGATCAAGTTCTATTTCAATCACTTTTGCCCCTGCTGCTTCAAATTCTTTGACAATCTGCGTGACTTCTTCACTGCCTGTATTGTACAAACCTAAGGTTTTTCCATTCAAAGCGTTTTGGTCCAAATTAACGGTCTTATTATAGTCATTTACTATAAGACTTGCTGGGTCGTTGGCATCTTCAAGCAAAATATGGTGAAATACCTTTTCTAAGTCCGATACAGATCTGGCAATAACTCCAGCTGAATCTTGTGCTTCTGCTATTGGTACTATTAGATCTCTTGACAGAAGTCCCATCGTTGGTTTTAGTGCAACTACGCTGTTTTGCCCTGCTGGATAAATTAAGGAACCCGCAGTTTCAGTGCCAATTGTAACTGTTGAAAGACTTAATGCCGCTGCTACAGATGATCCCGAACTGGAACCACCAACATCAAATTTTCCATAAGCGTGTTTAGTTTGACCGCCCAGAACTGAAAAACCATTGCTGGATGGTGACGACATAAAGTTTGACCACTCACTTAAGTTTGCTTTTCCCAAAATTATTGCATCTTGGTCAATCAGAGCTTGAGTAACTGTTGCATTCCTCTTTGTTGTTAAGTCCTTTAAAGGATATGCGCCAGCACTTGTATTCATATCTACACTTGCAATATTATCCTTTATGAGTACAACTACACCAAAGAGGGCTCCTGTATTGCCGTTGGCTATTTTTTGGTCAACTTGAGCGGCCTGGTCCAATACATTAGGGTTAATCTGGTTAACTGCATTAAAAGACTGGTACTTTTCTATTCGTTTTAGATAATACTTACATAACTCTACCGTAGAAAATTCGCCATTAAGTAATTTTTTTTGAATTTCTTCAATAGACTTTTCATATACCCGTTCATGAATAAAGTCATATTGATCAAAGGCATTTAAGTCATAAATATCAAAACTTATTGGTCTTTTGAACTCTGAAATTACTACCATGTCATATTGCATTTCAAGTTGGTCTTTCATATATGCTTGAAAACTCATAACGATTACGCCTCCAATTACCAATAGGACTAATAAAACACTTCCAATAATCCACTTTTTCATAATTCACCTCATTGATATTCTAATTGTTTACACCAGAATACACCATTGAGTTGGGTTCACATCAATAGCCTTTTTGTTCAAAATTAAAGCAAAAGCACGTACTAGGGTACGCGCTTTAATTGGTATTTATTCTTTTTCAAGTAGTTCACCCATCTGGTCAACTTGGGATGTAAAAGTATCACCAACATCATACCCTAAAATGTTTGAATACCTTTTATACAAGTTAGACCAGGCCTCATCAATTTTCACCTGGAGGGCTTGACCTTCTTCTGTAGGGGTAATTAGAGACAACTTCCCCTTCTGAGTGCGCTGTACAAGGTTTTTATCTTCCAGCTTATCAATAAACCTAGTAATCGTTGAAGGGCTCATATGTAGGGCCTGACCAATTTCCTTTTGACTTACTTCCTTGCCTTCATTCACAACATTAATTAGTAAGGCGTATGTAGGTGTCAGTCCTGTTATAAGAAACTCCTCTTCAGCCATTTTCGTAATAACCCGGGATAATTTATTAGCTGTGAAGTATAAACAATCACTTAGTAACTTATCTATATCTGCCATGTGTTACTCACTCCAAACATGATTAAATCGATTATAAAATATTAGAAAACACCTTCCGTAATTTTATCATGTATTTCAAAGGACATGCAAACTGCTACTAACAAGTTACACACTAAGTTCATATGAAAAAAGCTTAGAATCCTGAGATTCTAAGCTTTAACATTTATTTATCTGCAAATTTGAGTTTACTTTAGCATGTACTCTATTAGGCCCCTGCCATTTTATTCAGAAACTGTTCCGCTTCATATATGTCAGAAAAATAGGCCTCTTTAAACCCATCAACTTTCTTAGAGGTTCTTTTTGACTGCATGGTTAAAATACTTTCGTCCATGACCGTGGCACCCGTTGAAGTCCCATGTTTAACCGCTGAGCTTCTGGTCTTTTGAACTTCTTCTAAACTGTCTTGTGGTAAGGTCTTCAAGTTTCGTGCATCCATTAAAAACGAGGCACCAGGTTTCTGCTTTTTATGAGCAGCTTCACAAGCTTCTCTAAAGGCAATTGCTTCTTCTAACTTTACAAACCCCTCTAGTTTTAAATAAACCCTATTCTTTTTTTGGTCATATTTTACATCAAACATAATCACTCACCTATTAACCAATTATAGTTTTGTGTTAAACCACTTGCTTACATTCTCAATAACTAAAGAAACTTCTTCTTCCTGGTCATAGAAGTTAAACTGGTGGAATGGCGATGGAAGAATATCTGTCTCAACCCATATTAGCTCTTTATCTTCCGTACTAATTTCATCAAAGTAAACCTTAGTATATTCTGGTAGTACAGCGCCATCAGAATGAATCATTAGTGTTGGAGCCGTTAAATCTTTTGCAGTTGCTCTTGGGTCGTAAGTCAACCAATCTTCCCAAGTCATTACTGCAAACTTGTCTGCACTCCACTGTTTTATAGCACCACGCTGAGGATTTAGATAATAATCATATGGACCAAACATAGCAGCTGTTTCATCCGTTGTACTAATGGCTTGAATGTATTCAACCTCACCTGTTGCTTCAAATTTAGCCTTTGCTGCTTGAGCTGCTGCAATCTTCTGAGCAACACCTTCTTCACCACCGTAGAATACCTTAACTGCTTCAGCGTCATGAATCCAAGATGCTGCAGTTGCTACTGCTTTAATACGTTGGTCCTTTGAAGCTGCCACAAGGGTATACCCTGCAGCTGCGCACACACCAAATCCAGCAATTTTTTCAACTTCTTCAAGCGATTCCAAATAGTCTACCGCACTAATAATGTCTTCAATTTTCATATCTGGACTTTCATAGTACATTACATCCCCCTGGCTACCACCAAATCCGCGTGGGTCATATGCCAGTGTAATAAAACCACTTTCAGCCAGTCTTCTTGCGTATGTGCCTGCCATTTGCTCTTTTACCGTTGTCCAGCTGCCAGAAACAACAACCGCAGTGTATTTCTTGTCTGCATCATAGCCTTCAGGTAAATATAAATCGCCTGCTAAAGTTTTTCCTTGTGATTTAAACGCAACATTTCTTTTTACTACTGAACTATTCATAATATACTCCTTTTCGTATCCAACATTATTTCCAAATGATTGTTTTTTGTATTTTATTGTAATAATTGACTTCTAATTTTAGTCTTAAACTTTCTTTGCTACAGCCTCTGTTGCAAGTTGTGGTAGGTTTACATTTCCGTCTTGGTACTTAAAGTTAAGCTTTAGAGACGTGATTTTCCAATTACCTTCAATAACTTTCATGTCAATGTCATAGCTACCAACCACAGTCCACACCTTACCATCTTCATTGTCGAGGTGATGAGATGCATTGACATAAGAGAAGATGTAAGCTTTATTCCCATCGATTTTCGAAACAAAATTGCCTAGTT
>Ga0209272_10000885_pt1 | contig 20819 bp, 19 predicted proteins | sample tdDd002_FD_187125 | JGI IMG/M metagenome (GOLD analysis project Ga0209272, IMG submission 187125) | Marine sediment microbial communities from the Atlantic coast under amendment with organic carbon and nitrate - tdDd00.2 (SPAdes)... | ecosystem: Environmental > Aquatic > Marine > Coastal >... | reverse complement strand
GGTATCATAACGGCTATGAATATACCAATTGCAAGTATAAACCGCCCAATGCCTGTGTAAATGAAAAGCAGTGGAAGCTGAGTCGCTTTTACAGTCGAAAGAGTTCCACTGAGATGTATAATCATAATAAACTCAAGACCAGCCGCCGTTAAAAAAGATACTGCATATATTAATACGCGCAGCCTCTTGGTGTTCAAATAAGCATAATAAGTGGTGTTGAATATTAAAAACAGCGCAACAATACATCCAAACTCAAACAGGTTGATAATCGACCCTAAGTTCATATTATGTATGAAGCCACGCAAGGCTGGTTCCCATAGAACAGCAATCATCAAAACCAGCATAGACGAGACTGCCACAACAAATGGCATAATGAAATTTTTAATCAATTCAATTTGATCACGGTCCATACGACTCATACTGATCCTTTCTATATAACGTTCAGGAACTTGAAAAAACAAATCACACAATGTACACATTTCGACACAATTCCAATAATTCCTTTAATATAGTGAAATTAATTACTCAATAGCCATTATCACGATTATTTGGTTCATTTCTTTTTTTCAAATATGTTCACTATTAAGGTTACATATTTGATTACATATTCAGTACATATTTACGAAAAAACCGCCTAGGGGATTAGACCTAGAGCGGTTTAAATTACAGTATAGACTTGATATCAAGAACACTTGTCAACTCAAATTTCGGATTGATGGACGTATCGTTTTTAGTTCTGATAACCATTTCCTTTCAAGATTATAAATCCATTTCAGCATGTCTAAATCCACTACCACCAATGAATTCTTTAAGAATACTTGAGTAAGGGATAAGGCTGTCATTTTCTATAGACTCAAAATAGCTTAAGAACTTAAGCAGTCGTTTTGCTTCAACAGACTCAGGTTCGTCATCACCAATCGCTTCGAGAAGCGGTTCAGCATGTTTTTTAAGCACAGCAAGCTCATACATAAGAGCTGAGTTGAACATCACATCTGCATCTTCTTGGAATGGGAAGATGTTTCTCTGCTCTCCACGCCTCACTGAAGGCCACATATCTATTGTACGTTGTGCATTATGACCTCTATACCGATTGTCCCGCACAATACGTCTGAGCAGTCTCGTATCCGTTGTTGGAATACGGTTGTGGTCATCAATATTAAGCTGTGTCAGTGCACTTATATAAATTTTGAATTTATCTTTTTTTGCAATCGCCTTTGTCAGCTTTTCGTTAAGTCCATGAATACCCTCTATAATAATAGGCTGATCTTCGTGAATTTGAAGCTTATGACCTGAATACTCTCGCTCTCCCGTTTGGAAGTTGAACGTCGGAAGCTCCACTTCTTCACCTGAAAGCAGTTTCGCAAGGTCTTTGTTAAACTGCTCTGTATCTACAGCATCCACGCTTTCGAAATCATAGTTTCCATCTTCATCCAAAGGCGTTTTATCTCTATTTACAAAATAATCATCTGTTGAAACTGTCACAGGACGAAGTCCATTCACTTGGAGTTGTATCATCAAGCGATTTGCAAAAGTCGTTTTACCCGATGAAGACGGTCCCGCTATTAGAACCAAACGCTTCCTACTCTCAGAAATCTTATCTGCTATTTGAGCAACCTTTTTCTCATGGAAAGCTTCTGCAATCTTAATCACGTTGAAATAATGTCCCTGAGCAATACAATCGTTCAGCTTTGCAACATAATCAATATCAATGATTTCACCCCAACGCTCTGCTTCTCTAAACACTTGTGCAAGCTTCGGATGCTCTTCGAATTCAGCTAAGTCATTTGGATGTGCTTTTGTCGGGTGACGTAAGATCACACCATCGTCGTATGGCATCAAATCAAACACTTTTAAATAGCCCGTGCTAGGTACCATGTATCCGTAGAAGTAATTTCTAAGCCAACCACATGTGTATAAATTAATGGTTTTATATTCACGGTATCTAAGAAGTTGAACCTTAGATTTCATATTGAATTTTTCAAAAATCTCTTTCGCTTCATTTTTAGGAACAGCTTCCTTGTAAAATGGCTCGTCTGCATCCACTATTTCTTGCATACGTTCCTTAATTTTTGCAAAATCAGATGCGTCCAATTTTCTATCATAGTCCATTTCACAAAATAAACCACCGCTTAAAGAGTGTTCCACACGAACGTGAAGATTTTTAAAGAGCTCCATAGCCGCTCTGATAAAAACAAAGGATAAAGAACGCTGATATATACGCACGCCGTCTAAACTTGTCACATTCACAAAGCTTACTTCTGCATTTTCTTCAAGATGATATGTTAATTCACGCAATTTATTGTTGACCCGAGCTGCAACGATCATTGGTTCCTCTGCACCTTGATGAACTTTTGCCAAGTCCTCAAGTCGCATTTCATAGGGTACTTCTTGAGTTTTTCCTGTGGAGAATGATACGTTTAGAGTACGATCTGTCATGGTTATTCCCCCTATTCAAACTTATTCAATGGCACCAAAACGGCTGATTGGGAAGAGTCGAATTAAAACACGTCCTCGAATCTGATCTTCATGGATAAGTCCAACGTCTTCACTTCGACTATCCATACTATTACTGCGGTTATCTCCCATCACAAAAACACAGCCCTCAGGAATGATCAATTCAATCTTTCCTGCGGTCCATTTTTCTCTGAGATAAACTTCCTCTAGTAGAACATCATTCACATAAACTTTTCCATCATCGATTGAAAGATTGTCTCCCGAAGCACCAATAACACGTTTTATGAGGTCACGCGCTTCTCCATCAGGGCTATGCAGCTCTGATTTAAAGACTATGATGTCACCATAATTTGGTCCGCTTACCTGATAACTTACCTGTTCGATCAACAAGTAGTTGTTGTCCCCTAGAGTCGGTTCCATAGAATGACCCTTCACAAGAATTGGTCGAATGACCAAGGTCAGGATAAGGCCAATAACAAGCGCTAAAATTATAGCGCGTGCCCATTCCAGGAATTCCTTTAACATATGACATCATCCCTATTCGAACTGGTATTCCTTACCGGTATAGTTCGGAATGTACGATTTGTTCAGAGCGTCCAGTTGCTCTGTGATCATATCGTTAATTTTTGAGTATTTATAATGATTGATCACAATATCAAGCTTATCTAGACAAAGTTTGAAATCATCGAGTACATTGTATGGATTTCCATAGTACTTATAAATGTCTTCAATGCTGACACTGGAAAATCCATGACCAACAATAGATTCATTTCGAAGCTCGATGAGGTTCATCATTTTCTCTGAATTCATGATTCGTACAACTTCATGACAGGTTCTGTCTTCTTTATGATATCTGTTGAAGTAAGTTGCAATCCCAAAAATGAGATTGGAATTGAATATCTTGTATTTTTTTCTAAGCGTTTTCAGAATCTGCCGCTTTTGCATCATTGGCGTGAGAAATGAAAATCTAGTTCTATTCAGGTGCTGTTCTACAAACATATACTTAAATATAGCCTCTTTGAAACGATACACACGACTTAGAAAGTCAATATACTCTTCATTGACCAATTGAAATTTCGTGTTTTCAAGCAACTCGGTGAATATGGCATCAGGGTCTCCATCCATAAGTTTTTGAAGATTATCTTTCAGCGCTTTAATATCCTTGCTGTTCTCATAATCCTCAGTTAAGTTATACAGCAAATGTCTGGCTGATTTAAAATCATAATTCACTGCATATCTGCAAGAGTCCATCAATACTGCCGCATCTGAATTTTCAAGCCCAATTTCAGAAAGTAGCTCTAATGCTCCACCATAATCATATCTGTCTATAAGTTTAATTATTACGTTGTAGGACCTGATCATAGTTAGTTCCTCCGAATATTAGCTGGAATCGATTCTATAAATCTCTTAATGTCTTCTGATTCACTAACATGCTCGCTACCGTTAATAATTAATTTATACCCATGTAGCAGCTGTGAATTGACATTTTTCTCCTTTGAAGCACCGTATTTTTTATCTCCAACAATTGGATGACCGATAAACCGCATAGATTCACGTATTTGATGACTTCTTCCCGTATGGAGTTCCACTTCTAAAAGTGTGTATTTTCCCAACTTCATAATGGGTTTATATGCGGTATGGCAATATTTCGCATTATCACTTTGCTGTTTTTCGCTAAGTCTAACTTTATTTCTTTCCTCGTCTTTAACCAACCAGCCTTTGACTTCTCCAGGCTTCAAAATAACACCTTCGACAACGCACTGGTAGTATTTCTTTATTTCTCTGTTTCGCATCATTTCATTGAGTGCTTTTAAACTTTGATAGTTTTTGCCGAATATTACCAGACCGCTCGTATTTTTATCCAGCCTTTGAATCGATGCAGGCTTAAACGTTCTTGACGTTAAATGTTTTAGATACACCTGCACCTTTGATGACAATGTGTTCTTAAACTCATTCTGGTCAGGGTGTGTCAGCATACCTTTTGGCTTGTCTACGATTAACATGTCATCATCTTCAAAGACAATATTCAGCCCTACAAATGAAGCATCAACATGTACAATCGGCTTCACCAATTTTTCATAAGACTCGTCACTTAGATAAATTTCAAGTTTATCGCCAAGTTCAAAGAAGTAGTCTTCCTTTACACGTACTCCATTCACCTTAAAAACTTTCTTTCGAATAAGTTTATAGATATTGGTACGGCTTGAGTTATTTAAGTACTTAAGTAGAAAACGATCCAGTCTTTGTCCTGCTTCATTTTTTCCAATCATTACTGTTTTCATAATTTCACTCCATCAATCTGTGTTTACTGGCATGAGACCCATCTCATGAACAGCTTCAAAACCTAATGTTTCGTATACTTTTACTGCTGCTTTATTTTCTTTCATCACAAGCAGATTCACTTGAAGTCCACTTGCAAGCATGCGTTCAGTCATTACTGAAGTCAACCTTTTGCCTATACCTTGTCCTCTTAAACTCGGAACTGTGTAAACACCACCAAGTTGAGCAAACTCATTCGTCTGAAATTCAATGACCACTTGGCCCTGAATTCTATTTTCATCTATGTAATACATATAATTCTCGATTGCATCCACTTTGTCCTTCAACTGATTCATAGTCAGCGGATTTCGGCCAAATGCTTTCTCAACCTGAAGAAGAAACTGGACAGCATCTCGAATTGGAATTAACGATGCATCTACAACCATCCCATGTACATTCTCATCTCTATTAAATGATTTTGAACTCACGTGCATGACTTGGCACAACTTTATGTCCTCACATATGGCCACCCTCGTAAGCACTGTTTTGATCTTCTGAAGCGCCGCCAAATCCGCTTTTATCAGACTTGGTCTGAACTTCCTTATGGCTTTTAAAAAATCTAATTTTCTAAAGACACTTTCATCCTCAAAATGACAAGTCATCACACGCGCGGATGAAAAAGAAGCCATCCCGAGTAGCTTCTTGTCTTTAACCAGCCCAAAGTATGTGCTTCCATTTCGGATACACCACTTTTCATTTTCTATTTTTAAACCGTAATAAAATCCATGAGCTTCCCACCCATGCCTATTTATATAGTCAATGATGTTTTCAACATGGATATTCCCCAGCTCAATAAAAGCTTCCATTGTAGCCCCCTACCTAATCCTATACGGATTATGAACTAAGAAGATTGTATCACGGTTTTAACTATTTTGAAACCTTCTCAACCATTGGAATACGCACGTTATTGTGGTATGCTTATGTAAGAAAATACAGAATAGGAGATTATGTTATGCTCGAAAAACTGAAAGATATAATGTACGACGTCAGCGATATCTTGCTTTCACTCGTTATCGTGGCTTTAATTTTCTTTGTTGTATCATGGAAAATATCAGATTCCTTGGCATTCGATGTTCAGCTTCCAGAAAAAGCGAAACTCACCACTGAGGACACCTTCGGAGATATCGACATCACAGAAGTTACAGTCGAAACAGGAAACACGGATTCTTCGAGTACAGCAGGCACATCTGAAATTACTGAGTCCACTGAAGGTACAAGCGGTACCTCTACAGCTACGTCTGATTCGGGACCCGATTCAACAAGTACAAGCGATGCAAAACCAGGTGGCACGCAAGTCACTCTAGTTGGTGCTACGAAAGAAATTGAAATTAAATCAGGATCTACTGGTTGGTCGATTGGCAAGCTTCTTCAAGAAGAAGGACTCGTTACTGATTCACAGGGATTCATAAAACGTGTAGAAGAACTTGGACTCGGAGCAAAACTGAGAAGTGGCACATTTACACTTTCTACAGATATGTCTCTTGACGAGATTATTTACAAAATTTCAGGTCAATAAACGACTGAGTTCCATTTAAAATCAAAATTAATGATAATCATAAATTATCAAGAGGGTGTATATCATTTAATGACATACACCCTCTTTTATTATTCTTAATTTACTTAAATTAGCTTGAATTTACTCTAAGCTCGACTCAGTGTCTAGTTCGTAAGTTATTCTCTATGTCTATTTATACAACACTGTGAACTTATATCCCACGCCCCAAATAGTCGAAATGTACTCCACATTTGGATTTGCATTGTGCAGCTTCTCACGAACACGCTTCACGTGAACAGTCACCGTCGAAGCGTCACCTAGAGCATCAGCCTGCCATACCGATTCATAAATCCGTTCTTTCGTTAGAACAATATTTTTGTTTGAAGCCATCATCTTTAAAATTTCAAACTCTTTTGGTGTGAGTTCAACATTATTTCCAGCCACCACACAGGTTTGTGAAGCGACATTAATCACCATGTCATCATGCTCTATGAGATGGCTTGCTGACGAACCTGACTCAGACGATAGTCTTTCAAATCTAGATAAATGCGCTTTCACACGAGCCATCAATTGATTCGGGCTAAATGGTTTTGTTATATAGTCGTCAGCACCAAATCCAAGTCCCAATATTACATCCGTGTCTTGTCCCATCGCTGAGATTATAAGGATAGGTTTGCTGATCGACTCGCGAAGCTTCTTGCAAATCTGAAATCCATCACCTTTTGGAAGCATAACATCAAGAAGAATCAAATCGCAGTCTTTTGACAGTTCTTCAATAACTTCATACTCTCCCGTTTGTTCTAAAACCACTTCGTATCCGTGAATTTCTAGAAAGTCCTTTTCGAGACGTGCTATATTGTCATCATCTTCTACTATGAGTATCTTTTTCATTATTTTTCTCCCCCCATAATCGGAATGCTAAACACAATACCAAACAAACCATTTTCATTTTCAGCCCATATTTGCCCCGCATGTGCTTCAATGATCTCTTTACATATGGATAACCCAACACCGCTGCCCTCAATCTTTGAGTTTCTTGATGAATCCACCCTGTAAAGTCGATCAAACAGTTGCGGCAGAGCTTCGTCTGGTACTCCCACACCATCATCTGTAATCTTAAACCGAATGGTATTTCCAATACGGTGCGTTTTTATCGTGATATTAATAAATTGATCTCTGTTGTATTTGAGTGCATTTCCAATAATATTCTTAAAAACGCGTTGAAGTAAATTGGGGTCTACCCGTAAGCTAAGCTCGTTAAAGTCGTTATCAAAATTTATCTCAAACATTTGATCCTTATTGTTGATTCTGAAATCATCAATGCAATCTTCAAGGAAGTATTTCAAATTAACATCTGTCCAGTTTAACTTAATGGAACCCACATCATATTTTATAACTTCTTTAAGATCGTCAACCATATGCTCAATCACATGGGAACGCGAAAGAATAATGTCTAAATACTCTTTTCTCGTGATGTCATCTTTCACCAAGTCATCCGCCAGCATTTGCGAACAGCCTTTAATGGCTGTTATCGGTGTTTTAATATCGTGTGTGATATTAATCAGCATACGCTCTCGTTCTTTTTCAAGATGTGCTTTGTCCAAATTGGATTGAAGTAGGTCAGCTCGCAGAGTGTCTATCATTTCCGCCAATTCTTTGAATTCATCCTTTTTTTCATAAGGCACATTCGATTCCAGGTCGCCTCCGAGAATGTTTTCTGTCATGCGCTTGAGTTGCGACAGTGAGCCGCTCATATGCCTGAATATCCAAATAATCAATAGGAATGTAATCACAGCAAATATTGAAATACAGAACAAAAGCACAATCCCCACGTACTTTATAAACGTTCCACTAATAATCGATACATCATATAATGTGTAGATTGTATAGGTATGATCTAATGAAAGAAGCTGTGTTCGATCCATTTCGGATACTTCGCTCTCTCCGTCAATATCAACATCAAGGCCTCCGTATTCAACGTTCTCAATAATTTCTAGCGGCACAAGCCATTCAGATCTATAAATCTCAGTTCCATCCTTTTCAACATAGAATCCAAGGAGATTCGAATACGCATTCGTATCAAAAAACTTGAGTTGGTCAAAGGTCAGCTCATCCTCATTCTTTCTGATCTGTTCTTTCACAAGATCTAGATAGAGATCCTTTTGAACTGTTACTTTATCAAATGTTGGAACAACATATTTTTCATCAAGTACGTCTTCTATAATCCCAAATATAAAACCATCAATAATAGCATATCCAAGTATTAGAGGCATGATCGCAACTAAAACAACTGCCATCACAACTTTTTTCTTCATATTCCACCCAATTTTTTTCAATTTCTTTTTAGATAACATCATAACGTCTCCCTTCAGGTGTTTTAGTAGTATTATACCGTGTAATTTTTAAGAAATCGGGAAGATTAAAGAGTTTTTTGTCTTTTTTATTTATTCTTAATCACCCTTCCCAGTTTCTTAATAATTCCTTCCACGCTTCGACCACTTTGGCGTGTAATATGTGAGTTAAGTTAAAACTAAGACTATTTGAGGAGTGATTGAAGTGTTAAAAAATAAAAAAAAAATCGCAATTTCTTTAATAACCGTACTGCTTGCTGGTGGCGGATTTATCATGACAAAGAAAGCCAGTGCATCTGATGTTGTCATACTAAACACAACCACGGTTGAAACCAGAGATGTCATTTCAAACGTATACGCCAGCGGTAATGTTGTCGTTACAGAAAGTCGAAACTTAAGCCCCGAAGACAAAGGCCTCGTTACAGCACTTTACGCCTCTGTTGGAGATACAGTGGAAAAAGGACAGGTCCTTGCAGACGTCGATTCAAGTGAACTCAACAAATCATTAGAACGAAAAAAAATTAATCTTTCCATTGAGAATGAAAACCTCAATCAAATCCTGCTTGAAGGCAATTCGTCTCAAAAATCTGATCTAAAAAAAGCCCTTATCGAATTTGAACGTGTACAGTCAAAGTTCGATTCGGACAAAATATTATTTGAAGCAGGTTCAGTGAGTGAATCAAGTTTTAATGAATCAAAAGATGCGCTGCAAAGAGAAAAACTCAATTTGGATAATGCACAACACTCAGTGGAAAACTCAACTTTTGACTCTAGAGTTAAAACACAAAAGCTCACAATTCAATTGATCGAAATTGAAATTGAAGAACTGAATCAAAAAATAGCAAAGCGAAGCATCGCAAGCCCCTTTGACGGCATCCTTACAGAAATTAATTTCAAAGCCAATGAAATGTACGACGAAACCAAACACTTACTAAAAGTTCAAAACATGGACAGTCGTGTGGTTAAGTCACTAATTTCCGAGGGTGAAATCAACAAGCTCAAAGTGGGCCAAGTTGTCAAAATCACAGCCAACTCAATTAAAGGACAGACAATTGACGGCACCATCAGAACAATCTCACCCAGCACAGTAAAAAAAGAAGGCAAAACACAAGCCTATACTGAAATCATCGTCGACTTCAACGAACAACCACAGGGTCTTAAAGATGGATTCCTTGTGAATCTGACCGTTGAAGCACAAAAAGCTGAAGGTGCTATGGCTGTTAAGTTTGAATCTGTCTCTAGAAACATTGACGGACAAAACAGTGTTATCAAACTGCTTGATGACGGAGGTTCAGTGAACATTCCCGTTAAACTTGGCGTAGAAGGCGACGTATACGTGGAACTCATTTCGGACAAAATAAAAGTTGGAGACGAACTCATTCTTGAAACATCTGGCGACATGCCTTCTGTTCTTGATGAGTTATCTGAAGGATTATTTTAGGAGGCCATTATGCTGATTCTCAAAAATATAGAAAAAACATATCAAACTGGCGCTATCACTTTTAAAGCCTTAAATGGTGTTAATCTTGAAGTTGAATCTGGTGATTTCGTTTCGATCATTGGTCCTTCTGGTTCAGGTAAATCAACAATGATGAATATTCTCGGATGTCTGGATAGAGCAACTGCAGGCACTTATATACTCGACGGCCATGATGTTGCAGAGCAAGCGGATTCTCAATTGTCACAGTTCAGAAATAAAAAAATTGGATTTGTGTTTCAATCGTTCAACCTACTCCCAAAGCTCTCTACACTTGAAAATGTAGAGCTGCCTATGGTTTATGCAAGGTATGATGGTGCCGAAAGACGCAAGTTGGCTTTGAAGGCTCTAGAGAAAGTCGGACTAAAGGGCAAAGAGAATAATAAACCCACAGAGATTTCAGGCGGTCAAAAACAACGTGTGGCGATTGCAAGAGCGCTTGCAATGAATCCAGGCATTATACTTGCAGACGAGCCGACTGGTAACCTCGACTCAAAAACAACAATCGAAATCATGAAAATATTTCAAGATTTAAATGCTGAGGGTCATACAATAGTCATGATCACCCACGAAGCTGAAATTGCAGAGCTTACAAATAGAGTTGTTACAATCAACGACGGTCAGATCACAAACGACACACGCATTCGACCCATCCAGAAATCAAAAAGGGAGTGGATATCATGAGAGGCCTCGAAAGCATAAAAATGGCCGTGTTCACCATTTGGTCCAATAAAATGAGAACAGCCTTAACAATGCTCGGAATCATCATTGGTATTTCATCAGTCATAGCTCTTGTCAGTCTGGGTCAAGGCAGTCAGAAAAAGATGCAGGATGATTTTAAAAGCATGGGTGTCAACAGAGCAACTCTGTATATGAATTATGAGAAGGAATACGATGAGACAGATGCTTTTAACAGACGCGACGTAGAAACAATTCGCCGTATTTACGGTGACAAAATCAGGGCCATATCAGTTTCTGGATACTTAAATACCAAGTATTTTTCAGGTAAGAAAGAAATCGGCGTGAACTTATCTGCAGTCAATGAAACTTACAACAACATTGACAGTTTCACAATAGTCAGTGGTCGCTTCCTCACTAAAAGTGACGTGAACGAAGGCAAACCAGTCGCAGTTATTGATGTTAAGATCGCTGACAAAGTTCTAAAAACACGTGATGTTCTTGGTAAGCGCCTCACACTGCAAACCGACGACGGCTCTGTTTCATATGTCATTGTTGGTCTATATTCAAAACCCAAAAGCATGATGGACATAGGTGGAAACAGCAGCAATTACTCTGCCTATATTCCAATTTCGAACTTAGAATTGCAAACAGGTATAACAAATTATGAACAAGTCGAAGTCAGTTTCAAAAATGCCACGGATATGAATGGAAACTTGACTCAACTTACAAATCTCATTGAAAAGCGTCACAATCAAGTTGGAAACAAACTTTATTTGTCTTACAATGCTGAAAGAGAAATGGCCATGATGAATAAGATCACAGGCTCAATGACACTCCTCGTATCTGTTATAGCAGGCATTTCACTTGTTGTTGGCGGTATTGGCATTATGAATATAATGTTGGTATCCGTCACCGAAAGAACAAGAGAAATTGGTATTCGTAAGGCCATTGGTGCAACACGTATGGATATTTTAAGTCAGTTCCTCATTGAGTCAGCTTTGGTATCTTCCCTCGGTGGTTTAGTTGGAATCGCATTCGGTATGGGTCTAGCTCAACTCCTGGGAATGATGATTAAAATACCACCCGCGGTAAGTCCGAGCATTATGTTTATCGCGGTCGCATTCAGTTGCAGTCTGGGTATATTCTTTGGGATTTATCCTGCGAACAAAGCTTCTAAACTTGATCCCATTGATGCCTTAAGGTATGAATAACTCTTTCTATCTCCAGTTAGAAGATCAGTTACATTGAATCATATAGAACCCTATAACAGTCTATTATTTATGTTTTTCAAACTGACTTCCAAAAAACATAAAAAGAGTGTCCAATCTCATTTGAGATTAGACACTCTTTTTTATATTTTCATTTTTTTGTGTTTTATACTTCTCCAACACGCCTCAAGCTGTACCAACTTCCCCAAAGAAGTAACAATATACTCAGTGGGATTATAAACTGTCTGAGCCATATAATATGCACAGTGAGGCTAGCAGACACAGATGCCAGCGGTATTAGAAATGTCGGAACACAACAAGCAAAACCAGTCAGAAAACTTGGCAGTATTGCCCAAAGTCCCTTTGTCCCGGCATCCAATCGGCACGATTTGGGTTGCCTGTAGAGATTTATCGTCGCTGCAATATTTATAAATACAAGACTGGCAAGTACGAAACCGAGTAAGAGGTTTAAAGGTGCAAAAACCAAACTGAACATCGGTGTTTGAATTCTAATGAGCGGTTCCCACACATAAGGTGCACTTGTTCTAAATATCATATTTACCCAATTAGGGGCTGTGTCAAAACTCCAAACGCCACTATAACCACGTCTAAAAGCACCTATTGAAAACAAGTAGAGTCCTAAATATACTAATGCTCCAACCCCCCCCCATAAAACACTCTTTCGATCTTTCATCAAAAGTTTCAGTTTCATAAGGATCACCTCAACAATTCAGTTTCAGGATAAAATGCGACCCATGCGAACCACATAACATCAAAGTAGTCTGCAGTTTCAAGACCTGTCACACTTACAGGTTTCTCAAAAGACTCTCTTTTATAAACACGTACAACTTCAAGGTTTTCATCATAAATTGCAACAACGGATTGTCCACCAACTTCGGTATATACAGGTGCATTTTTTTTGACGTAATTCGGATCAATGGCAAGAACACCATTTGGTCCTTTTACACCAACAACCACTTTTTTTGCCGGCAAACGGTCATCCTGCGACATGGTTGGGAACATTACATTGTTATTATAGTAATAAGAATCATCATTCACATAAGACCCATAAGGATCACGGTCATAATCTCTAAAGAACCCAGTTTCATCAGAGAGCACTTTCACATCATCAAATGTGTATTTTACATTTTTCCAAGTTGTCCAGTGGATGGGTTTTACAGGTAATATCTCACCAAGACCGCCCGATTCAACAGCTTGACCCATAACTTGAGACCAAAGTGTATCGGTTTCACGGTCATACATGACCAGGTTGCTATTGAGCAGTCTCCCAGATGTTCCGAACGTCGTACCATCTGGCCCGTAATAGCCTATACAAGAACCTGTAAGCGGACAATATGTTATGGAGATCTCTTCCCCATCGATCGTTTCATTAACGATCTCATGCCAAACCAAGACGCGCTGAGGGTAGACAAAGACGCCCTCTTCACTTTCTAGTACAAATACACGATCTTCATCAACGAGCCACGGATCAGCTTCTATAAGGTTCATATACATCGGATTCTCTATCGGTGGTATTCCATCTTTTGGCACACCGCCGCTTAATATGTTTTCAAAGTATACATCCTCTTTATATAAGCTGTCACCACTGCTTCTATTTGAATTTGGGCTTATAATGGTTTCTGATTCTATAGTATTTTGTACCGTCGTGTCTATCTTAGAAATTTCTAAACCTTTATCTCGAACGCCACATCCAATACTCAAAAGGGCTATAACGAAAAAAACAACCACGAGAATGGTCGCGGAACGCTTATTCATCGTTCTCACCTGCTTTCATACACGCATAGTCATCCTATTAATGTATACCCATTCAGTGTTGTTTTAATCTTGTAATTCTTTATATAAAGATATTCATTTTTTTATTTAGTCACGCTTTTGAAGCAGCTCTAGTTCTTCATCTGTCAGCTCACGGTACTCGCCTTTTTCCAGATCTTCATCAAGAGTAAGTCCACCCATTTGAATACGTTTCAGGTACATAACCGATTTTCCAACCGATTCAAACATACGCTTCACTTGATGGAATTTACCCTCCATAATTGAAAGTTCAATTTCCGACTCATCGTCGCTTGAAAGAATCGTAAGTTCAGCAGGCATAGTGAAATATCCGTCTTCAAGATGTACTCCATTTTTGAAGGCTTCAATATCGGCGTCTGTCACTTTTCCATCAATCCGAGCATAATAAATTTTAGGCACATGTTTCTTCGGTGACAATAGCGCATGTGTTAGTTTACCGTCATTTGTAAGTATTAAAAGACCTTCTGTGTCTCTATCAAGACGTCCCACCGGGAAAAGTTCATAATGTTCGTATCCATCAATTAAATCAAGCACTGTTTCTGATTTATAATCTTCTGTCGCAGAAATAAATCCTTCTGGTTTGTGAAGCATGAGGTAAACCAGTGGTTTGTACCCAATAATTTGACCCATAAATTCAACTTGATCTTTATCTGGATCAACATGGTGACCCGGATCTTTTTCGATTTCACCATTTACAAGTGCTTTTCCTTTACGAATAACCATTTTTAATTCTTTTCGAGTACCGCATCCCATATTGCCTAGATATTTATCTAAACGCATAGTTCCTCCTAATTTTATCCTTTTGCATTTCCAAAATCATCAAAAAAATATGCAAGTTTGTATCAGTTTTTTGTCATTTTTCATGAAAGTTTACCCTTTTTCAGCGCCAAGCGTTTTCCTCGCTTGACAAAGACCCAGATCTTACATATATTTTTTATGTTATATGGATTATCATAGCATAGAGGCATAGATAATGCATTGAAAGAATACATACTTTTTTATTCTGAGCAATCATATAGTACGCGATAAAACCATTGTGGTTTTTGAAAATAAAGCCAAAAATATAATCTTTCCTAGGAGGATATCTATCATGGCATTAGTTACAACAAAAGAACTTTTCAAGAAAGCATACGCAGGCGGTTACGCAATCGGCGCTTTCAACATTAACAACATGGAAATTCTACAAGGTATTGCTGACGCTGCTAAAGAAGCAAACTCACCAGTCATTGTTCAGGTTTCATCTGGCGCTCTAAAGTATGCTCGTCCAGCTTACCTACGTAAGATGGTTGAAGCTGCAGTAGAAGATACTGGTGTAGACATGGCGCTTCACCTTGATCACGGTGCTGACTTCGAGCAATGTAAGACTGCAATCGATCTTGGTTTCACTTCAGTTATGATTGATGGTTCTCATCACTCATTTGAAGAAAATATTGCTGTAACAAAGAAAGTTGTTGAGTACGCACACGCTCGTGGCGTTGTTGTTGAAGCAGAGCTGGGTCAACTGGCTGGTGTTGAAGACGACGTTAACGTAAGTGCTGAAGACGCAACTTACACAGATCCTGCTCAAGCTAAAGAGTTTGTTGAAAAAACAGGTTGTGACTCTCTTGCGATTGCAATCGGTACAAGCCACGGTGCTAACAAATTCGAAGGCGAAGCAAAACTTGACTACGCACGTCTTAAAGAAATCATGGAACTTCTTCCTAACTACCCACTGGTACTTCACGGTGCTTCATCAGTTTACCCAGAAGCCGTTGCTCTTTGCAACGACAATGGTGCTGACCTAAAGGGTACAAAAGGTGTTCCTGACGAAATGCTTCGTGAAGCAAACCGTCTAGGTGTATGTAAGATCAACGTAGATACTGATCTGCGTATTGCTTTCACTGGTAACGTTCGTAAGGCATTTAACGATGATCCTAAGAACTTTGACCCAAGAAAGTACCTTGGTCCTGCTCGTGAAGCAATCAAGGCGACTGTATACCACAAGATCATGAACGTATTTGGCAGCAACGATAAGCTGTAAGCCAAGTAACCTTTAATAAGATCTATTCAAAGCCACGTACAAATTGTACGTGGCTTTTTTATACATCAAATACGTTTAAATCCGAGTTAAGTTTTATCTGTTACAATTTGGGTATTACCATCCTTAGCGATACATGATTGTGCTACACTAGAAACGAGTATGATCTAGTTGATCAAACACTATGTATATATATGTATCAAGGAGGATTATTATGGCTCTTGTAACAACCAAAGACATGTTCAAAAAAGCCTATGAAGGTGGCTATGCTGTAGGCGCATTTAATGTAAACAACATGGAAATCATTCAAGGTATTGTAGACGCAGCTAAGGAAACAAACGCTCCGCTGATCCTTCAGGTTTCGGCCGGTGCCAGAAAATATGCAAAATCAGCTTATTTAAAGCATTTGGTTCTTGCAGCCGTTGAAGATACAGGTCTTGATATTGCACTTCACTTGGACCACGGTGATAGTTTTGAAATCTGTAAGCAATGTATTGATGACGGATTCACATCTGTTATGATTGATGGTTCTGCTCTTCCATACGAAGAAAATATTGCAGTGACTAAAAAAGTTGTTGAATATGCACATGCAAAAGGTGTTGTGGTTGAAGCCGAACTAGGTAAATTGGCTGGCGTCGAGGATGACGTGAATGTCAGTGCAGAAGACGCAACTTACACAGACCCTGATCAGGCTGTAGACTTTGTTAAACGTACGGGTTGTGATTCTCTAGCTATCGCTATTGGTACAAGCCATGGAGCATATAAATTCCAGGGTGAGCCAAAGCTTGATTACGATCGCCTTGAGAAAATCACAAATCTGTTGCCTGGTTTCCCACTTGTTCTTCACGGCGCTTCAACTGTGGTTAAAGAGTTTGTTGACAAGTGCAACGAGTTTGGCGGAGATATCCCTGGCGCACAAGGCGTTCCTGAGCCTATGTTAAATAGAGCTTCAAAATTTGGCGTTTGCAAGATCAACATTGATACAGACCTTCGCCTTGCAATGACAGCATCAGTCAGAGAGAGCTTCGTTAAGAATCCTAAAGAATTCGATCCTCGTAAATACCTAGGCCCTGGTCGTGATGCGATTAAAGGTATGGTAAAGCACAAGATTGAAAACGTACTTGGTTGTGCTGATAAGAAATAATCTAGTAAGAAACTAAGAAATAACTTTATAAAAAAACTAAAAAGAGCTGAAGCAGATTTGTCTGCTTCAGCTCTTTTAAATTTAAGATATTTTATATGTGTTTCCACCACCAGATTTGCTTAAATACATTGCTTTATCAGCTTTATTGATAAGCATATCTGTTGTCGTACCATCAGCAGGATACATACTTATTCCCGCACTGGCACCAACTTGACAAATAACACTGTCTAATTCAATAGGCTTACATGTTACATCTATAATCCGCTGTGTGAGGACTTCAACTTCATGCAGGGAAAGATCAAGACTACATGCAACAAATTCGTCTCCGCCAATTCTGGCTATCTTGAACGCATCATTTGTAAATAGTTTAAATCGTTCAGCGACAATTTTAAGAACTTCATCTCCAACTTCGTGACCATATGAATCGTTAATAGTCTTAAAGTTGTCTAGATCAAAGTAAATAACATAGAGTTCACCATCTTCTTTCATGTCTTCTTCAAGCATACGCTTAAACGACATGCGATTTGGCAGACCTGTTAAAAGGTCATGATATGCCAAATATTCAGCTGATTTCACACGGTTCACTCTGTCCGAAATCTCTGTACCAAAGCCAATAACCTCTAAAATGCGTCCTGTTTGTTCATCAAAACCAGCTTCTATGACTGGTGAAACTATAACATCAAACACACGGCCATTGATTGTGGACTCAAATCGAACACGATTGTTTGAAAATGCATTCATGATGTGTTCACGAGCGGTACTCATGAACTCTTCCGAATAGTACGAATCCATTCTAACGGGATCTGATCCAGAAAGAATCACTTCGTCTTGATTAAAGTATTTCCCATCGTTATACGTCAGTAGAATATCTCCACCATCAGACAAACGACAATGATAAATCATGGCTGGCATGCCTTGAATAGTTTTTTGGAATGCTTCTGCAAGTCCGAGACGCTCTCTGTCAATCTGCAGCAGCGCACCGTATTTACGAATCATCCAGAAATTGACTATCAAAATACTCACACCTGCGAGAAGCGTAAGGCCGATGGTTATCACCATAAACTTCTGGAGAATTTCATCCATCTTATGATTGTTGAGGATTATAACCAGTATTTCACTATCATTCAGTTTTTTCAAAACAAGCTTTTGGCTATTTCTTCCCAGGTCTTCAAAAAGCATACGGCCCGAATCCATCAATTCATCTACACTGTAATCAATTTTTGTAAATCCTGTGTTTTCAATATCTCCGTATAAAACTAGAGGATCTTTATTAGAACCTTCATATTCTGTGTTTCTGTACTCTTTTAGAATTTTCGACTTCACGATGCCTATACGATCGACATAATCGATATTATCTCGAATGTCATCCAGGGTGTTGTTTACACTCCCTGCAGCACGCGCAGCAATCATTTCATCATTTTGAACAAAAACATTTATAAGATACTGTCCCTCAGGATTATAAATATAGCCAAATCTGAAGTACCCTTCCAAGGTATGAGATTTCGCTTTAGGACCAACCCAGAAGTCATCAAAGCTTTGTCCTTTTCCAACATCAACTGGCTCGTCTTTTAAAAGTGACTGAAAAGCAGTGTGCCAGTATCTCCAATCTTTAGTTGATGAGCCAATCTCATCTCTATTCGTAGAGTTGAGAATTATAACATCGCCATCAGAAGGTGCAAAAATCGCCATCCCAGTGAAACCATGCTTTTCTTGAATTGCCTTAAGCTGTTCCGTTGTGACATCTATGGCTGCTACGTCTTCCAACTCACGTCTAGCATGTTTAGCCTTCTCATAGAGATTTGCATTCTGAAGCGCATCATAATCCTTCGTGAGCTCAAAAGAATCTTCTAACGACTGACTGATGAAAGAAACATATCTTGATAGTTCCTGCTTTTGTTGATCTTCAAAACTGGTTTGAACAACCTGGAATATAAATAGAAACTCTAGGACAATCATACTTAATATGATAATGATCACTATTCCGGCGAAATTGTCCACCCTAAGCTTTTTTCGCATCTTCATACCTCCAAAAAGGGCTTATACGGCATACAACCATATAAGCCCCGTTATGTTTAGCAATATAATTAAACTGTCTCAGGCTCTGGGTATTCTACACCAAATGTATCCACTGTTACAGTCACCATTTTTTGCTCTTCAACTGGACGGTCAGAATGACCTGTACGTTGGTTTGCAATCTCGTCAACCACGTCTAAACCTTCAATGACCTTACCAAATGCAGCATAAGATCCATTTAGATGTGGGGAATTCTTGTGCATAATGAAGAACTGTGATCCTGCTGAATCAGGGTGTTGTGAACGAGCCATTGAAAGAACGCCTTCTGTATGATCTAGATCATTTGCAAAGCCATTGATTTTAAACTCGCCTTTGATGCCGTAACCAGGGCCGCCCATGCCTGAACCTTCAGGACAACCACCTTGAAGCATAAATCCACGAATAACACGGTGGAATACTAAACCGTTATAGTATCCTTTATTGATTAGTGAAACAAAGTTATTTACTGTATTTGGCGCAATCTCAGGATACAGTTCTGCTTTAATAATCTGACCTGTAGACATTTCAATCGTTACCACTGGATTCTGTGTAGACATATTTATTGCCCTCCTAAATATAGTTCCCAATTAATTTTTTTATTTCCGCTTACCTAGAATATCATTACTGGCTGTTATTTGACCAGCATTAACACAAATTTATCTTGCTAGAACACGGAATTTCTAGATTTTTCATCTAATGTTCTAGCAGAACTCCCATTTTTAAAGTCATTCCCTAATATAAAGCTAAATCTCTTAACTGTCCATATACAAAGTATCACAATGATCAGCAACAACAATTTTAAAAATAGGCTGGCGTTTTTACCCAAGCGATCTGTAAAACTTTTCCGTTGCATACTAAGCACGATAAAAGCCTCATATTCTGAACTGTCACGCACCACCGCAAAGTATTCTTTATATCCTTCTTCAGTTTTTATCTCATACTCAAAGTATCCATCTTTAGTATTATGAATAAGATCAATCAGCGGTTTTCCAGATCTCAAATCGATACCATCCAAGGAACTGTGATTTCCATTATGCTCAGAACAATACTGAACCTTATTGTCTGCAGTGACCATAATCAGTGACACTGCCAATGGTTCTCGATCCATGTGTTCTTCTATTCTTGACTCAATATCTTCAATGAATTGTTCTTGAATTTCGTCTACAGAACTGATTTCTTCTGCCACAATAATTACAGCGTCTTTTTCTTCAAGATAACGTGTTAATAGCCTCCAGCGCTCATCATCACGTATAGATGAAAAATATTTGTTATATGTTTTTATACCATCAACTTCAAGTTCGTACTTTTCACGCATAAAGTTCTCATAATCAAGGACTGAAACAATGTTGATTTCATGCCCAGGCATTTCATTAAAGAGCGATTTATAATCCTTTAAAATATCAGGAGTACTCGACAGCGATCCACAGGTTAAGTCAAGTATTCCCTCTAATCTTGTATATAATACCGTATCAATATACTCATCATTGAGATCTTCAAGTTTTAAACTTGCATCTGTATAATTAGTAAAAAGAGTTTCCAATTGATAAACTCTTTTTTCAAGGATACTTTTCATATCTTGATCGTAATAAACATCTACGAGACGTATTGTGATTGCAAGAAGGAGTAAAATGACGAGCACCATAACCAATACATAAGCACCGGCAATATTTCGCACTTGCTTTTGCATATTATATAGTCCCCCTTCTTTGTTCACTAATTGGATCAATTAAAACGATGAAATTCTGATACAACAAATATAAAATCAACATCAATGATGCAACAGCAATCCCAGTCAAAAATCTTACTTTC
>Ga0209272_10000884_pt1 | contig 20825 bp, 17 predicted proteins | sample tdDd002_FD_187125 | JGI IMG/M metagenome (GOLD analysis project Ga0209272, IMG submission 187125) | Marine sediment microbial communities from the Atlantic coast under amendment with organic carbon and nitrate - tdDd00.2 (SPAdes)... | ecosystem: Environmental > Aquatic > Marine > Coastal >... | reverse complement strand
TAATTATTCTCGAAACCTAATTGGCGAGTGATCATCCAAGCTTCATTTGCTTTTAGGTTACCATTCGAGTAAAAAACGTTCATTTTCACATCCTGATCCAATAGATCAGCCCAATCTTCTGATAAGATATCAGTCAATGGAATATTGATCGCGTTAGGAAGATGATACTTTTCGAACTCATTCTGTGCTCTCACGTCAATTAATTGAAACGACGGATCTTTCTGCACAAGCATGTCAGCAATTTCGTCAGTACTCATAAACTGAGCACCCTCACGAGTTTCTTCTAACATTTCCTCAGCCGTTAATTTATAGGCCTTAGTTGTATTTTCAGGTACAGCTGCAATGATTAATCCCAAAGGAAGAAATATGGCTGCTAATTTTAATCTCATTTTCATGATTGTAGAATTACAAATTTTAAATTACGAATCACGAATTTATTCCAAAATCATAATTCGTAATTCCTAATTGATTTTAATACTCTTCTCTTGGAAATTTTTTCTCGGCCCATTCGCCAAGCCAAAACATACCAAAGGCAGCAGCAATCAATCCCAAAGAAAATACCCCTCTGGATAGATTTAAAAATTCATTTATTGTAGGTGTTCCCATAAACTCCGCTTTATAAAGCTCTTCGAACAAAGGATAGCCTTCAGTAAAGAAAATGATACCTAAGAATAAACCACCTATGAATGCTAAAGCATCAAGTTTACCGATGGAAATAGCACAGAATGCTGTTCCTGGACAAAAACCACCCATAATAAAACCTGCTCCCATAATAACACCACCAACTACAGCAGAATGTAAGAAAGTTGGGTTAATATAAATTAGACTTAAATCTACCCATCCAAATAGACTAAAGAATAACATACCAACTAATGCCGTAATTGCAGCGGTAAAAAATACTTTTAACACGGTCGTATCATAACCATAAAACATACCCGCTAATTTTCTGCTGGATGAAAAGCCACTTGATTCTAATACAAATCCAAAACCAATACCTATTAAAAAGGCTAAGAATAAATTGGTGTCTGGAGAAATGATTTCGTTTACTATTAATGGTCCCATAGTTTATTATTTATGAGTTGTAAATATTGTTTAATTATCGGATTGCTATACCGTTATATTATTAAACTGCTAGAGTGTATCAGCTATTCCAAATATGATTCTCACTATAACAATGTAAGCATAAAACTAGATCCAGTTTTTACGGAAGAAATAGGCCAAAGCGAATGCCGTTCCGAAAATACAAGCCATTGTTATGAATCCACCAAGGGATAAAACGGCCATTCCGCTCAGCGCAGAACCTGAGGTACAACCTCTTCCTAACTGCGAACCGAATCCAAATAAAGCACCTCCAATAAGAGCAAATATGAGTCTTCGTTTTGAAGATATTTTTGGTGAATGCTCAACCTTAAATTTTAAACGCTTAGCGAATGTTCCTGATAAAAAACCACCAACCAATACACCAAACACCTGAAAAACCAACCATGATTTCATTGGGTTCTCATGCGTTTCGTTATAATTCTTATAAAATGTTGTATTCTCAGCATGATCTGGAGCAACTGTATTTACAGTTGTTACAACGACAGATTTTAAAGCACCACTAGCACCTAAACCCCTACCTGAAATAAAATTGGCAGACAATAGTACCAAACCCAACATAATGCCTCCGATATATGGGTTCCAATATTTAGTTTTCTTTACTTCGTTCATATGTTTAAAATTAGATATGAGTATCAAGATGTGAGACATGAGATGATTTACAATTACTATTTATAGCTATTTTAATCATTCCCTAATATGTCAAAATCTTCTATTGTAGATATTTAATATTTACCATCTTAGTTTGACTTAAGACACTATTGTAAATTCTTGATTTGTTTTATTTAATAAAGCCAACGACTTGCCTGACCTGCATAAGCGATAATGAAACGTAACATTAAACTACCGAATAGAACCAATACAACAGGAATGACTACAGGTATTTTAAATTTCCTCAATTCTAAAATCTCCAATATCGCAGGAACAATCATCCCGAGAATAACAACGAAAATCCAGAATGGAGCTGTATACGCACCACCTAAAAATAAGTTAGCCGCTTCGATCTGAACTTGAGTACTTGCCAAAAATCCCATAAACATATGGATGATTAGGAATAACTCAACTCCAATGATCATTAAGTCGAGTTGAGCAAAACGTTTTTTCTCAGCATGATTTTTCGATAACCAAATGGTAATCGCAGAACCGGCTGATAAACCAGATGCAAGAAATAAAGGTCCTAAGATTGACGTATTCCAAAGCGGACGAGCATTAAATGCCGAAAATAGAATTCCCGTATAAATACCTAGAACTGCAGATGAAATCAACATGATCCAAGCCAGAACGATCTTATTCTTTTCAAAAAAGGCTAACACATCTTTTATAATATCAAATTTCCAATCCCATTTTGGGAATATTTCTTTGATATGCAGAGCACACCATAACATGGACAATGGTGTTACCAACATTAGAGTCCAAGCTCCCCAAGACATTGGTGAATCGAACTTTATAGTGGTATAAAGTCTCCAAAAATAAAGCTTGTGGTGCAAATCCAAGAACAAAGCAATCAAACCTAAAGTAAGAGCAATAGGTGCAACAAAAGGCGCAATTTTTACTGCTGTAGGATAATCATTTTCTCTACCTCGGATCGTATATAAAGCGGCAAAAAACAAAACACCTGCTGCCAATCCTCCTAAGAATAGGTATAAAGGAATCTCCCAGTGCCAAATATGAAGCTGAGGATCAATAAGCGGGTTATTTCTACCACTAACAATTATTTCTTCACGCATAATTTAAAATTAGATTTAAGATTTAAGATTCTAGATTTGAGAAAGAAATATCAGATAGAATATCTCTCATATCTCACTCCTACTATCTCATCATCTACAATTATATTAAAAAGTATAAATGTGGTTTCGTTCCAGCTTCTGGAATAAGGGTTTTCCATTTTCTCTTTTTAAGAATCATAGAAACCTCTGATCTAGGATCGTCCAAATCGCCAAAATACATACACTTAGTCGGGCAAACTGCAACGCAAGCTGGCTGCATGCCTTTCTTAACGCGGTGTAAGCAAAATGTACACTTGTCTACATATCCTTCAGGATGAACAAAACGCGCATCGTAAGGGCAAGAGGTAATACAAGCACTACATCCAATGCATTTATTTTCCTCAACGAGTACAATACCGCCTTCGTTATAATGACTGGCTCCAGTAGGGCAACAACGCACACATGGAGAATTCTCACAGTGATTGCATCGCTCCGAACGAATTTCCATTTCAAGCTGAGGATAGGTTCCATCCATAACCTCTACAACCCAATCGCGGCAGTAACCAATCGGCACATCATTCTCCGTTTGGCAAGCTACGACACAGTCGCTGCAGCCTACACACTTTTTAGTATCGATAGCCATTGCATATCTCATAGTTTAGGCCTCCTTTTTATTATCAAATCTAAATGTTACAAAATTTCCTCTCATGCCTGTTCCACCCATAATTGGGTCGGTCATCACATTCGAAATAAGCTGAGTATCACTAATACCCTTACCAAAACAACGCTTCATTCGTTTATCTGTATGTCCAAATCCATGAACCATATAAACTGAATCGAATCGGATACGTTCTGTGACTCTTACCTTAATTGCGAAATCGGAAATAATGCCATCTTGATTTTCCAGATAAACTTCCTGATTATTTTTCAAATCCCATTCTTTAGCTACTTTAGGATTCACCCAAAGGGTGTTTTCATCCATTAAGTCAGTAAGATTCGGATTATTGGCTGTACGACTGAAGGTATGCATTGGAGCACGACCATATATCAATCGATAGAAACCCTCTTGAGGTTCCGGGTGTTGCACAAAAACAGGCATTGGCTCAAAACCTTCATCTGCAAGCGATGTTGAATAAAGTTCAATTTTACCTGTATTGGTGTTGAATTCGATATCCTCATCTTTAGCAAAATACAAATCGTCGTATTCACGCTTGATACGCTTCACTCCAATTCTCTGCATTTCTTCTAAGGAAGTTCCTACTTGCTGAAGTTCCCAATCAATTTCATCTTCAAGATTTTCAAAAGGGAAATAATCTAACAAGTCGAGTTTTTTAGCCAGCTCTCTCGCCATCCAATAGGCGGGCTTGGTATTGTATTTAGGTTCAACAGCTGGCATTCTTAATGCAATACTTGGCTCTCTACCTTGCGACACGCGAAGCGAATCGTAACGCTCTAAATAGGTACACTCAGGTAAAACCACATCAGCATAACCGGTAATTTCCATTGGCATGGTGTCAACCACAGCAATTAAATCCAGTTCCTGAATCGCTTTTAATGTATTGGCCTGATTAGGCAGTGTATTAATTAGGTTGGTACCATTTACGATCCAAGCTTTAATTTTATGGCCTAATTCGTGAGTTGGCATGGATGCATCACAAAGACCAGAAGCTAATGCCAGATCCGCAAGATTATACTTTCCACCCAAAGCCTCACGCCAAGTCTTATTGGGCTTCGGAAACTTAGGAATCTCATAATGTGGTACACTTGCCTTTTCAGGATTGTAATAACCTCCTCGACGTCCCCATGATCCTAACAATGCATTTAATATGGCAACAGCTCTCAATCTTTGAGTATCATCGCCATACCAGGTTACATGTCGTCCCGGATGAACAATGACAGCAGGAGCCGCATTTGCCATAGCACGCGCGGTTTCTCTTATCTGTTGCGGTTTAAGAGTGGTAACACCATAAGCCCACTCAGGCGTATATTGTTGAACATGCTCTTTTAATTGCTTGAATCCATAGCAATATTTTTGTACATATTTTTTATCGTAAAGCTCTTCATTGATGATCACATTCATCCAAGTTAGAAGCAAAGCCATATCTGTAGATGGCTTAATTGGAAGCCAGAATTTTGACTTACTTGCCACTGTAGAAAAACGAGGATCAACAGTTATGATCGTCGCTCCTTTATCAATAGCATCAGACATTTCCTGCACTTGACCATTGTGCATGTTTTCACCAAGGTGAGATCCGATAAGAACCAAACATTTGGTATCTCTAATATCGGTATTCTCAGGGGAGTTGATTCCTTGGCCGTAAGTCGCAATAAATGCAACCTCACGAGGGCCTCTACACTGAGCGTATGATGGAGCTGCAATATTATTAGACCCCATTGCTTTTAAAACCTTACCGAAATATTTTCCACCTGAACCGTGCGAAAACAGAGCTAATGATTCTGGACCATACTCTTCCTTTACCTTGCTTAGTTTCTTGGCAATATAATCGAAGGCTTCATCCCATGATGCTTCACGGAAAGTTTGTTTACCTCTCTCCTCTGTCCTAATTAGAGGCGTTTTCAATCTGTCCTCATCGTTGTACATGCCAACACCGCCTGTACCACGAGGACAAAATCGTCCGTTACAATTCGGGTCATCATTGTTTCCAATGATTTTCTTTATGCGACCATTTTCATCTTTATAAACCCAACCTGCACACTTCCAAAAACATACTTCGCAGTAAGTTGGGGTGCGTGTAAAGTCAAAAGGTCCCTTAAAATGGGATGGATTTGTTTTAACCAGATTATTGGCGAAAGCATCCAAAAGGCCTCCTCCAAATATTAATCCGGCAGCGCTTAAAGAACTAATTTTTAAAAATTGTCTTCTGCTGTTCATATGATACTCATTTTCATATTTAGGTCGTATGGAACTTTCAGTAAAAAAAATCATCTTCGAACGTGAGTCAGAGGTGTTTTTTTTGTGAATGCTTCATAGAATTAGGTTCAATTTCCTTGTGTTTTGGCTCTTAAAATCCTGTTTTTGATTAGAGACAGGCCTTAAACATTAAGATCTATACACATCAACACATCTACAAACTTACATTTATGCATGTAAACATATATAAAAACAACAATGCAAAAAATGTTTTAAAATACCTTGTTTCTTTTTAGATCTATTCTAAAGAACAAAACACATTAAACGACTCTATACTAAACCATAACAAAACTATTTAGATTTCGAATAAATAGAACTAGATTCAGACATGTAGATCTGAAATATCACCCATACTATTCAAGTTTGTAAAGAGATTTGGCCGATAATAATCAAGATTTGAAGAGGGTTTAAAATAGAGGGGAGCCATTTTTAAGAGAAGACTCATCATTTTTAAATGACCTGACTCGAGAGCCTCATGAAAAAAGCTTGAAGCAGATGAAGCGTAACAAGCAGCGAGAGGTTGTTTACGTCCTGTTTCATCAATCGGGATGATAGCATTGCCTTTGAGTTGGTCTAATAAATCGACAAACAGTTGAGTCGGAACATGTGGCACGTCGCAAGAAATCACAAGATAAACATCAGCATCCCTTTTCGCCATACAGGTACTTATTCCCCCTATTGGTCCACAATCGGGAATCTCATCTGCAATCATTGGCAAATCAAGATAAGCATATTCTTCATTGGCTGTACTAATTACCAATTCATGGCATAATGGCTTAAGCGTTTCTATAGCATACTCAATTAAAGCTTTCCCTTTATATTGAACCAGGCCTTTCTCCTGTCCCATTCTTTCACTTTTACCTCCTGATAAAACAATACCTACAATTCTGTTTTCCTTTTTTTGCATACTTAAAACTAGATAAAATTTTGAAGAAATATGTTGCCCAATTTTAATTCTTCTCCACTCTTTTAAGAATTCTAATTTAACCAGATATTAACATCTTTTTATTTTTATTTTCCTGTACGAGCATGTATCTTTAGAATGATTTCAAATAAGCACATACCGTGATTCATAAAACATGGTGTGAACTTAAAAAACAGAAGATATGAAACTAAAATTATTAATAATTGGAATACTCATATCTGGAGTTATTCAAGCAAAGCAAACAAAGAAGATGGAGAAAGAGAATAAAGAAATTGCAACACTAGGATCAGGTTGTTTTTGGTGTACAGAAGCTATATTTCAAGAATTAGAAGGTGTTGAGAAAGTTGAGTCTGGTTATATGGGTGGGCAAACCCTCAACCCTACATATAAAGATATTTGTACGGGAGAAACAGGTCATGCTGAGGTGTGCCAAATCACATTTAATCCTGAAGTTATCAGTTTTACAGACCTGCTTGAAGTTTTTTGGATGGTTCACAATCCAACCACTTTAAATAGGCAAGGTGCGGATGTTGGAACGCAATACCGCTCCGTTATTTTCTATCATAGTGATGAGCAAAAGACGATCGCCAATGAATTATTAGAAAAACTAGACAAATCGGGATCTTGGGACGATCCAATCGTCACTGAGATATCAGCAGCAGAGAAATTCTACAAAGCAGAAAACTATCATCAAAACTATTTCAACCAGAATAAGAGTCAACCCTATTGCAGCTTTGTTATAAAACCCAAGCAGGATAAATTTAGAAAGGTATTTAAGGATAAACTGAAAAAATGATGTGGTGATGGGGTAATCTAGAAATACAGGGTTTGTTCATAAAAGTACCGAATAGAAAAATGTACAAGTTTTATGGTTTTCTATTGCAAATACACCCTTTCGTCTGTCGACACTTTCCCCAAAAGGGAAAGATTCTTATACAAAACTTAGAATGTTAATTCAAAGCTTGTTTTCCTTTCTCCACTTTTAGGGGAATCCGATGGATCACGAACACATTAATTAAATTTATAATGTGAGTAAATGTCCGGAGGACAGAGGGGTGTTCAATTTTTCTTTACTTTATAAACAAGCCCAGTGTGCAAATATGATAAGGTGATAATTTGATGAAAGAAATTGTATATTATGAATCAACAGTGGCACAATACTTGCATAAATCTGTAAGGATAATTTAATTCTCAAAATGATCTAAAACAGAACATCATGAACAAACTAATCACCGTAATCATTCTCTTTACATTATCTCTTGCTTGTGTAAAAGCACAAAATGTAGAACGCTATAAAGACTATCACGATAAGGGTAGAATGCTAATTCTCGAAGGGAAATACAAACAGGCTATTTCACAATTAGATACGGCCATTCAAATTATGCCTTATTATGCTCGTATTTTTCAAGACAGAGGCTATGCCTACATGCAGCTTAAAAATTACAAGCTTGCTATTCGTGATTTTGATCACGTCTTAAAGAAGCAGCCCTACCTGAATGAGGTGAAATTACAAAGAGGTATGGCTCTATATCATTTAAACTATTTAGATGATGCTGAGCGAGATCTTCTGTCCATCAGGAAAGCGAGACCTGACAAAAACTTCGAGGCCGAATACTACCTGGAGAGTATCTACAAAGAAAAAGAATTGTTGCGCCATAAAGAGCAAGCTCGAATTGATGAGCTGAGATATCGAGCTGAAATGCACCGACTGGAAAGAGCCAGACACAGAGAAGATGTGATTTGGAACACAGTAGTGCCTTTAGCATTTTGGACTTCTGTGTTTTTGACTTGGTAGTAAATACTAAAATCAATATAAGGTTTTAACAATCTCTCCTTTTGACATTTACACACAAACACCTTTACTCCACATTAATGAAGAATCGGTCTAATCATGCCTTCGTTAAGAAAACAGATTTTAACTCAAATACAAACCTTACAAAGCCCAATTATCACTAAATTGGGCTTTGTTATATCGTCCTTTAAATACGCTTACCTATTACCTGGACATCCATCCATTGAAGGAGGAAGATTGCAAACTCCACCTCCTGCTTGACTTACACACGGAGGCCACAAGGTGCCGTTACAAAAGGGACCCGGATTGCAAGATAATTCCCTAGTACGTTGTAATCCATAACCTCCTTTAACATCACTCATTGAGCTTGCACTTAATCTAGAAATAACCTGCTTTTTCAAGCTCAACTTTAATTTCTTTTTAATCATCACTAAATAAAATTTAAAATATACCTACTCTTTTATGGCTTTTCGGTAATCGCCCAATACAAAATAACAGCCAATTACATTAAGGTTCAGATCGAGCTCTATCGCTCACCAGTATCCACCTAATAAAGACTGAAGCCTTACTTCGGATACATTTTAACTAACACCAAAACTTTAAGGGAATGGCTATTATGACTTCAAACACACCTAATTAATATCTGGGACACCTATCAATTGTTGGCGGCGCATTACAAACATTAGGCTGTAGAGTTATAATCGTAGTTTCACAAAAAGGTCCTGCCAAACATGACACTTCCCTAGTATGACCTTCTCCAGGTCCTCCTCCTTTAATATCAGACATCAAGCTAGTACTTAAACGAGAAACTACTTGCTTTTTCAAGCTCAACTTTAATTTCTTTTTAATCATCACTAAATAAAATTTAAAATATACCTACTCTTTTATGGTTTTTCGGCAACCACCATATCAAAACTCACAACAAGTTAACATTATAATAATTAATTAGCAATATTATGTACGTTATTTAAATTCAGATATCAAACTTGAGAAAGCCTTTTTCACTTTTATAAAGACGATAATTAAACGATTAAATTGCATTTGGACATCATAGATTGACGCAACAAGCCCTCCACTTACAGACATCTGATTTACAAACTACAACAGAGTTACTTTAAACTCTTTTCATACAGAGAAATCGTGTTGAGCATAATATATCTTTAAAGATTTGGATTCTTTTAACATACTTCATTTTATACATTGTCGCGCGAAATAAAAAAAACAAGTATTGGCACAAACAAGCTAATCCAAACATCCTATTAATAGGAGCTAAATCACAATCTCACATCGGTAATTGTCGATAAAACAATAAACGCAACATAGACAAAATCAAATAGAGAGCTATCTGAATCAGCAAAGCTCCTACAAAACATATAATATGAACAAATTATCTTATGAGCATGGCAGCTCAAACCTTCCTTTGCTAGGTGAAACAATAACCGAGCAATTACGAAAAACAGTCGAATTACATGGCAAAAAAGATGCCTTAATTGTTCCCTATCAGGGTTATAAAGTCAATTACAGTGAATTTTGGATTCAGATCGAAGAAGTTGCAAAAGGATTACTGGCATATGGTGTTAATAAAGGTGATCGTGTCGGCATCTGGTCACCCAATCGTTACGAATGGGTCATTACCCAATTTGCAACAGCTCGAATTGGTGCCATTCTGGTTAATGTGAACCCAGCCTATAAAGCTGCTGAATTAAAATTCGCACTTCGACAATCGGAAATCAGCTTATTAATCATGTCAGAAGGCTTTCGCCAAACAAACTATCTTGAAATTATACGAGAAGTTCGTAAATCTTGCATTCATCTTAAACAGATTATCGTTATTGATAGAGATTGGCTTGCTTTAATAGAAGCTGGTAAGCAAGTTACGACAGAACAAATTGAATCTATTGAAGAAAGCTTGCAGTTTGATGATCCTATAAACATTCAATATACTTCAGGAACGACTGGCTTTCCCAAAGGCGCAACGCTAACGCATCACAACATACTTAACAACGGTTATTTTATAGGAGAAAGATTAAAGTATACCGAGAAAGACAGAGTGTGTATTCCCGTCCCCTTTTACCATTGTTTTGGTATGGTATTGGGTAATTTAGCCTGTATAAGCCATGGCTCTGCTATGATTATTCCGGGAGAGGCTTTTGATGCTGAAACGGTACTCCAAACCGTTCAAGAAGAGAAATGCACATCGCTTTATGGTGTTCCTTTAATGTTTATTGCAGAGCTCGAACATCCGAATTTTGACAAATACGATATGTCAAGTTTAAGAACTGGTATTATGGCGGGTGCATCTTGCCCTGAAAAAGCCATGCTAGAGGTACAGCAAAAAATGAACATGAGTCAGGTTGCAATCTGTTATGGCATGACTGAAACCGCACCTGTTTCAACTCAAACTTTTGTAGATGACCAACTCGACAAGAGAGTAAAAACTGTAGGCCGTGTACATCCTCATCTTGAAATTAAAATTATTAATCCAGAAACAGGTAAAATTGCACAACGCGGAGAAAGTGGCGAATTCTGCACTCGTGGCTATTCCGTTATGCTAAAATACTGGAACAACGAAGAAGCGACTCAGGCAGTTATTGACCACTCTGGTTGGATGCATACGGGCGACCTTGCAACTATGGATAATGAGGGTTATATAAGTATTACGGGTCGAATAAAAGATATGATTATTCGTGGCGGCGAAAACATATCACCATTTGAAATTGAGGAATTCCTTCACACTCATAAAAGCATCAGCGATGCATATGTCATTGGAGTTCCTGATTATAAATATGGAGAAGTTGTAATGGCTTGGGTCAAATTTAAAGAAGGTAAAACTGCAAGCGAAGAAGAACTGCGTGAATACTGCAAAGGACAAATAGCGAGTTATAAGATTCCGAAATACTTTAAATTTACCAATGAGTTCCCTAGTACAGTAACTGGTAAAATTCGAAAAGTAGAAATGAGAGAAATTTCAAGCCGAGAACTAGAATTGGTTGGAAGATAAAACAAATCACCTCCTAACAGAATTCTTCTGTCAGGAGGTGAGTCATAAACTCTTAGAATAAATTTTCAAGCTGATAAGCCAGACGTATTGACTAATCCTTTTTCTTAGCCATTCTTCTCAGTTTAAAGGCTTGAAAAATTATTAAAATGATGACAGACCAAATACCAACAACAACAAAACCAAAAGTTGTAATAATCCAAATTGGTGCTTTTGCCCGTGTCCCCCACATAGCTCTCTCACTCAGAGGGTTTATGGGATTAGTAGGAACTCCAAGTCTGGAAACCAACTTAACTTCCAATTTCCCATACAAATCATCATCAGAAACCTTTACCGTAAGATCAATATTCCCTTCTTTATCTCCAGGTAAATCATTAGGGAAAGGAATCTCTAATTTTCCATTTTCATCGGTGTAGGCATTCTCACCACTCACAATCAATTGTCCAAATTGACGTTTCACCGAAGCTTCCAGCTCAATGCTTTGCAAGTTAACGATTTTACCTTTAGGTGTTTTTCCAGTAAGGTGAGCTAGGATTTTATTATCTTCATCGTCAATATCAATCTCAAGGAAAGCATGCTTCACTTCTGGATTTTCAATTTCCTTTGTTTGATTTGCCTCCTTTTTATTCTTATCAAATGAACGCAAATAAGAAATGATCATCCACTTAGACTCATCACTCAGAGTTTTCTCAAAGGTCGGCATGGCAGCTCGCCCAGTTTGTATTTTATAATAAATGTCTCCATCAGTTTGCACTAGAAAAGACTGAGATCCCAAATCAGTTGGTTTAGGAACCAAAGGCATAGCGTTATCTTTAGACGGATCACCATGACAGGATTTACAATTAAGCATGTATGCCTTCTTACCTTTACTAACGTTCTTTCTGCTATTTTCGTACGGGCTTCTCTTATTTTTAGCTTTAGTTGGCACTGTCCAATCTTCAGCTTTTGCTCCTTGATAAAAGAACATTAACACCAATAAAACACCTCCTGTTAATTTCAAAATATATTTCATCCTTTTCAACCTAAGTTTAACAGATTTTTAAATTTTATATACTCCATAATTGATCGAGAACTAAATTTAAGAAAAAAAAGTTAGGATAAATCATTCATTTTATATTTTGATCATCCTCCAGAAAATATATAAATCATAACAACGTATTATTTTCCCCAATCAAATCACTGCATCATCTAACTCTATAAGAGAACTTTTCCTTACCTAAATGCTTGTAGATATTTGTAAATTTTATCGTAACTTATGAATTCACTCCAAAACAATATCTAATAAAATAGAAGATAAAAACTTATGAAAAAGATACTGCAGACTTTAGCCCTAATCTTTTTAAGTATGTCCATAGCAGAGGCACAAGACAAGCCAAATGTAAAAATTGGAGGTGCACTACGCTACAACTTCAATTACTCATCATGGAAAGATGAACAAAAAACCAAATTTGGCTATGACATGTTGGCCTTCAGTCCCCAAGTAAGCTATAAAGGCGTAAAATTAAATGTAGAATATAGGTTATATGCGGAAGAATATGGCGCAGGTTTTTTAAGATATGGGTATGTGAGCTATAATTTCAACAAACAAGATGAAATCCATATTGGGTTGACCCAAGTTCCTTTAGGTATTCAGAAATACAATTCGCACAGCTACTATCTCGGTATGGGTTATTATTTAGGAATTGAAGATGATTATGATATGGGAGTGAAATTTTCACACTCTGGTGATAAAATTGATTATCAACTGGCTTATTTCGTCAACTCAGAAGAAGTTTTGTTCGGTAGCAGCACAGAATCAACTCCCAGAAGATACTCTTACGATGTGGCTGGCAGAAACAAGGAAGTAAACCAATTAAACTTAAAGGGGATATATAAATTTGGTGATGAATTTAAGCAGCAATTGGGTGCATCTGTTATGCATGGAGGATTATATAATCTTGACACAAAAGAGACAGGTAATCATTATGCATTTGCATTTCATTATGAGCTAGATTATCAAGAATGGAATATAAAAGCGCAAATTCTTACTTATGAGAAAAACCCCAAAAATTTAAATAATGAGGGGGAAGATATGGTTTCGCTAGTAGCCTATAACTTAGACTATAATGCAGCAGCAAAAGCCACTTTATACACACTTGGAATTGGCTACAGCATACCTGTTAAATGGAAACCCATTTCTGATATTCAAATCTACAATGACTTTGCCTATCTCGACAAAGATGTTAACTCATTTGAAGAATCGATATCAAACACAACGGGAATAATGCTTCATGCAGGAGGCATTTATGCATATATTGAATATATAAACGCTAAAAACCAAGCCTGGTTTGGACCCGAATGGACAAATGCCTTTTCAGCGGGTGACCCCAACACTGACTGGCACCACAGATTTAATATTAATTTAGGTTATTACTTCTAAAAGTATAAATATGAATTTTTCTAGAAGAGATTTTTTAAAACTTTCATCTTTTTGTGCAACTGGGATTGCTGCTGGTGGACTGACACTATTTGGTTGTACTCAAAAGTTTGACAAAACTACCATTCTAATTCCTCATGCCAGTCATTGGGGACCATTTAACGCTGTAGTTAAAAACGGTAAACTTATAGGTATTCAGCCATTAAATGATATTGATGCAATGCCAACAAAGATGCTAAAAGAAGGGTTGATTAGTAGGGTTTATCACAAAACACGAGTAAAATACCCTATGGTTCGGAAATCTTACCTTGAAAACCGTGGAGGTGATACAAAACCACATCTCAGAGGTAAAGAATCATTTGTACGTGTAAGTTGGGATGTGGTCATAGCTCTTTGCGCTGAATCCATAATTAACACAATAGAAAAGTTTGGGAATGAAGCTCTTTTCAGTGCTTCATATGGTGGTTGGTCTCATGCTGGTATTCTTCGCCCACAAGTATTACAAGGAAGATTATTTGGCCTGATTGGAGGACATTCAATCACTATAGGCGATTACTCAGGAGGTGCTTCTCAGGTTAGTCTCCCCCACGTTTTAGGAGACATGGAGGTTTATTCTCCCCAAACATCTTGGAAAGTAATTGCTGAAAACACTGATGTATTTGTATTGGTTGGTAGTGACCCATGGAAAACCAACCGGGTTGAGTATCGCGTAGCTGATCACCAAATGTATCAACATTGGAAAGATTTTAAGGAAAGTGATATTCAATTTATATCCATTGACCCGCAGTATACACCTACAAATGAAATTTTGGATGCAGAATGGGTTAAAATTATTCCAAATACTGACACTGCATTGTTTTTAGCCATGTCATACCACATTTACACCGAAAATAAATACGACAAGGCATACATCGATAAATATACTGTGGGCTTCGATAAGTTCCTGCCTTATCTTTTAGGCAAAGATCCTGATGAAAGTCCAATAAAAACACCTCAATGGGCAGCTAAGATAACTGGCATTCCTGCTGACAAGATAATCGATATGGCAAATCTATTTGCTAACAAACGTACTCAATTTGCTGTTGGCTGGTCTTTACAAAGAGCCGATCATGGCGAGATGAGCCACTGGGCAATTGTAAACTTTGCTGCAATGCTTGGTAAAATTGGAAAACCTGGTGAGGGCATTGGCTTTAGTTTCCAATACGGAAATGGTGGAACTGCACAGTCTGGAAAGGTTATGCCTGTTGGCCTCTCACAAGGTCTTAACCCTGTAACAACTCGATGTCCTGCATCAAGAATTGCTGAAATGTTGCTAAATCCTGGAAAAAAATACACTCGTGATGGACAGGAGTTTGTGTATCCTGATGCGAAACTATTATACACCGCTGGTAATAATTTCATGTCCCATCAACAAAACACAAATGAACTTATTGGAGCTTTAAACAAAAAAATTGAAACGATTATCTGTCAGGATCCATGGTGGTGTGCATCTTCCCGATTTGCGGATATTGTATTACCTGCGACGACTTCTTTAGAAAGAAATGGTCTTACGTCTGGAGGAACCTATAGCAACGATAAAATCTATGCCATGCGTCAGGTTATCGAACCCGTTGGTGAAAGTTTAGATGATTTTGAAATCTTTAAACGTCTTGCCGATATCATGGGAGTTGGAGATGCATTTACAGGAGGTAAAACTGTCATGGATATAATTAAAAGTAGTTATGAAAACTCAGATGGTAAATTGAGTTTTAAAGATTTCTGGGAAAAAGGAGTTGCTAGACTTGAAGTACCTGAAAGTGCACAAGATTGGGTACGTCATGGCGATTTCTATAATGACCCAAACAAAAACCCCCTACATACACAATCTGGAAAAATAGAACTATACAGTAAAGAAATTGATAATTACAAGTGCAAGGAGTGTCCCCCTATACCAAAGTTTATTGAGCCTGTTGAATTTCTAGGAAACGCTAAAAAAGATCAAGTTCATGTTTTAAGTCCACACCCATATATGCGTTTACACTCTCAAATGGCAAACACTTCAATTAGAAAGGAACAAAATATAAAGGGACGCCAGCATATTCTAATCAATACCGAAGATGCCAAAAACAGAGGAATTATTGATGGTGATTTAGTCGAACTCTCAAACGATAGAGGGGCGCTTATCGCTGGTGCAAAAGTGAGTGATTCTATAATGAAAAATGTGGTCAGTTTAGAAGAAGGTAACTGGTTACAATTAGACCGTAAGGGACGTTGCAATAGTGGTAGTATTAATATTATTACAACCAGTAAGGCATGTAGTGACTTAAGTCAAGCAACAAGTGCTAACTCCTGCCTTGCCAACTTAAAGAAATGTACTGACCCTGAATCGGAAAACATGGCTTTTGAACCTCCACAAATTGAAAATTTAGGAGTTGCGGTAGACATAGCAGCAATGAACCTCACTAAACGTTTTGTAAGTCTAAAAATTGCTTCGGCAGACTTACCTCCGGGAGGCCATCTTTATTATAACAAATGCACGCTTTGTCATGGACCAAAAGATCCAGGTTCGTTAACAAAAAAACAATGGCATGGCGTAACCCAAAGCATGTTTCCCCGAGCAGGTTTATCTGAAAAGGAAAAACAACAGGTACTTCACTATCTAGAGGATAATGCCAAGGATGCTAAAAATTAATTTGATTAAAGAAAAATTCTATCATCTAAAACGCAAAAGCTCCACCAGTTTGGCGGAGCTTTTGTGTTATATCCTATTTAAGAGAATTATACTCCTAACTTACATCTTGGTTTTTCACGATTCTGCATCTCAATAGGCATCGTACCATACTCCCATTTTACCAAATTAAAGAATTTATTAAGCCATTCGTATAAAACGGACGACCAGAATTCTCATCGATCACACATTTTACGGCTTGCCCCTATAATTTGAGAAGAAGGGCTTACCAATGGTGATTAGCCTGCATCCAGGCACACCACTGGTACAACCTCCAACACTCTCTCGAGTAGGGTTTCCAAACCTAAAGCTTTCATCTGGTTTTGTATGTTAGTTTACGGACAGCCAACAATCTTATATTCTCAACCATTTCACTAACAAACAAGAACTTATATCAATTTATTAATAATCGCAGTAAAACCTAATTCGAGACTATAACCCGACATTAACTGTCAAAAAAAACGAAATCAAAACTGCCCTATTCTTAATAAAATCACATCAGCTACTTATAACTTTTTATTTCTAAGAAGTCAACAAAGTCTTACCAATCGAATATTCAAAAAAACAGGAAATATTGCTCCTAAATAAATTATGGCTATTAAAACAGGATTACTTTATTGAATTCTGCATTCAAATTTAGAAACATTTTTTTATTGAAGAAATAATTCTCCATTGCTAAGCCTATGTTGTACAATATCTGACCATAAGGATTTATTGAATTCATTAAATTAATGATTTTATTCTCCATAACGCTTGTTTTCTTTGCAAACGATAGCGAAAAATAACAGATTAAACACCTTTGCACGCTTTGGATTGATAATGTGACAGTTACAAGCTTCGCAAATCATCCACACAAAACTTAACCACTTCATATTATTGTTCAGTTTCACAGTCAGGTATGGAAAATAAATTAAGATATATTTAAGGAAACTGCTGCACAACAGATCGCTATTTCGGCTAAATTTTTATTGATTTTTTTGTCAACGATCTAAAATCATTCCCTAATTTGCACTTTCACAGATAATCCACCACTTTCACCAATGAACACTCTAGTAAAAAACAAACAATACAAAAAATTTTGTGCCTATGGTTTCTTAAAAAACTTAAGGTTTTTTGACGCTTTTCTAATCCTATTTCTTTTAGATAAAGGCATGACTTACACTCAAATTGGAGTATTGTATGCGGCTAGGGAAATCATTACCAATTTATTTGAAATCCCATCTGGCTTAATTGCTGATATTTACGGACGAAAGAAATCATTAGCCGCTGCTCTTTTTATCTTCATTCTCTCCTTTCTTATCTTTTGGCTTTCGCTTAATTTCTGGCTTTATTTGTTTGCTTTTATCATATTTGGTGTTGCTGATGCTTTTCGATCAGGTGCACACAAAGGCATGATGATGGATTATTTGAAATTGAATAATTGGGCGACATACAAATCGGAATATTATGGGCATACCCGATCGTGGTCACAAAGGGGATCGGCATTATCAGCTCTACTGGCAGGTTTGTTGGTTTTTATAGATGGTAATTATCAGAATATATTTATATACTCCGTTATTCCTTACGCTATGAACTTTATTCTCATCCTAAGCTATCCGCAGGAAATTGACAAACCAAAGAAAAAGCACGAGATAAAGAAAACATCATTTAGGAATAGTTTTCGAGCTCTCTTTAGCGTGTTGAAGCAAAAATCTGTATTCAAATTAGTAAGTACTTCAGCTTTCCATACGGCCTATCTTAAAGCTCTGAAGGACTATATACAAGCCATCATGTTAGGAATTGCCTTGCTTCTTCCTGGCATTAAAGGTATAGATATAGACAGACAAAACGGAATCATAATCGGGATTCTTTATTTCATTATTTACCTTCTGACTTCGTTTGCGTCACAATATTCATCAGTCATTCTAAAAAAAGTACCCACAAACCTAGCTCGTAAAACCCTCCTCTTAGGTCTATTATTTGGTGCAGCTTGCGGCGTTTTCTTTATCTATGATATATGGATTTGGGCTTTTGTCGCTTTCACACTCATCTATATTATAGAAAATATAAGGAAACCAATATTAACTGCTTTTATTGCTGATAATGTTCCAAATGAACTATTAACCTCTGTGTATTCGTCACAATCTCAACTTCGCACTCTATTTTCAGCAGCAATAGCCTTCGTGTTTGGGGTTCTTGCCGATATTTGGGGAATTGGGATCGCTCTTGTTCTAGTTTCGAGCATCATGCTAATTCTTACAGGCTTTATTAGTTATAGGAAGAAAGTCTAAAAGACAAATGGTCTAAAGGTAAGAAAGTAGAAATGTGTAAAAGTCAAAAAGTCAAGACATATAACGATTGAGAAATAAACAAATCCACACATCATCATATTACCCCATCATCACATCAACAAATTCGTTACTTTTGCCTCATACATTATTAGATACAAGATGGATTTCAGAACAATTATACAAGAGGTTTATACTGACCTATCGCAAACCAAAAATCAAGGTCAACCAGCAAGCTATATTCCAGAATTAGCGAATGTAGATCCTGATAAATTCGGCATTCACTTTTGCTCTCTAGACGGTGATCATTATGGTTTAGGCGAACATCAGGAGAAATTCTCATGCCAAAGTATCATTAAAGTTATCTCACTTTGTTTGGCCTTTAAATCGGAAGGTGTAAAAATATGGAAACGTGTTGGAGTAGAACCTTCGGGTACAGCATTTAACTCCCTAGTTCAATTGGAATATGAACAAGGAATTCCTCGCAATCCTTTTATTAATGCAGGAGCTATTGTTATTTGCGACATTCTTTTGAGTCGATTTAATAATCCTAAGAAAGAATTCATTGAATTTGTACGTCATCTGGCTTATAATTCAGATATCGATTACAATCCTAAAATTGCAGAATCGGAAAAAGCACATGCCTACAGGAATGCAGCTCTTATCAACATGATGAAGTCATTCGACAATATCGAAAACCCAATCGAAGAGGTCTTAGATTTTTATTACGATATCTGCTCCATTGAAATGACTTGCGAAGAGTTAGCCAAAACCTTTCTGCTTTTCGCTAATAACGGCTGTATTCCATCGTCTAAAGAGCGAATTATTACAATCAGTCAATCGAAAAGAATAAATGCCATTATGCAATGTTGTGGGTTTTACGACGAAGCAGGAGAATTTTCTTTCAAAGTTGGGCTCCCAGGTAAATCAGGCGTTGGAGGTGGCATTGTAGCAGTACATCCGGGTAAATATTCGGTTGTAGTTTGGAGTCCTCCCTTAAACAAAAAAGGAAACTCTTACAAAGGGATATTAGCGTTAGAATTGCTAACTACGAAGTCAGAATTGTCAATATTTTAAACCAAATAGAAAGCTTTTAATAATGAAGACACAAAGATTCTCAATTTTGAATAGAATAAAAAGCTTTGGTTTTGCTTTCAATGGTTTAAAGATATTAATCAAGGAAGAACATAACTCAAGAATTCATTTAATTGCGGCAATTTTGGTTGTTCTTGCTGGATTTTATTTTCGAGTATCAATACAGGAATGGCTTGCAATTACTTTTGCAATAGGATTCGTAATCGTTCTTGAAATTATAAACTCGGCAATAGAAAACATTTCAGACTTTATATCGCCTGAGAAAAATGATTCAATTAAGAAAATAAAAGATTTAGCTGCTGCTGGAGTATTAATGAGTGCCTTAACTGCATTGGTAATTGGATGTATCATATTTATTCCAAAAGTATCAGCATTATTTTAACACAGATATTATCACATAAAAAAGCCGCAAATCAGATATCTGATTTGCGGCTTTCACTTATATATTTTATTCTAGAATAACTTATCAAGCACTTCTTTAACAGTTTCCATATCTGCATCGATATCGAATACGTGAGAAGGCTTAAGATACATCACTTCTTTTTCTCTTTTAATTCGTTCTTCACCACCACCAGTGATGTTCAGCATAATGCAGGCGTCCTTATCAAGTTTACCTTCTTTAGCTTCCTTAATTAGAGTTGCAACCGCAACAGCAGCTGCAGGGTGAATGTCATTCCCTTCAGTTTCAAGGAAAAGTTTCCCAGCCTCAATAGCTTCTTCATTGCTTGCTACCAAAACATCACCGCCAGCGTCCTTCATCGCATCGAATAAACCACCAGCAATTGGATAAGGAGGCTTACGATTAGAGAGAACTTTTGCATCTATTTCCTCAACCTGCTTACGTGCTAACTCATCCTCAAGTGGCAACATAGCACGAGAATCTGCTTTC